>Ga0181595_10000919_pt1 | contig 32867 bp, 29 predicted proteins | sample 041ome_7_FD_145604 | JGI IMG/M metagenome (GOLD analysis project Ga0181595, IMG submission 145604) | Coastal salt marsh microbial communities from the Groves Creek Marsh, Skidaway Island, Georgia - 041401AS metaG (spades assembly) | ecosystem: Environmental > Aquatic > Marine > Intertidal zone... | reverse complement strand
TAAAGTCTCGGTTTTTTATATCTGATAATTTAATTTTTCTTTTTTTTTCGAGCACATCACCTTTAGGAAAAACCACAACATAATCTTCAATAAATAAATTTTCAAAGTTTATGCCGGGTTCTTGAATGCCTGTAAAATTAATTCCAAAATCACATTCGCCCCCTAAAACACTATCAACGACATAATTTGATGAACGTTCAATAATTTGTACTTTGCATCGAGGTTCCATCTCTTTAAATATTTTTAATGCTGGATAAATAATATTGCTCAGAGCAGAATTAACCGCACCAATTTTGATAATTGAAGGAAAGCTATAATTTTCATTAAGTGTTTTAGTGGCAGTTTTGATTGCATCAATAATGCTTCTGGCTCTTTCATAAAAATTTCTTCCCGAATAAGACAATTGGACTTTTCTTGTTGTTCGATCAAATAATTTTGTTCCTAATTCATGTTCTAGTTTTTGTATTCTTCTAGACAGCGCAGGTTGAGATAAATTTAAGTTGATGGCAGCTTTTGCAAAGGAATTTGTTTCGGTTAGTTCAATAAATGCTTCAATATCACCAATTTCAATATTAATGCGCATTCAACATTAATATCAAAATCACGTTTAATTGATAATATTATTTTACAATTAGAGTGGCTTTAACTGCTTTTTTCCATCCTAAATAGAGTCTTTCTACATCTTTTTTATTCATTTTATGAACAAAACTTTTTTCACTTTTCCATTTCTTATTAATATCAGCAAATTTTTTAATTAACCCACATTGGAAACCCGCTAAATATGCTGCGCCTAAAGAAGTAGTTTCATTAATTTTAGGCTTTAAACATTCAGATAAAAGCATATTTGATAAAAATTGAATAAATGGATTATTGTTAACCATCCCTCCGTCTACCTTTATTCTTTTAATTCTTATACCGCTATCCTTCTCCATCGCTAAAATTAAATCTTTCGTTTGGTAAACAACACTATCTAACGTAGCTTTAACCAATTCGGGAATTCCTGTATTACGAGTAATTCCAAATAGCGCTCCTCTTGCTTCACCATCCCAATAAGGAGCACCTAGCCCTACAAACGCAGGCACCAGATAAATATTTTGTGATGGATCATTTTTTGCATAGAGAATTTCAGTTTCTTTTGCATTTTTAATTATTTTAAGTGAGTCTCTTAACCATTGAACAGCCGCTCCAGCAATAAAAATCGATCCCTCTAACGCATAAGTATTTTTTCCTTTAATACGATAAGCAATTGTGGAGAGCAAATTGTTTTTGGAATATTTTAATTTTGATCCTAGGTTCATAATCATAAAACAACCTGTTCCATAAGTTGATTTTATGGAACCAGGTTCTAGACAGGCTTGGCCAATCGTTGCTGCTTGTTGGTCTCCAGCAATTCCTTGAATTGGAATTCTACTTCCAAATTTTGTTGTATGACCAAAATCATCAGCACTATCTTTGACAGTTGGAAGAATTTTTGCTGGTACTTTAAATATTTGAAGCATTTCTTTTGACCATTGACTTTTTTTAATATCAAAAAGCATTGTTCTCGAAGCATTAGTTGCTTCAGTATAATGACTTTGACCATCAGTTAATTTCCACAATAACCATGTATCAATAGTGCCAAATAATAACTTATCTTTTTTCAGCAATTCTTTTGCTACTTTAGAGTTGTTTAAAAGCCAATTTATTTTTGATGCAGAAAAATAGGAATCTATAATCAATCCAGTTGTATTTTGTATTTTTTTTGCAAAACCCTTTTGCACTAGACCTTTACAAAATTTAACCGTTCTTCTATCTTGCCAGACAATTGCATTATAGACCGGCTTACCATTGGTCTTATCCCAAAGGACTGTTGTCTCTCTTTGGTTGGTTATTCCTATAGATCTGATTTGAGTAGATTTTATTTTAGCCTTACGAATAGCCTCTTTGGCTGTAAACAAAACAGATTGATATATTTCTTCTGGATCATGTTCAACTTCACCATCTCTAGGGAAGATTTGTCTAAACTCTTTTTGACTGGAGGATATAAAACTAAAATTTTTATCAAAAATAATTACTCGAGTTGAGGTAGTACCTTGATCAATAGAAAGAATATAATTTTTCATTAAGTTTTATTATAATGATTATAAATATTTATTTAAAACATCATTTAAGATATTGATTTTATCTTTTGGGAAGCTGATTCCTAATTTTGTTCTTCGAAAAAGAATATCTTCAACACTGGATGCCATTTCTTCTTTTACCAGATAGGCTACTTCAAATTCATAAAGATCCTCAGTGATTTTGATACCTCCATCTTTGCAATTCATATAATACGAGTGTAGCTTAGAAGTTTGATTTCCATAAGATTGTTTAAATCTTTCTTTCATCGGAGCTGGTACGAGGTTATTAAATATATCGTAATTTGAAATATCTGCTCCAGGTAGTTTTTCTTTATCGGTCCAAGTCGTGTTTTTTATTGAAATTACAGTAGATAATTTTTCTAGAGCGTGTTCAGCTAGTTTTCTGTAAGTTGTTAATTTTCCTCCAAATATAGATAGAATTGGAGCACCCTTTGTATCTAAATCAAATTCATAATCCCGTGTTACCTTAGAGGCACTTTGATTAAAGTCTTCTAATAAAGGTCTAATGCCAGCATAAGTCCAAACAATGTCTGACTCTGAAATTTGATTTTTTAAAAAAAAGTTTACAGCATTTAATAAGTAAGACTGTTCTTCAGGCGTGATAGTAGGGTTTAAGTAACTGTCGACCTCTTTATCCGTCGTACCAATGAGTGTATAGTCGTTTTGATAAGGAATCATAAAAACTATTCTTCTATCTTCTTGTTGTAGTATGTAAGCTTGCTCTCCGTCATAAAGTTTTTTTACTATTAGGTGGCTTCCTTGAACTAAACGTAATGATTTATTCGTTTGAACTTTACAAATATCTTTTAGAATGTTTAAAACAAATGGACCTGAGGCATTTATAATTACTTTTGTTTTAATTATTTTTTTATTGCTAAGTTCAACTACCCAGTGATCATCATACCTAATTGCATTTATCACAGCAGTATTCAGAATAATTTCAGCACCTCTGTATAAGGCATCTTGAGCATTTATGAGCACAAGACGAGCGTCATCTATAGATAGATCTGAATATTCATACCCTTTTTGAAAATTTTTTTTTAAAGGGTTGTCTTTGTAATCATTTAGAAGATTTACATATTTTGATTTTGGGAGAGTGATGAATCCTCCAAGCCAATCATAAAGCAGAAGACCCATTCTAATTAACCATGCGGGCCTTAAATGAGACACATGAGGCATCACAAATCTTATGGGTTTAGAAATATGAGGCGCAATAGCTTTGATCACCTCTCTTTCTCTTAAAGACTCCCTAACTAATCTAAATTCATAATTTTCTAAGTACCTTATTCCTCCATGGATTAATTTCGTTGACCATGAGGATGTTTGAGAGGCCAAATCTCCTTTTTCTACTAATGTTACTTTTAGACCTCTGCCAACAGCATCTCTGGCTATTCCAACACCATTTATTCCTCCACCTATTATTAATAAATCTTGCATTAGAGTTAGCTACTATAGGGAGATTTACTATATTTTTTGATCTTGCCCAAGTAATGAATAATGTCTAAATAAGAAAATCTATCTCTCAAATAATGAGCATTCTCAATACAAATTTGAAAGAAATCATTTGGGATATTTAAATCGAGATTTGTGCAAGCAGCACCACAATTAATAAAAGATTGTTTAATACGATCGGTTTTAACTGAGAATTTCATAAGTGTTTCCTTATAAAATCCCCAATTCTCAGATAAATCCTGATTGATATGAATTAAAGATTTTTGGGTAAAAAGTTTGTTTTGAAATTGTTTATGAAGGTTGACCCCCTCTTTATTTCCAAAAATTTTTTCAAAAATTTTTAAATCATGTTTTATTTCTTTAAATTTAGGAATTTCAGAATCATTTAAAATATCATTTTGCATTTTAGATATTAATAAAGTTGCTATACCAACCTGTTCGCCATGCAGTGAACCAGGATGTTTATCTCCCATAAACATATCTATATAATGACTAATAAGGTGTTCTCCCATACTCCCCGCATGAGTAGAGCCAATTATTATGGCCGCAATTCCATTTAGTAAAGTCATTCTTGAGAGAGCTGAAAGTATTTTTTCATCTCCACTTATAATTTCTTGAGAATGATTTAATAATATTTTTTCATCTTCATATTGTAAGGCAAAAGGAGTTTCGTCATAAAATGTGTTTAATAAAAAATGTGAAGTAAGCCAATCAATTTGGCATGTTGAACGACACAAAACATCACCCAGAGCACTTCTCAACAAACGAACAGGTGCTTTTTTTAAATTATCTAGATCAATAATAATTGCATCTGGAATTTTAGATTTAATTGAAACTTTAATTCCATTTTCTGTCAACGATACTGTAGATGTAGTTGCCGCAGCAGAAAGAGAAGAAAGATATACAAATAAACCTTGATTATTTACATTAGAAACATATTTACAGATATCAACTACGGATCCAGAACCAATACATATTATATTATCGTATTCTTTTAATGAATTTGCTATGGAAGATGCGTACTCAACAGTTGATTGATAATTTTCTAATATTTTAATTTCATGATTTACTTTTTCTTCATTCAATTTATGAATTACTTTTTTTCCATAGTTTGCAAATGAATTTGATCCACTTATAATCAGGTTTTTTTTGTTATTGATTTTCTTTAAGTGATTTATTTCAACTTCTAGAATAGAGGTGGGTATCAGAATTTCGTCAATTGGAAGTTTGATGTTTTTTCTTGAGTAAGGACTTTGATACTCACCTGTGAGTAATTTTTCAATAATCCCTATATTATTCGACATTTTCATAAAAATTTTACCATAAATTTCACATCATAAATGTTTTTTTTAACATAATATTTGATAATCTTATTAAGTATTAATACGGAGGATAAATAAGATGTCTCATTCTAAAATGAAGAGTTACATTAACTCTTATCTTACCGGTCAAATGTCCAGACGTGAGCTCCTTGTCAGAGCGGGACGCATGGGTATCGGTTTTGCTGCTCTAACACAACTAGTTGGTGCTGGTGTAACCACTGCTATGGCAGGCTCTCATGATTTTGATTGGAAGAAACATAGTGGAACAACAATCAAGTTGTTAATGAATAAACACCCTTACATGGACTCGATGTTAGCGGAGTTAGATAACTTTACTAATATGACAGGCATTAATGTTGAGTATGATATTTTTGCTGAAGATGTTTATTTTGATAAAGTAACTGCTTTCTTATCTTCAGGTTCATCTGAGTATGACGCTTTTATGACTGGTGTTTACATGACTTGGACTTATGGTCCAGCCGGTTGGTGTGTTGACTTAAATGAATTTATCAACGATCCAAATAAAACCAATCCAGGATATAACTGGAATGATGTTGTTGGAAACTTAAGAGATGCCGCTGCATGGAGTGGTGTTGCTGGAGATCCTTTAGGAGGACCTGGATCAAAACAATGGTGTATGCCATGGGGTTTTGAGCTAAACAGTGTTACTTATAACCAAAGATATTTCCAACAAGCAGGAATGAAACCACCAACAAGCTTACCTGAAATGACAGATCAAGCAAAATGGTTCTCAAATAACTCAGGCGAGTGGTCTTATGGTATTGGAACTAGAGGAAGTAGAAGTTGGGCAACTATTCACCCAGGATTTATGTCAGCTTTTGCTAACTATGGTTTAAGTGATTTTGAAAACAACGGCGGAATGTTAAAAGCTAACATGAACTCTGCTGCTTCAAAAGACTTCCATAAGCAATGGGTTGACATGATTGCTAATGCCGGTCCATCTAACTGGTCTAACTATACATGGTATGAAGTTGGAAACGACATCGGTGCTGGTGCATCAGCTATGATTTTTGATGCTGATATTCTTGGTTATTTCTTTAATGGTAACCCAGATAACAGAGAAGCAGGAAACTTCGGATTCCATGGCTTCACACCTAACCCAAGCGCAAGTGCTCCAACTCCAAACGTATGGATTTGGTCACTGGCTATGAGTCAATTCTCTAAGAATAAAGATGCTGCTTGGTATTGGATGCAATGGGCTAACGGTCCTGAGAATGCAATGGCGGGTGGCGTAAAGCACAACCAAGTTAACCCTGTTCGTGAGTCAGTTTGGGCCGCATCAGATTTTGATGCTAAAGTAAGAGGTTCTTCTCCAGGATATATGGAGCAATATAACTCTTCTATTGGTGGGTCAAAGATTCACTTCACAGCTCAACCTCTATTCTTTGAAACAACAACAGAGTGGGCCGCGGCATTACAAGAAATGCAAACCGGTGCCAATGTTGATGAGACATTAGATAAGCTAGCTGGTAAGATTGACAGAATGCTAAAAGACGTTGGACTTGCTTAAGCATAATTTATAAATACTCTATAGCTAGCTGTTTATTCAGCTAGCTATAATATTTTCATGAAGATTAATAAAAAACTTTTTCCATATGTACTAACTCTTCCAGCACTTCTGGTATGTGTGGGGATATTGATACCTTTTTTTACAGCCGTTTATTATTCTTTACAAAGATACAATTTAAAAATGCCCCATATGAAGGGTTTCATTTGGTTTGACAATTATGTACGTATTTTCACAGATGCATCTTTTTGGAATACCATTCAAGTTTCACTTACATATACATTTTTTACAGTTATTTTAGAGTTGCTTTTAGGTTTGGGCATTGCGCTCCTATTAGCAAAAAGAACTTGGTATAACAATATTTTAGGCGTGCTTCTTATTTTACCTTTAATGATTGCACCAGCAGTCGCCTCTTTAATGTGGAAGTTAATGGTGAATCCTAATTTTGGAGTTGTGAATTACTTTTTATCTTTGATTGGTATTTATGATTTTAAATGGGCCAGCGATCCATCAACTGTCATGTTTACCTTAGTAATGGTAGATATGTGGGTTTTTACTCCTTTTATAATGATATTACTCCTAGCGGGGCTCAGAGCGCTTCCAAAACAACCTTTTGAAGCGGCCGAATTAGACGGCGTTCCTGGATATTACAAGTTTTTCCGAATCACTTTGCCAATGCTTTTTCCTTATATTCTTACAGCCTCCTTGTTTCGAATGTTAGAGAGCATCCAGCAATTTGATATTATCTATGCACTCTCTCAAGGGGGTCCTGGAGAGAGTAGCATGGTCTTCCAGGTTTCAGCTTATTTGACTACTTTTCAGTATACAAATATCGGTAAAGCTGCTGCAATGATGGTGGTTTTATGGGCGATAGCTTATTTCCTATGCCATGTTTTTGTTAAGCAATGGCATAAACTTAGAGAAAAAACAAAGGGCATCGCATGATATCGTCTAGCAATACACTCACAAAAATATTTAAGTTCTTAGCATATTTTTTTATCATTATGTTTTTCCTGTTTCCAATTTTATGGATTTTTATGATGTCTTTTATGACCAATGATGAAATTTTAAGAAAAGTACCTACAATTATTTTTTCTCCTACTTTTGAAAATTATATTGCTCTCCTTAAAGGAAAAATCAATACACCTGCGGGAGTAATGGATGTATTTTATATGCAAAATATTTTAAATAGCTTTATCTTAAGTAGTTGCTCAGTTTTACTAACTTTGATATTAGGAATACCTGCGGCTTATGCCTTTGCTCGATACAAATTTAAGGGAGGTGAAGATATTGCATTCACTATCCTTAGTTTTAAATTTGCACCAGCTTTACTTATAATTATTCCTCTTAACTTATATTTTACGAAGTTAGGCTTATATGATAGTTACTTTGCTCTTGTTTGGGTTTATCAACTTATTACCCTACCTCTTTTATTATGGATAGTTAGAGGTTATTTTGAAGATGTCAGTGAGGATATCGAGCACGCTTATCGTTTAGATGGACATTCCTGGTTTAAGTCTTTCTGGAAAATTTCAATACCGCTCGCTCGTCCAGGTATAGCTGCTTCTTCTTTAATCTGTTTTATTTTCGCATGGAATAATTTTGTTTTTGCTTTAATTCTTGGGTCTAGCTCAATTCAACCAGTTACTGTCGGGGCTCTTTCATTTATTACCGCAAGTGCTATTCCATATGGTTTAATTGCCGCCGGTATAGTTTTGTCGGTTATACCCACTTTGACCCTTGCTTTAATTATTCAAAAATACCTTGTTGAGGGTTTAAGTTTAGGCGCTGTAAAAGGTTAGCATGTCTTATTTAGAAATTAAAAATATTAATAAACGCTTTAAAGATGACATCGTTTTTGATGACGTAAGTTTGAGTGTTAATAAAGGTGAATTTTTTGTTGTATTTGGTCCTTCAGGGTCAGGCAAGACTGTGCTTTTGAGACTTTTGTCTGGGATTATGTCTCAAGATAGTGGACAAATATTTATGGATGGAGTTTGCATTGATGACCTTGATCCAAACGAAAGAGATATCTCAATGGCTTTTCAAAACTTTGCTTTATATCCACATATGGATGCTTTTGAAAATATCGCAAGCCCTTTAATAGCTCAAAAGACAAGCCCAGATGAAATTAAAAAAAGAGTTCAAGAGGTAGCTGAACTGCTCAAAATTGACCATGTTTTATCACACAAACCAAAAGAATTGTCTAATGGACAAAAACAAAGAACATCTCTAGCTCGAAGTTTAGTTGTTAGACCTTCTGTTGTCCTTTTAGATGATCCCCTAAGAAATGTGGATGCAAAAATTCGCTATGAAATGAGACTTGAACTTCCAAAAGTTTTAAAAGAATTTAACACGACGGTTATTTATGTGACACAAGATTATAAAGAGGCCATGGCCTTAGGGGAAAGAGTTGGCGTATTGGCTAATTCTAATTTTACTGATGTTGATCATCCAACACATGTATATAAAAAACCAAATAACATTACATCTGCAAAATTATTTGGTGATCCAACAATTAATGTTTTAAATGCTAGTAACATCTCCTCTGGTGATCTTTCCACTATTACTGCCTCAAAGATAACTATTGAATCTAATAATCCTAACTTGAAAAATCAAAGGGATTTATTTTTAGGAATTCGACCTGAAGATATTCAAATTTCTAACCAAGCCCACGAAGGTGCAATTAAAGTTGAATTAAGAGCAAAAACACCATTGAATTTGAGAACAGTATATCTACTCAGGTTCGAGGATGGAGTTGAAGTTTTAGCCTCAGCTTCGGAAGAGGAGTCTTTACTAATTGATGATCAAAAAGATTTTTACATTCGTTTTGATAACTCTAACTTAAATTTCTTTGATCAATCAGAAAGTTTAATTCAATAATGGCAAAACTAATTATTAATAACTTAAACAAAGTATTTAGCGTTAAGTTCGGGAAGAATGTCCATGCTGTAAAAGATTTTAACTTAAACCTAGAAGATGGAGAAATATTAGCTTTGCTCGGATCCTCGGGTTGTGGGAAAACTACAACTTTAAGAATTGTTGCTGGCTTTGAATCCCCAACCAGTGGCGAGATAAGATTTGATGACAGGGATATGATAGCTTTACCACCCTCAAAAAGAAATGTCGCTATGGCATTTGAGGGTTATGCTTTATATCCACCGTTGACTGTAAAAGACAATATTTCCTTTGGATTAATGAGAGAGAAATTAAGCAAATCGGAGATTGAAAAAAAAGTTAAAGAAATTACAGAGCTTTTAGAAATAACTGATATTCTTCATAGATATCCAAGCACTGTTTCCGGTGGACAAGCGCAAAGAGTTAGCCTTGCTCGTGCGCTTGTTCGAACATCAGATATTTTGTTGCTAGATGAGCCAATGTCACAACTAGAGCCACAACTAAGAGCAGTATTACGCGCTCGAGTTAAAGATTATATTCAGCATAATAATAAAACTTCTGTTTTTGTAACCCACGATCAAACCGAAGCTATTGCCTTGGCAGATAAAATTGCTGTTATGGAAGGAGGAGAGCTGCAACAGCTAGCCTCACCTTATGACATCAGAGTGAAGCCTCAAAACGTTTTTGTTGCATCATTTATTGGAGAGCCTCCGATGAATATGCTAAATGCTGTTTATCAAGATGAAGGTGATAAAATTAATTTTTTGATTAAAAACGAAAATAACGAGAATGCTTTTACCTTGTCTTATAATAAAACAAGTATTGATCAGTCTAAGATTATAAACCTTCAAAATAATCAAAACTTAGTAATAGGTATCAGACCACAAAAAATAAACTTCGATTCAACTGATGTTAATCATAATGCTAATATTTCTTTAACAAGTAATCATTGGTTGGGCGATCAAATCCATTTAGGATTTGAGCTAAATGGTATAAATATTATTGGGGTAGCAGATCGAAATTTTTCAGTTAGTAATTCAATGAAAATTAATTTTGCATCTAGTTCTATCAATGCCTTTGATTCATCTTCTCAAAAAGTTATTTTTAACGGATTTTAATGTCTCAAGATCTAATTGTGGGGCTTGATGCTGGTACTTCACTTATAAAGTTCGTTGCTTTTACGCTAGATGGTAAGTTTGTCGACTCCGCCTCTGTAGAAAATAAAGTTTATTATAGAGAAGGTAGTAAGTCAGAACAAAATTTAAATGAGACATGGGAAAAAGTTATAGTGTCCCTGGGTCTTCTTCATCAAAAAATTCCAAACCTTCAAGATAGAATAGTTGGTTTATCAATAACTGGCCAAGGGGACGGATCTTGGCCAATTGATAATCAAGCTAATCCAGTCGGAGATGCTGCCTTATGGTTGGATGGAAGATCTGGCGATATCATTGATCATTGGCGTAATTCTGAGATTGGTCCAAGTATAACTAAAATTACTCATACCGGATTGAATCCCTCTATGCAGTCAGGTCAAATGTATCATATAGCTAAATTTGAAAGAGAAAGGTTTGATCAAATTGATAAGGTTTTGAGATGTAAAGATTGGATTTTTCATAAAATGACGGGTGAAATTTTGACCGAAATTAGTGAGGCCATTATGACTTGGGGCTCACCTCTTACAAGAAAATATGATGATGAAGTCCTTCGTTTATTAGATCTTCATTCAATGAAGAAGAAGCAACCAGAGATTATAGATAGTACAGAACATTTTGGAAAACTCACTTTGCAAGCAAGTAAATTACTAAATTTAAAAGAGGGAACTCCAATAATTTTAGCTCCCGTAGATGTAGTTTGTTCAGGAATAGGAAGTGGATTTGTTGATCATTCAAAAAAAATTGGATGCACAGTCCTTGGTACGGCAGGTATTCATATTTTTGTAGATTTTTTAAATAGCGACGTTGAATCTTCAAAACAATTGGGTTACACGATGCCTTTATCAGGTTCAAAAGCTAATGCCAAAATGGTTTCAAATATGGTAGCCTCACTTAATACAGATTGGTTCATTGATATTTACTCCTCTATTTATGAAAAAATAGGAGAGAAAAATTTCCCAAAAAAAGAAATTTTAAACTTTTTTGAAAGTGGCGCTTCTGTAAGTCCTCCAGCATCTATTTTTTATTATCCATTTATTTCTCCCAATGGAGAAAGAGGACCTTTTGTTAATGCCAAAGCAAGAGCTCAATTTTTAGGATTAAATACCACTACAAAAGTTGACGATATGGTGAGAGCAATTTATGAGTCTTTAGGTTATGCATGTAAGGATTGTTATACAGAGTTTGGAGCTGAACTTGATTTACTTAGATTAACCGGAGGAGCAAGTAATAGTCCTCTTGTTAGAAAAATAGTTGGTTCAATAACAAAGAATAATACACAGGTAATAGATAATAGCGAACAAGGAGCCGCCGGTGCTTGCATGGTAGGTTTGTTGGCGTTAAAAATTGCTAATGAATATCATGAATTAAATAAGAATTGGGTAGAGCCTTATTTAAAAAAAGAAGAAAACTTTGACTCAAAACTCTCAAAAATTTATGAAAAGTCCTTTGAAGTTTATAAGTCTGGCTATCAGGCTATGAGTCAATTCTGGGATAAAAACCATCAATTACAGGAAGGAAAACATGAAAATTAGTATTTATGGTGATTTGTTTATGAAGGCAGATGTCTTCGAAGAGGTAATAAGAAGAGACTTAAACTTAAATAATGTTGAGTTTAAAAAGACTGAGACCACTTGGCCTGATGATCCTTTTCACAATGAATTTGGTGAAGGTGATTTCTCGAAAATTAAAGAATATCAAGGAAGCAAAGATGGCGTAATAGAGGCAATAGGGGATAGTGAAATTCTTATAAATCATATGGCGCCTATTTCAGAAGAAATTTTAAAAGAAACTCCTAATTTAAAATTTATTGGAGTTTCAAGAGGAGGCCCTGTTAATATTGATATTGAGGCATGTAAAAAGTACGGAGTAACTGTTGCCAATGCCCCAGGTAGAAACGCATCCGCAGTAGCAGAATTTACAGTGGCATCTATTTTAGCTGAAACCAGACTGGTTACTAAAGGCCATCAAAGTATGATTGATGGTCAATGGAGGGGCGATTTATATAGATATGACATAACTGGAAAAGAGCTTTGTGAAATGACTGTAGGATTAGTTGGTTATAGTCATATTGGAAAAAGGGTGCGCAATTTATTATTACCTTTTGGTTGCAAAATTATTTTCGCCGATCCTTTCGTAGACCCGGATGATGTGGATAAGGATAATGGCATCCAAAAAGTTTCAAAAGAGGAATTATTGAATATGTCAGACATTGTATCAATTCATGCAAGAGTAACAAAAGATACCGAAAAATTTTTCTCAGAGAAAGAGTTTAAGAGTATGAAAAAAGGATCTTATTTTATCAACACGGCCAGGGGCCCGCTTGTGAATTATGATGATTTATTAAAGTATCTCCAAAATAATCATTTAGCAGGAGCCGCTCTAGATACTTTTGATATTGAACCACTACCTGCCGAACATCCTCTTAGAAAATTAAATAACGTCACTTTAACTCCTCATATAGCTGGCGCATCAATAAGAACGGTCTATTATGCAGCTGAAGTGATAGCACAAGATTTAAAAAATTTCATTGCTGGGAAATCATTAAATAATCAAATTTGTTAAGGAGTAAAATGAACAAAAAAGAGCTAACTATTAGAAAAGATATTATCAATGCTGCTTTAATATTAGAAAGAAAAAAGCTTAATCAAGGCAAGGCTGGAAATATTAGTGTTCGATGGGATGGTGGCCTGCTAATTACACCTTCAGGTATTGCCTATGATAAGTTAAAACCAGAAGATATTGTATTTGTTGATAAAAATAAGAAATATCATGGCAAATGGAAACCCTCATCTGAAACTCCCTTTCATTTTGATATCTTAAAAAACAAAAAGGATATGGATGTTGTGATACACACGCATGCTCCATACGGAACGGGATTTTCTATTTTAGGAAAACCGATACCTTGTTTTCATTACATGATTGCATTTTTTGGCGGAGATACTGTTCCTTGTGCAAAATTTGCTCTTCCTGGAAGTCAAGAACTTTCAGATAATGCAGTCAAAGCTCTCAAAAAACATAAAGCATGTCTTCTAGCTAATCATGGAGTCATTATAACAGGATCAAATCTTGAAGAGGCATTATTTTTAGCAGAAGAATTAGAGGTTTTATGTCAACAAATCACCATTGCAAAAATGAATGGCACTCCAAAGCTAGTTGGTAACAAAGATATGAAAAAAATCATTGAGGCAGTAAAAACTTATGGAAAACAATAATTTTAATCATCAAGAAATTTTAGATTTTAAAAATATTTCTTACCAGCTTGGATCAAATCTTTCGCTCGTCCAAGCAGCGGGGGGCAATACTTCCATGAAATCAAATGATAGTATGTTAATCAAAGCCTCTGGAACTTGGTTGTCAAATTCACTAAAAGAAGAGGTATTTGTTGAGGTTGATTTAAATTCAATTAAAAAAAAAATTAACAATGAACAAGATGATAATTTTTCTGAAGATATAATTTCTAAAAACGATCTTAGACCTTCAACCGAAACCTCTTTTCATGCTTTGATTGATTTTAAATATGTATTACATGTTCATTCTACTTCAACAATAGCAAACGCAATTTCTTTCAATTCAGCTACAAATTTAAAAAAACAATTAGGTGATAATTTTGCATTCATACCATATATCAGACCAGGGTTCCCATTAACTATGTCCATGAAGAAAATCATTACTCCAGGTATTCAAATCATCATTTTAGAAAATCATGGATTGATTGTAGCGGGGGATGACCTTGAGGAGACATATGATTTATTGCTGAATACCCATAAAAAATTAGATGTTATAATTAACAATAATTTTAGTTTTGGAAAAGAATCCCCCTCTAAGGATTTTGATGAATATCAACTTAAAAATAATGAAAAATATAACTTTTTTAAAACAACTGATGAAAAATTATTTTCAGCCTTCTCTAAGTCTTTTTATCCTGATCATGTGATTTTCTTGGGCCCTGGTGTGCCAACTTTTGAAAATGCTCAAGAAGCATTAAATTTCTTGAATAAACTTAAAGATAAAAATCTTAATTTACCTCCATACATCATACTCAAAGGAGTTGGATTATATGAACAGAATTCAGCTATTCCTGCCGCAAAGGAAATGATTGATTGCTTTTTAGAAGTTTTATTAAGAACTAATTTTGATGAGGAACTTAAACCCTTGAGCGAATCCCAAGAAAATGAACTATTAAATTGGGATGCAGAAATTTATCGACAATCAATTAATTAATGAGTTTGTTTTTAGGTATCGATTTTGGAACATCAGGTGTTAGAACCTCTGTTATAAATCCTAATAAAGAAGAAATTATAAATTTTTCAGTTTCTATTGAAAAACCAATAGTTAATGATTCATTGGTTTATCAAGATCCATCGTTATGGTGGAATTCTTTAATAAAAAACCTTCAATTTTTAAGTACTAAAATTGATGTAAAAAAAATTGAAAGACTTTCTATTGATGGTACTTCAGGAACAGTTTTGATATGTGATGATAAAGGCCGTCCTATTGATCATGCTTTGATGTACAATGATGCATCAAGTGTTGAAGAAGCAAAATTAGTTGAAAAAATTTCATCTGGACACCCTATAGTCTCAAGTCCTACCAATGCACTAGTAAGAGCTTTGTCTCTTATAAAAAAGAATTCAGCCCAATCATATAAGATTTTACATCAGGCTGATTGGGTGGCTTCAAAAATGATAGAAGAATTCAAATTTTCAGATGAAAACAACGCTCTTAAACTCGGATATGATTGCCAAGAGCGTACTTGGCCTAATTGGTTCAATGAATTGCCTTTAGATAAAGATAGTTTGCCCGAAATATTAATTCCAGGACAAGTTATGGGCAATCTTAAAAATCAAGAGCTTTTAAATTTAGGATTTAATTCTAATCTAGAGGTGGTTGCTGGAACAACTGATAGTATTGCAGCATTTTTAGCAACTGGTGCAAGTCAGATTGGAGAAGCTGTTACCTCTATTGGCACAACGCTTGTTGTTAAGGCAATATCTGCAAAACCAATTTTTAATAGAGAATTTGGCATTTATAGCCACCGTTTAGGTGACCGATGGCTAGCAGGAGGAGCCTCTAATGTTGGAGGAAAAATTATCGAAGAACTATTTGGAAATAAAATTGAAGAACTCTCTAAAAGTCTAAATCCAGATAAACTTTTAAATTTAAATTATTATCCACTTGCTCAGATTGGGGAAAGGTTTCCCATAAATGATCCAAATAAAATGCCAATTCTAGAGCCACGACCTGATAAAGAAACTGATTTTTTTCAAGCGGTACTAGAAGGGATCACTCAAGTTGAAAAATTAAGCTATGAAAAAATTGTAGAAATTGGAGGCAGCTATCCCCTGAAAATATTTACCATTGGGGGTGGAGGTAAAAATAAAAATTGGAATGCAATGAGAGAAAAAATCTTAAAAGTTGATTTAGGAAAACCTCTATCTAATGATGCATCTTATGGTGTTGCTCTTTTAGCTATGGGCGTTGTAAATACAAATGATTAAAAAAATAAATTCCATTATCGATCTCATCGATGAATATGAAATCTTTTTTTTTGATCAATGGGGAGTGGTTCATGATGGAGAAAAAATATTTCCAGATGCAGAAAAAGTTTTTGAGATACTACAAAAAAATAAAAAAAAGATTTTTATTATTAGTAATTCTGGGAAACGATCATCTGATAATATAGAAAGGATGAAAAAATTAGGAGCTAATCACATATTGAAATCTCCGATGATAACTTCTGGAGATGTTTGTTATGAACTCTTAATTAATAAGAGAAAGCCATTTCAAAATATTGGTAATAATTATTTTGTTGTCGCCACTGATTACCCGTTGTTAGATAATACTATTTACACAAAAACGACAGATTTAGATAAATCTAATTTTCTTTTGTTATCTAGCACAACAGGATTTAAAGATTATGAAAATTTGAAAAAAATATTTGATCAAGCAATTCAATTAAATTTACCATTAGTTTGTTCTAATCCTGATATCTTGGGTATTGCTGGAGAAAAAGTTCACCCATCAACTGGCGATCTAGCTATCAAGTATAAAAAACTAGGAGGAATCACTCATATAATTGGCAAACCTGGTTTTGAAATATTTGAATTTGCTTTTGATCAAGCGTGTTCCTTAAAGGAAAAGGTTCTGATGGTTGGAGACTCTCTATTTAATGATATTTTTGGCGCCAATCAATTTGAGATTGACTCATTACTTATAACATCAGGTATTCACCGTAAAGATTTTTCTTCAGATAGAGACTTTCAAGGAATAATTGATAACATTCACTCAGCTTATCAAAATACGGGTAGCCCAACATATATTATGGAGAAATTAAAATGATATTTGATTTAAAAGAATTTCAAAATAAGAAAGTAATTGTTACAGGTTCTAGTACTGGAATTGGATTTGAGTCTGCCATGGAGTTTTTGGAATTGGGCGCAAATGTTATCTTTCATGGAAATAATTCCATTGGAGATTTAGAACAAAGAATTAAAGAACGGTCTTCAAGTCAAAATTTTAAAATCATAAAAGCAGATTTTACTAATTTAAATCAAGTAAATGATTTTATGAATGAAGCTACAAATCATTTAGAAGGATTAGATATTCTTATTAATAATGCTGGTACCATGGTAGGAAGGTATAATCTTGATACAATCACTGAAAATCAATTTTTAGAAATTTTTGATTTAAATGCTAAGTCTGCTTTTTTCACAACACAATATGCAAGTAATATATTTAAAGAACAAAAAAGCGGATGTATTGTCAATGTATCTACTATTAGTGCTCGAACTGGAGGAAGTGCAGGCTCTAGTGTGTACGCAGCTTCCAAGGCATTTGTCTCAGGAATTACTCGATCTCTAGTCTCAGAGCTATCACCTTACAATGTTAGGATTAATGCTATTTCACCAGGAACTATAACTACAAAATTTCATGAACAGTATTCATCACCAGAAAAGCTTGAAAATACTAGATTGAAGATACCAATGAAAAGATTAGGAACTGCAACTGATTGTGTAGGTTCTGTTATGTTTTTATCATCACAAAAATTGAGTGGTTACATAACAGGGCAAATTCTAGAAATTAATGGAGGACAATTTATTTCTTAAATGGCAAAAATTTTATCAATAGGCGCAGGTGTAATGGGAACAGCTATCACAGTACCAGCGGCTATCAACGGTCATGAAATAACTTTAATAGGCACTCATTTGGATACAGAAATTATTCAATCCATTAAAGATAAGAATATTCACCCAGTTTTAGATATCGAACTCAAAAACACCATCGCAAAACAAATAGATGAATTATCTCAAAACGATTTTGATGATGCAGACGTAGTAATCATTGGAGTAAGTTCTGCGGGCGTTGATTGGTATATTGATTTATTAAAGAAATACAAAGCTCAAGACAAAAAATTTTTAATAATTACTAAAGGACTCTTTATAAATGATCAAAATTCTATTGATATTTTGCCAAATAAAATTTTAAGCAGCGTTCCATATCCTATTGATATTACTGCAGTAGCTGGACCATGTAAGGCTATTGAACTAGCTCAGCAATATATAACAAATATTTGTTTTATTAATCAAAATATTGAAACTGCAAATAATTTAGCATCATTATTTAAAAATAAGTTTTATGTCATTGAAACCTTGACAGACTTTGTTGGTGGAGAATTTTGTGCAGCATTAAAAAACGTTTTTGCAATAATGGTAGGCTGTTCACAAACTTGTTATAACGAAAAAGTAAAAATTTATAATCCAGAATCTGGTATTTTTACTCATTGTGTTAAAGAATTAGCTCAAATTGTAAAACTTCATCAAGGAGATATCGCTTCTGCTTATGGTTTGCCAGGTGTGGGCGATCTTCATGTTACCTCTGGGACAGGAAGAAATGGCACTTTAGGTAAACATTTTGGTGAAGGAAAATTATACTCTGAAATTATGAAAAATGAGTTATTAGGACAAACTGTAGAAGGGGCTCAGTTGATTTTAGATTTACAAGACGCTTTAAATGAAAAGTTTGATAATGGTTTCTTTAACAAAAGTCAGCTACCAATTTTTTACGAGCTCATTCAAGCTATCTCCAAGGACAAAAAGCTCCATATACCTTGGGAAAATCTTTAGTTATATTAAACTATGATCAAAAAAATTGTTATTGGATGTGATCATTTAGGTCGCGAATTAAAAGATACTTTAAAAGAACATTTAACCTCAAAAGGAATAGAAGTGACTGATATTGGCGTCAATTCAGATGACTCAGTCGATTATCCAGATGTAGGCAAAGATCTTGCAAAAAGAGTTCAAAATAAAGAATTTGAGAGAGGAATTTTAGTTTGTGGAACAGGAGCAGGAATGGCAATTGTGGCTAACAAGTTTTCTGGAGTGCGTGCAGTTTGTGTAAATGATGCATATACAGCAGAAAGGTCAATCGCAAGTAACAATGCTCAAGTAATCACTTTTGGTGCCTTGATTACCGGCGCACCAAACGCAAAAATGTACACTGACATTTGGTTAAATAATGATTTTCAAGTGGAGCGATCTGGAAAAAAAGTTGATAAAATTAACGAACTAGATCAGTAGTTAATTTTTAACCTTAAAGAATTCATAATTTATTTTTTTCTTCTGAATAATCGAAAGAAAACTAGGATCAAGTTTTGGGCCTGCAAAAAAGCATTTATCAAAATCACTTAAGTTAGCTTGTTTGTGCATAGATTTTTTTCCAATTTTACTAGAGTCAACGAGATAGTATTTTTGATCAGTATTTAGCATGAACATAGATTTAAAACGATAAACATCTTCATCATGTGTATATAGTTGGGTTCCATCTAAAGAAGTGGAAGACATAAATAGAATAGTTGAAGGTACTTGGGATAATGTATTCTCTGTTAACAAACCAACAAAACTTCCTGTAGATTTTTGATATCTTCCACCTACGGAAATTAATTTTATTTTAGAATTATTACTTAGGCCCATAATTAATTTAAAGCTATTTGTTATAACAGTAGTTCCTTCTAAATAATGTTGAAAATTTAAAAATTGTATTGTGGTAGTGCTATCATCTAAAGCAACAATAGAATTGGGTTTAATTAATTTGCCAGCTTCCTCAACTAATTTATTCTTGGCATTTAAACTAAGGCTAGCTCGAACATCATGGAAATATTCCAAAGAAAAAGAGTCACTGGATTTAAGAATTCCTTTTTCTTTTCTTACTACACCACTAGAAATGAAATCATCTACATCACGATAAATTGTCATTTGACTGACATTGAGTTTTTTTGCAATAGTTTTGATATCAACTTGTCCATTAGTTAATATTTCATTGATTATTATAGAAAGTCTTTGTTCTTTTATTTCCACTTTAAAATTATAGCAAAATCAACAATATTAATAAATAAGTTACTCTTTAATAGATCCAAGAGTTAAGCCTCGAACAATATATTTTTGGATAAATAATAAAAGAATAAACAAAGGTACTAATGAGATAGATATTATAACTGACATTGTATTCCAACTAGGCAAAGTCTTATAAAGAGATGCATACACAGGCAAAGTTTTGATTTCCATTTGACTCAACATCACAGCACAAATAAATTCCGTTAAGCTAAAGATAAAAGATAAAATAAAAGTAACGCTCAAACCTCCTAAACTCAGTGGAATTATAAGTTTGTGTAAAATAAGAAACTTACTTGCCCCATCTATAAGTGCGTTTTCATCAATCTCCTTTGGAATATCATCATAAAAACTTTTCATCAATAAAACTGCTAAAGGTAAATTAATACAACTGTGCACTAATATTAAACCTAAATAGGTATCCAATAAATTTAATTTACTTAAGACAAAGTAAAGGGGGATAGAAATTGAAACTAAAGGCATCATGCGTGCACTAATAACTGATATTATAAATAAATTTTTAAATTTAAAATTATTTCTGGAAAGATAATAGCTAGAATAAATGGCAACCACTAATGTCCAGCTAGCAGACCCAAAAGCAATTATAAAACTATCAAAGATACTAGGAAAAAAATTAATTTGAGAAAAAACATTTTGAAAATTATTTAAGTTAATTGAAAAAAAAAATATTTTAGGAGGAATGGCAAATATATCTTTTGTAGGTTTGATAGCAGAGGAAATTAAAAAAAAAATTGGAAAAAAAAAGATTAAGCCAACGAGATAGGCAGATATTTTTTTAAACAATTGCCTTTACTGTTTTACTGATCCTAATGTCAAGCCTCGTACGAGATGGCGTTGTACTAATAAGATAAATATGAACGCAGGTATAATTGCAGCAGTTCCTAGAGCTGCCATATTATCCCAAGCAGTTCCTGTCGATGTAACAAACGAAGTAGAAACTACTGGAATTGTCTTAAGCCCAGTTTGAGTTAACATAAGAACAAAGATAAATTCAGTCCAACTAAAAATAAAACAAAGCACGGCAGTGGCGGCTATGCCTCCAATAGCAAGGGGCACAATCAGTCTCCAAAAGACAAAAAATCGCGAGGCCCCGTCTAGAAGGGCAGCTTCATCAATATCTTTTGGGATATCGTCAAAAAAACTTTTCATTAACAACACAGCTAAAGGCAGGTTCATTAAAGCATGTATGATGATAATCCCTAAATGAGTATCCATTAGGCCAATATTTTTATAAATAAAAAACATTGGTATTGCGACTGCAACAGGAGGCATCATTCTTGTCGAAAGTATCCAACCCATAAAATGCTGCTGGCCCCTTATAGGAAGTCGAGAGAGTGCATAAGCGGCCAAGATTGAAATTAGCATTGCTAAACCAGTTGATCCAAGAGCAATAATGATACTATCAACTAAATTAGGCATCATATAAAAATCTCCACCACCAGGTCTGACAGCTCCCATGTCCTCTACATATAAGAATCGTGATAAACCAAATACTTCTTCATATGCTTGAAATGAAATATCAAAATTAAAAAGTTTAGGCGGAAGAGCAAAAATATCTTTGTCTTTTTTAATCGAAACGGTTATCCAAAAGTAAATTGGAAAGAAAAAAATAGCGGCAACAAACCATCCTAAGATTTGTTTTACAACCTTATTCATGAACTACCATTTTACCTTGGCAAAATGAATAAAAGCATTCCCGACAATTAAAATTACAATAAGAGAAAATAGACTAATTGTTGCTCCATAGCCCCACTGGACAAAAGTAAATCTTTGCCAGGAATAAAGACTTAGTGTGTATGTTGCTGTACCAGGCCCACCAGATGTTAAAACAAATACATAGTCTACCATCCTCCACAAATCTATTCCTCTAATAAGAACAGCAACAGCAATTACTTTATGAAGCATGGGAAGTGTTAACCTTCTAAAAATTTGAAAAGGTTTAGCGCCATCAATCATTGCAGATTCAAAGGGCTCACTAGGTAAAGATCGCAGCCCAGCAACTAGAATTAAAACCATAAAGGGAGTCCATTGCCATATATCAACAATCATCACCCCCCATAGGGCTAATGTTGGATCAGCAAGAATTGTATCCTCTTGACCAAGAAGACCAATCGATTTCAGAGCCCACGGGATTAAACCATAATTGGCATCTTCCATAATTAAAAAAATCATTCCAGCAATGGCGGGTGGGATAACTAACGTTAAAGTTAAAATAGATCTTATTATGCCAAAACCAGGGTCGTCAGAGTCGATGAGAAGAGCAATGCCCATTCCTAAAACTAACTGGATAATTAGACAAACAAAGGTGTAATAAAGAGAAACTTTTAAAGATCCCCAGAAAATCTCGTCAGTAAATAATTTAATCCAGTTATCCCATCCAACAAATATTAGAGCCCTTTTTAGGGGAACAAATTCATGAAAACTAAGATAAATATTGTAGAAAAAGGGGATAATAGCGAACACAACGAGCATCGTTATTAAAGGAAGTAACCAAGGTAACGAACTATCAGAAGTCATAATACTAGGTAATGAATATGATTTTTGGTTCGTCATAATGACAAAATTATACACATAATTTCATATTAATGTGATTATTTATTATATCTCAAATTTTTTGTGATTCTTCACATTAATCTTGGGATAATTCAAATTTCATTTGTCAAATATTTTATTTTCATCAAGGACTTGTATTTTAATTTATGATCTGAGTATAATGGAGATGTATACGGAGGAATAATCATATGCGCGATATGTATAGAAAAATGCATTTAGCAAACATCGTTGGCAAGTATGTTAATGGCAATATGAAGAGAAGAGATTTTCTGAAAAATGCCGGTATGCTTGGTCTTGGCGCTGGTTGCTTAGGCTCAATGGGTACCATGAGTAGGAAATTTATTCCACAAGCTCATGCAGGCTCACACATAGAATGGAAAGGTGACATGATGGACTGGCTAAGAGATGTCTCATCACCGTTCAGAGGTCAAACAGTTTCTTTGGCAACTGAATCTACACCTCCTTCCAATGCTATTAACTCTACATTGAAACCTTTCTTCGAAGAGGTAACAGGTATTAAGGTTAATATTGAAGTTCTACCACTAGAGCAGGTTTTACAAAAACTTACTCTCGACGTTGCATCTGGATTAGGTACTTATGATACCTATTATTTAGATCAAAGTTGGATGGCTGCTTTTAGAGGCGATGCAGAAGATCCACGTGAACTTTATGCTGCAAAGCCAGACCTAGCAATGCCAGGTTATAACTTTGATGACTTCTTAGGCCCTCTTGTTGATGGTATCTCAATGTATGACGGAACTATGGTCGGTGTTCCTTATGACATTCCTGTCTTCATTATGATGTACAGAGATGATGTTTATAAAGAGCTCGGACTGAGTGTTCCTAAAACATTTGATCAATACATGGCGAATGCTCAAGCTATTCAGGCTGCTAGCTTAGGTCACTTGAATCCTGACGGAAGACCAATTTATGGTACAAACGGTCAGATGAAATCAGGTCACTACAGCTTAGAGTGTGACTGGACAATGTTTACATGGGCATTTGGTGGTTCAATTACTAACCCTGATGGAAGCTTTGCGGGTAACGATGCAAACGGTTTAGCAGGTATGGAGTACTGGACTAAGCTTAAAGAGAATATGCCTTCTGGTGTTACCAGTTGGACATGGGACGGTCAGGGACAAGACATCTTACAAGGTGGTTCTGCTCAGACGATCTCATGGGGTGAATTCTTCCCATGGTGGGACTCTGATGAGTCTTCTGTTCAAGGAAAAATGATGGCAGCAGCATGTCCTGCTCCAGCTAGCCCATTAAGAGCTACTGGTGATTGTGGATATGGTGAAATTCCTGGTGTTGCTCACCAAGGTGGATCTTCTTTAGCTGTATCAAAGTACTCTAAGAATAAAGATGCTGCATGGTTATTTGCACAATGGGCAACTAGCTATGAGACTCAAGTATACATCACAGCTCTTGGCGGTGGTACTGGACCAACTAGAGCTTCTGTTTACGACGATGATCGCGTAAAAGCAAATAACAGAAGTGGTAATGGTACAACTCGTCACTTGGATGTTGTAAGAGATGCAATCTTTAATGACATGGGATCAGAACCTGATCTTCCTGAGTGGGCAGATATGTCAAGTAATATGATTCCTATTGAATTAGGAAGATACTGGGCTGGTGAATACAGTTCAGCAAAAGACTGCCTTGACACTATTGCTAATAACTTCAACAAGACTGTTGGAGCTTAATTAAATAAATCATAGGGCGATCATAAAGATCGCCCTAGTTAAATTGAGGAGCTCATTAAGTTAAATAAAAATGACTAAACCCTTAGCTGTCATCACCGGAGCAAGCAGTGGCATAGGCGAAGCTACTGCAAAAATATTTTCTGAAGCTGGTTACCCAACACTACTTCTTGCTAGGCGTATTGAAATTATGGAGTCATTCAAGTTAAAAAATTCTATTTGTAAAAAAGTTGATGTAAGAGATCGAGAAGCATTGGTAGCAGCTGTTCGAGAAGCTGAGGCTATTTATGGCCCCACTGATATGATGTTTAATAATGCTGGTGTAGCAAGATTAGCTGATATCAGTACACAAGATCCTAATGAGTGGGACGAAATGATTGACGTCAATACTAAAGGGGTGATGAATGGTATTTATGCTGTGATGAGTGATATGAAAGCTCGAAAGTCAGGTACGATAGTCAACATGAGTTCTATCGCAGGGCGAAAAGTATATGGTGACCATACCGTATATTGTGGAACTAAGTATTTTGTTCACGCCATTTCTGAAAGTATTAGAGGGTATCTTTCTCCCCACAATGTAAGAGTTATTGTAATGTCACCTGGAAATATCGAAGCTGAGGTGCTGAATGGTATCACTGACCCAAATACTTTAGCTGCATACAAAGCAAATATCGAGCGTATAGGTGGGAGAATTTCTCCAGAATATGTTGCGAAAATGATCCTTTTTGCATATGAAATGCCACAAAATGTAATTATGCAAGAAGTTGTGGTCACCCCAACTAAACAAGATTATTAATTCATGACAAAGATTGTAGTTGGAGTAGATAGCTCAACCCAATCAACTAAAGCAATCGCATGGAATATCAAAGGTGAATCCATAGCTGAAGGGAGATGTGATATTCCTATTAGCAATCCCTCAATGTTTTACTTTGAACAAAATCCAGAGGATTGGTGGAGTGCTTTTTGTAAATCTTCTCAAGAATTGAACCAACAAATTGAAACCTCGAATATTGAGGCCATAGCTATCTCTAATCAAAGAGAAACAATTGGCTATTTTGATAAAGAAGGTAAATCTGTTTTCCCCGCTCAAGTGTGGATGGATGAAAGGGCTAGAAAAGAAGTTGCAGAATTTTGTGAATTAATCGGTGGTGAACATGTCATTCGAAATATAACTGGTCGGCCTGCTGATACTTGTCCTTGTGTATACAGGGTATATTGGATGAAAAAAAATCATCCTGAATTATATAAAAAAATCGATTTTTTTTCTGATGTTCACTCTTATTTATTGAAAAAACTTTCAGGTAAATTTTATGGTAGTTGGATTTCTTTAGATCCCCACGGAATGTTTGATCTTCAAAAAAAGAAATTATCTGACGATATATTAAGCTTATTAGAGTTGAATAATTCTCGATTTCCTAATTTCTCTGCACCAGGTACGAAAATAGGAGAGATCTCTTTTGAAGCCTCCAAGTTAACTGGTTATAAAGAGGGCACTCCAATTATTGCTGCGGGAGGAGATGGTCAACTAGCAGGTTTAGGAACAAATTGTACGAAATCTGATAGAGCGTATATTAATTTGGGAACAGCGGTTGTATCAGGGGTATGGTCTAAAGATTACCATGTCTCTAATGCTTGGAGAACAGAGATAGCGGCACAAGGTGAAGGATACATCTTTGAAAATTGTTTAAAATCGGGTGCGTTTTTAATTAATTGGTTTGCCGATCAATTTGTTCCAGGCGATAGAAAAGATAAAAACTTTTTTACTAATCTAGAAGCAGAAGCTTCTAAAATTTCAATTGGATCGGATGGATTAATGACACAACCGTATTGGTCAGCTTGCATGGATCCCCACTGGGATGTATCGGCTAGAGGGACAATTACAGGATTTTCACCTTCTCACTCTCCGGCACATATGTATAGATCAATTTTAGAAGGAATTACCTTGAATCAGGTTATGGCAACTTTTGAGATGGAAAAACAGTCTAATTTAGAAATTAAGGAATATTTGGCCATTGGAGGAGGAGCCCAGAGCCCTCTTTGGAGACAAATGTTAGCTGACGCATCAGGTAAAAATGTTTTAATTGCCGATACTGTTGAGGCTTCTTCTTTAGGAGCTGCGATGTTGGCTGCATATGGAGTTGGGTGGCATTCCTCTATTGAAAAAGCCGCAAATTCTATGGCCGGCGAAACAAAGAGTTTCAAGCCAGATCAATCAAAAAGAGCTATTTATGATGAGCTACTAGATATCTATAAAGATATTTATCACTCTACGGCAAGCATTAATAACCGTTTAGTAGATTTTGCTGCTAAGCACAATAAAAGTTAGGACAAAAATGAAAAATTATAATGGTGTAATTGATGAATTAATTAATGGGACTTGGGTTAGTCCTTCAGATCAAAATCAGTACGGCATTCCAATTAAAAATATTCAAATTTTAGAAAGTGTGGAAGGTTTGGAGTCAGGTTTGATCAACAAACTTCATGATAATCAAAAACTTTTAGTTGTTAGCGACCCTTTTACTCATAAAGCAATGGGAGAAAAAATTTTTAAAAATTTAACTGGAAAAGTCAATGTTGATGAATACATATGGGAAAAACCATCCTCAAGTATTGAGGGCGTCGATCATTTAAGAGAGAAGCTTAAAAACTATGATGGAATGATTGCGGTGGGCTCTGGTACTGTCAGCGATAGTATTAAATATGCTACTTTTTTAGAAAAAAAGAATTACTCAGTTTTTGCGACGACCCCAATGAATGCTTACACTACTGGCACAGCATCAATTGCTTTTAATGGTATTAAAAAATCACTAGTAGCTCATTACGCTCAAGGAGTGTTTTTTGATTTGAATGTTTTAAGTCATTGTCCGAAGAGATTAACCGCTGCTGCTTTTGCAGATGTCATTTGTAGAACTACCGCGCAGGTAGATTGGCTGATGTCACATCAATTATTAAATACAGAATACAAGCCAATTCCTTATGAATTGCTGGCTTTGTACGAACAGCAAATGATTGACGCGGCCAAAGAAATTTCAGAAGGAAAAATTAATGCCTTAGCGCTCTTGACCAGAATATCTGCGATTATGGGTCTTGGCACCTCCTTTACCCAAACAACACATGTTGGAAGCATGGGTGAACATGGAGTTTCGCACTATATTGATATGTTTGCCGGAGATAAGCATCCTGGCACCTCACATGGTGAACAAGTAGGAATAGCAACGATTAGTATCTCAAAATTACAAAATTCAATCCTTAAAAAAGATCAACCCCCCATCATCACACCCACTAATATTCCCGAAGATGAAATTATTCAAAAATTAGGAGAACCAATGTTGGAAACAATTAAAAAAGCAATGGAACCGAAAATATTTGATCAAAAAAAAGCAGATGAGACCAACGAGTATTTTTTAAAGAATTGGTCAGAGTTTGCGGAACCACTCAGAGAGAAAATGTTGGACTATGATATTATTTGGAACTCTATGGGGGAATGTGGCGCTTTGAGGACTGCTGAAGATGCTAAACTTGATAGTAATTTTTATAAAGATGCTCTAAAATATGGTAGATTCATAAGAGATCGCTACACCATTCTTGATTTAGCTGGGGATAGTAATCAATTGGATAGTTTAATAAATGTCTGAAGTTCAATATAAAAATATCAAAAAAAATTTTGGATCAGTAGAAGTTCTAAAAGATATCAATCTCAAAATTAATAATCAAAAATTCGTCGTTTTATTAGGTCCCTCTGGTTGTGGTAAAACAACCCTACTTCGAATGACAGCAGGTTTAGAAACCATTTCTAGCGGAGATATATCCATTGAAGGAAAAATAATAAATAATTTTCACCCACGAGATAGAGATATTGCCATGGTTTTCCAAAACTATGCGCTTTATCCTCAGATGAATGTTTTTGATAACATCGCTTTTAGTCTTCAAATTCGAAAACTTGATGCTCAAGAAATTAAAAAGAAAGTGGAGTGGGCCGCTTCAGTTCTAAATCTTACTGAATATTTAAAGCGTACCCCTAAAGAGCTTTCCGGTGGGCAAAGACAGCGAGTTGCAATGGGTAGGGCTTTAGTCAGAGACCCCAAAGTTTTTCTATTTGATGAACCTCTTTCCAACTTAGATGCAAAGCTTCGTGCTCACATGAGACTAGAAATTCGAAAACTTCATAACCAACAAAATGCCACTACTATTTATGTAACCCATGATCAAATTGAAGCGATGACAATGGCCGATGAAATTGTCATCATGAATGGGGGTATTATTGAACAAATTGCATCTCCAAACGATATTTATGAAAAACCTAATAACTTATTTGTTGCTGATTTTATTGGCTCTCCTGCGATAAATCTAATCAAAGGAGTAGCTACTGATAAAGGTACAATAAAACTAAAAAATCAAGATTTACCTCATCAAAAAAATAATTTATCACCAAATCAAAAAGTTGTTTACGGTATCCGCCCTACGGATGTCAAAATAGTTGAAAACTCCAATGTTAAAGCGGAGGTCATTCTTGTTGAAACTACGGGATCCGAGACTCACATTATAGCTTTGTTAGATGACAATGAATTTCGAATTGTTCAAGCTGGTGGCAGAACCACAATAAAAAATGGTGATAAAATATCTTTAGAATTTGACACCATGAAAGCTCACACCTTTGATCAAACAACTACAAAAAGAATAGATTAAAAAATATTGATTAGGAGGATTGATTGAAGAGCAGATATAGCGACAGTGACGCTAAAAAATATATTTCTATTTATGCAAAAAGAGGAGTTAGTAAAGACCTCGCGCTCCGAATTTATACTACTCAATTATTAGGCAATGACCCCACAGTTGTTCTTCATGGGGGAGGAAACACTTCTGTAAAGTCATCCATTAAAACTCTTCTTGGCAACCAAGAAGAAATTATCTACGTCAAAGGTAGTGGAAAAGATATGGGCAATATTGAAGAAGATGGCTTTCCTGCGCTAGAAATGAAAAACCTGTTAAATATGCGTTCCTTAAAAGAACTCGACGATTTTCAAATGGTTAACTACCAAAGAAAATATATGCTTGATACTTCTTTTCCCAACGCTTCTGTTGAGACATTACTGCATGCGTTTTTACCACATAAATTTGTTGATCATTCTCACTCTAATGCAATCCTTTCGTTAATTGATCAGCCAAACCCCATTCAAATTTGTAAAAAAGTCTTTGGTGAAGAGATGGGCATTGTTCCTTACATTATGCCTGGTTTTCAATTAGCTAAAAAAGCAGCAGAAGTTTTTGAACAAAACCCGAAAGTTAAAGGTTTAATATTATTAAATCATGGAATATTCACTTTTGCTGAAAACGCAAAAATGAGCTACGAGTTGATGATAAAATATATTTCATTAGCTGAAAAAGAATTAAAACAAAAATCAAAACCAATTCGTGTGAAGAAGTATGAAGAAAAAAAAATTACAGCTTCGTTAATAGCAAATTTAATTAGACAGCAAATTAGTTTAAGACCAGATAAAAAAATTGATCATAAAGTTGTTTATTTCCACAAACCTACCTTTCTGAATGAGTTTTTTTCACATCCAAAATTAAAACAGTTTACTACTCAAGGTCCTGTAACTCCCGATCATGTTATTAGAATTAAATCAAAACCCTTGGTTATCGATTTAAGTTATGAAAAATCTAATCATTTAGAAAATAAAATTACTAAAGCGGTTGCAAAATATCAGGAAGATTATCGAAAATACTTTAAGAGAAATCACAAATATAATTTACAGGCTAACATGTTGGATCCATACCCAAGGTTAATTGTGGTCAAGGGTATAGGAATATTTTCAACCGGTCCTTCTTTTAAAGATGCAAAAATTGCAATGGATGTTGGTCTTAATTCTTTATCAGTCATTTTAGAAGCTGCCAAATTTGGAGAATTTCGATCAATTCCAGAAAAAGAAATTTTTAAGATGGAGTATTGGCCTCTAGAACTAGCTAAAATAAAACCATCTACCCAAAAGCTCAAAGGTCATGTTACTGTTATCACTGGCGGTTTAGGGGCTATAGGATATGCGACTGCTCAAAAATTTTTAAAAGAGGGATCAGAAGTTGTTTTATTAGATATACTTGATCCCAATAAAATTTCTTTAGATCTCACGGGTATGACTTATTTTCAATGTGATATTACCAATGAAAATAAAGTGGAAGCGGTATTTGAGCATATCTCCCAAAAATTTGGCGGAGTTGATATATTAATTTCAAATGCAGGATTTGCTATTCAATCCTCTCTAAATGATTTAACTAAAAAACAATTAGATAGTAGTTTTGATTTAAACTTCTTTGCTCATCATTATTTTACAAAATATGGAACCCAAATTATGAAAATTCAAAATATGAAGGGCTCTGTTGTGTTTAATATATCTAAACAAGCCGTGAATCCTGGCCCTAACTTTGGTGCTTATGGTTTACCTAAGGCAACTTTAATGTTCCTAATGAAGCAGTATGTTGTCGAGTCGAGCAAATATGGAATTCGATTTAATGGTATCAATGCAGATCGTATTCGGAGTGGGCTATTAAATCCAGATATGATTGCTAAAAGAGCAAAATCTAGAGGATTAACCATTGAACAATACATGGCCGGCAATCTTTTAAAAGAAGAAGTAAAGGCTAGTGATGTTGCAGATGCTTTTTATCATCTCTCTATTTCTTATCGAACTACGGCAAGCGTTATTACTGTAGATGGTGGGAATATTGAATCTTCATTGCGTTAGATTTTAATATTATTACTGGTAGACGCGTTTTAAATCTAACCCAAGTTGTTCAAATTTTTTCTTAAAGCTATAAAATTCTTTGTTGTGACGTGCAGAGTTTTGTTTGAGAATTAATTTCTGGTAATAATGAACCATTTCATGTCCTAGAATTTCAACAAACTCACGAAAATTTTTAAATTTATGATGAAGGGTAATTTGATGACAGTATTTAAGGGCATAAGGATTAAATTCAAATAACCCAAGAGCTCCGTGCATTCTTCTAACCATGATTTTTGGCATTTTCTTTAACTGGTTTTTAAATAACTTCCGGTTGAGAATTTTGTAAACCATAGGAATTTTGTTTAGATTTGGTTTATAACCTCGGTCATCTCCATGTTGCTGGATGAGAGCTGCGAGACTTTTAGTTCTAGGCATGTTATTTAGCTAACAAATAATCTTAATTTTTAAAAAATCAAGCAGTTTGATCAATCGGGATGGGCTAAGAGATAGTCAATAAATTGAATGACCTCTTCATATTTTTCATCAGGGATTTCTTTATAACTTTGGCCAAACTTTTCTTTAACACAAAGTGCGATATGGGCGTAGGCATTTCTTCCTTTGGGGTGAAAAGGAGAGGGTTTTAAAAGGGGTTGCAGTAGATCACCGGTAGTTTGAATTTTCGTCCAAATAATCTTCTTATTATTTTCATTCAAAGTTAAAGACCGTTAGGAAAAAAAGACTCTAGTATTAACCTCATTACAGCAAAACCAATTCCACAAAAAATAATTATAGTGATTAACTGTTTATTGATCATGATGTATAAAAATAATTCAAATGAAACTTTTTTCCATCTTTATTTTATTCATACCTAATTTTCTTTATGCAGAAATTTTAGATAAATTTTCTCTTGCCTGTATTTGTGACAAATCAATTAATGCCTTAAAGTATTTTGACTGTAAACAAAAGGTTTCTGGTACACAATTGGATATTTTAGAGAATAAAAGCGAGATACAGGTGTATAGTAGTTTTGACGAAAAAATATATAAAGCGAATACGGCAAGTAGTGAAGAATTAAATCTTCTTTATGAAACTGAGGAGTATATCTCTTCTATGATCATTGACTCAAATTTGAGTATGGATTTCTCTATAAATTATAAAGCCTATAATAAAATATGGTCTTATGATTTGAAGTGTGTTTCTTTAAAAAAAGAGTAATTTAACTTTCTTGAAATGCTAAATAGATCTTATATCTTTCCGTTTTTTATTTCTTTAAGTGGCTATGTTTTTATGGTCTCAATGGATACCATAATAAAGGTTTTAGGTTCCAACTACCCTATTTTACAACTTTTATTTTTAAATGCCTTGTTCTCACTTATTCCTTTAACTTTCTTTATTATTAAAAATCACGGCGTACATTTTTATTTAAATCAAAATTATAAATTCCAATTGATAAGAGGAGTTGTTCACACTTTTGGCTTCTTATTTGTGCTCATGGGGATTTTAAAATTGCCCTTATCAGTGGTTTATCCAGTCCTTTTTAGCTCACCTTTGATGCTTTTGATCATGTCTCATTTCTTTCTTAACGAAAATATCAACATAATAAGAATTTTAGCTATTATCCTTGGATTTTTTGGCGTTCTCATCTCCGCAGAACCCTTTGGTACTAATGCGGTCTCCATAACAGGAATACTGTTGGTGTTTATTGGAGCATTTTGTATTGCTTTAACAAACCTCATCACTCGCAAATATTCAGCTATCTCATCTTCATTTTCTGCCTCTTTTTTTAGTATGGTGATAAGTGTGATTGCCTTTTTATTTGCAATAAAGTTTTCTTTTATGCCCATGACATTTGCAGATCTATTACTCTCAATGCTTGGAGGCATAATCGCAGGTCTTGGCATAAGCTCTATTGTTTATGGTTCCAGGATGTTGCCGGCATCAATTTATGGAATGACAAGTTATTTTCAATTAATTTATGGAGTTCTATTTGGTTGGATTATATTCCAAC
>Ga0181595_10000911_pt1 | contig 32998 bp, 36 predicted proteins | sample 041ome_7_FD_145604 | JGI IMG/M metagenome (GOLD analysis project Ga0181595, IMG submission 145604) | Coastal salt marsh microbial communities from the Groves Creek Marsh, Skidaway Island, Georgia - 041401AS metaG (spades assembly) | ecosystem: Environmental > Aquatic > Marine > Intertidal zone... | reverse complement strand
GAATATTTTTACCCTATAGAAGTAGAAGGCCTCAAAACCATGTCAATGGGCTACCTAGTTACCGAGCGAACCCCAATGGTTTGGCGTGGTCCGATGGCCGGTGGTGCACTCACGCAGATGCTCGAGCAAACCCTCTGGGGTGACTTAGATGTGCTGATCGTAGATATGCCGCCGGGCACGGGTGATATCCAGTTGACGCTTTCACAAAAGGCGAAGCTGGCGGGCGCTGTTATCGTAACCACCCCTCAGGACCTGGCCTTGCTGGATGCGCGCAAGGGTATAGAAATGTTTGCCAAAGTGCATGTTCCGATACTCGGTTTGATCGAGAATATGGCTGTGCATATCTGCAGCCAATGTGGTCACGAAGATCCTGTTTTTGGAATTGAGGGCGCGGCCAAGGCAGCGGCCGAGTATCAAGTTTCGGTGCTTGCGCAACTTCCGCTCGCTAGAGCGATTCGCGAAGACGGTGATGCGGGTCGTCCTGCCGTATTAGCCCGACCCGACTCTCGAGAGAGCAAAATGTACGAGCAGGCGGCTGTGTCTTTGCTGGCCTCTTTAGAAACACGAGCAGCGCCTTCGGCTCCTGTTGTACAATTCAGCGACGATTAAGCTAAGGATTGAGTATGAGTATCAAATCGGATCGCTGGATTAAAGAGATGGCCGCGCAGCATGGGATGATCGAGCCCTTCGAGCCGGGTCAAGTGCGCCAGGATCCCCAAGGGGCGAAGATCGTATCTTACGGTACGTCGAGTTACGGCTACGATGTAAGGTGTTCCCGCGAATTTAAGGTCTTTACGAATATCCATTCCGCCACGGTTGATCCAAAGGCTTTTGACGAAGCCTCGTTTGTTGATGTGGAATCCGATGTTTGCATTATCCCTCCAAACTCGTTCGCGCTGGCGAGAACCGTCGAATACTTCCGTATCCCTCGGAATGTACTAACGATTTGTTTGGGTAAATCGACCTATGCACGTTGTGGGATCATCGTAAACGTCACGCCTCTTGAGCCAGAGTGGGAGGGTCACGTTACACTCGAGTTCTCCAATACGACGACCTTACCTGCAAAAATCTATGCCAATGAAGGTGTCGCTCAAATGTTGTTCTTTGAGTCAGATGAGGTCTGTGAAGTCAGCTACAAAGATCGAGGCGGCAAGTACCAAGGACAGCGGGGCGTTACTCTGCCGCGGGCGTAAAGTCGAGGGGTTGCCCGTCGAGGCTGGCAAAGTCAACCAGGGCTTCGATGAGGGTGCCGTCTTCCATGTGGGTAGTTTTGACGAGCAGATAATCCCAGTCGCGTGCCAGCCAGATGTCTGATTGCCTATCTGGGTCGTCACCCGAGCGGCGAAAATGCACTGTTTCAAGGATGCCGAGCGGAGTTTCGAGGGGCTCCGTTCCGATGAAGTCGAGTTGGTACTGCTTAACTTTGCCTCGGTCTGCGAGCTGGACTTGAAACCCTAGATTCGGATCGGCGCCCGCCATTAGATGTATCCTCAGCTGCTCTAGTTGGCTGACTCGGTCGTACGTGGAGGGCGAGTAGGGTAATTCCTTCCATTTTTTATCATCCAGACTCTTGATGACCTGACCTTCCGGCTCAAATACCAGCTCGCGCCGCTGATCGATCAAACCGGTACCCTTGTACACGTAATGTTTGGGAGCAAGCTTGCCGTCATTGGCGGCGAATACACTGGTCTCTATAAAACCCGCAAGTAATATTCGGCCGCTATTTGAGAGCAGGTAGTCGCCTTGCGAAGTCTCACTAAGTGACCGGACTAGGGTCATCGATAAGCCTTTGGCTTTGGTTTTGTAGTGTACCTCGTAGGGCTTTAATTCATCTGAAAAGCTGACCGTGGCAGTGAAACACAGCCACAATGGCGCCAGAAAACGCAGCTTACTACGCTTCAATCCGTACTCCTGAAGGCGGAAGAGGCTCGTTATCCAAGAAGGCTTTACCCTCATGAAGTCGAACGCGGCCTTCGACCACCCATTTAATCGCCAAGGGGTAGATCGTGTGTTCAACTTCAAGTACTTTCCGCTGTAGCGAGCTTGCATCATCTTGCTCTGAAATGTCCACCGATGCTTGTAAGACAGCGGGCCCTGCGTCAAGTTCCTCTATTACAAAATGAACCGTCGCGCCGGCCATCGTATCTTTGGCGTTGATTGCTCTCTGATGCGTATTAAGCCCCGGATACTTGGGGAGCAAAGAGGGATGGATATTGAGCATGCGGCCGTGGAATGGTCTGATTAATTCCGGGGTAAGTATGCGCATGAATCCAGCCAGAATAATCAGATCGATATTGTGCTGCTGCACTCGAGCCAATATCGCGCGGTCAAAATCTTCTCTGCTCGCAAACTCTCTATGATCGAAAACCGCGGTAGGTATGCCGGCCGTAGCGGCGGTCAGCAGACCTTTGGCGTCGGCCTTGTTGGATATCACAAGGGCCGGCGTGGCCGCTATATGGCCGGCCTGGCAGGCCGCCAGAATGGCATCCATGTTGCTGCCGCGACCGGATATGAATAAAGCGATGTTCACTCTGAATAAACGACCGGCTTAGCAGTGCGGCTGTCAATGGAACCAATGTGCCAGGCCGTTTCGCCTTGCGCTTGCAAGCGCTCTAGTGCCGCGTCTAGGCTGTCAGCGGACACACAAAGAATGAGCCCGACACCACAGTTGAAAGTGCGTAGCATCTCGTTTTCATTAACCCCGCCGTGCTTGGCAAGGTAGTCAAAAATTGCGGGTCGCTGCCAGCTGCGCAAATCGATTTGTGCGCAACAATCGTCGGGCAGTACGCGCGGCAGGTTTTCTGTGATTCCCCCGCCTGTAATATGCGATATTGCTTTTATTTCGATCGTTTTAAGTAGCTCTAAAATGGCTTTGACGTAGATTTTGGTGGGAGCCATCAGCCGCTTCGCTACCGTTTCACCATCGATTTCTTCCTGAACATCCAGGCTCTTCTGATTGATTATGTGTCGTATCAACGAATAGCCGTTGGAGTGCGGACCTGAGCTGGAAATGGCGATCAGTTGATCGCCAACAGCGACACGCTCACCACTGATGATCTTTGACTTTTCTACGACCCCAACGCAAAAGCCGGCCAGGTCGTAATCATCGCCTTCATACATGCCCGGCATCTCTGCTGTTTCGCCGCCTACCAGTGAGCAACCTGCTTGCATGCATCCTTCACCGATTCCTGTTACGACTTCGGCAGCGATGTCGACGTTGAGGGCGCCCGTGGCGTAGTAATCGAGAAAGAATAGCGGTTCCGCTCCCGTCACGATTAAGTCGTTGACGCACATAGCCACCAAGTCAATGCCGATGGTGTTGTGTTGGTTAAGCTGCATCGCCAGTTTAAGCTTGGTGCCCACCCCGTCAGTACCGCTGACCAAAATCGGTTCACGGTACCCAGGCGGTATGGCGCACAGCGCACCGAAGCCGCCGAGTCCGTTGAGAACCTCGGGTCTTTTCGTGCGAGCCGCGACCCCTTTTATTCTTTCCACTAGGGCTTCACCGGCGTCAATGTCGACACCCGCATCTTTATAGGTAAATCCAGTTGTATTCGTCATGCTAGTTCCGAGGGCTCATAATCCTTGAGGCGCATTCTACGTGCTTTCGAGGCTAATTGCATGAACTTGTCGTGGTGTCGTTACACATCGGCGATACCTTGGTAAACTGCTGTTTTGATCATCGGGGGTTCACGTGCGGACACTGGGCTGGCTTCTCATCGCGACGGCATTGATCGCCTCCAGTTGGGCGGTGGCCTTCGATGATCGCGTCTACACCGCCGGTATTGTCGTGGAAGGTCAGTCGTCTGAGGAGCTTGACAGCGCGGCTGATGAAGCGCTGGTCAAACTCATTACACAACTCACACTGATTGAGGACCCAAGCAAGATAGCGCCGATTCTGGAACGCCGAGCAGCTCTGCTGGTTAGATCCGTTTTTCAGGAGCGGAACCCAGAACAAAGTGTCGGACGCGAAGTGTTGTTTGAGTTCGACGCTCAAGCCTTAACTCAGGCCTTATTTGAAAACGGATTGGGCTTAGTCCCCTCGGACAGAGACGGCCCCTTACTGTGGTGGGTTATCGATGATGGGCGTGGCGCGCGTTTTTTCGATAGGGATATCGATACTGAACTGAGTGAGACAGTTGCTGCCCTTTTGGCTCCCTACGGGGTAACACTCCAGTGGCCTTTGTACGATTTGCAGGACGCACTTAACGGGCCGCCCGAGTCACTGTGGCGCCTCGATCGCGTCAATATGGTCAGAGCGGCTATGCGCTATCCGAGTCAGCCACAGTGGCTGGTACGTTGGGCGACACTCACAGATTTTCGTGTGATCATGAACGTTTACGAATTGAGCCAAGGCGGCTTGGGTGAGCGTATTTCTGGCGTATTTGATTCATCATCTCAAGCTCTAGAGCGCTTACGAATTGAGGTATTATCCGACACTCGTAACCGGTTGGCGCTTGAGCCGACTCTAGAGAAGAACCCGATATTGACGGTTACGGGTTTAAGGCGCTTTTCGGATTACCGCTGGGTGCTCGAGCAGCTTGAGAGCAGCGTGTTGATTGAGCGTGTCCGTGTTCTCGAATTGCGAGGCAATACTCTGGTTCTGGAGTTGGAGTCGCTCACTTCCGTTGATCAGTTGCGTGGCGTAGTCCGTGATTTACTTGGCTATCCGATGAAAACAGACGCTCAAGATGAGCTGACGTTTGTTGTGCCGCTGGAGTCCTCGCCTTGAATCAGTTGGCCTTGAGTTTGAAACTCCGAGACGAGTGTCGGTTGAGTAACTTTGTTTTTTTTGATGGTCACCGAGTACTGAAAAGCGAGCTCGAGGGGACGAATTCGCTATGGTTAGCCGGTCCGCTGGGTTCGGGCCGCACGCACCTTCTGTGCGCTCTGGCGGAGCAGCTCGGCTCGGAAGCATTGTATCTTGATGCGGCTGAAATTGTGTCCTCCGACCCTCTCGAGATGCTAGATGGACTGGAGAGTCATCATTGTTTATTGATGGACAATATCGATTTCTTGGTGCCAGAGCGCCCGTGGGCCGAGGCCTTATTTCATCTTTACAACCGACAGCAAGGGGTCGGAGGGCGATGGATTTGCAGTGCTCAATCAGCACCGCGAAATACGCAATTTGCCCTAGCCGATTTGCAGTCTCGCATGATGGCGCAGACCGTTTTTGAGATGCCCATATATTCCGATGAGGAGCGGTCGGTTATCTTTTTGGAGCGCGCCAAAAGGCGTGGTTTGAATGTGAGTAGCGAGGTTGTCCCCTATCTCAATGCGCATTTGCCGAGATCGCTCGTGTTCTGGTTGAACTTATTGGACCTGCTGGATTCAGCGAGTCTCGTGGAGCGGCGCCGTGTATCTGTGCCGCTACTTAAACAGGTCCTGAGTCAAAATCCGGCGTTCACCGCTCAGCAGAGTCTTTATTGAGTCGGCTTGCCTCGATCTCTTGACCCAGCGGTATCGCAAGTTCCAGGGGTTTGAGATGCAAATAACCGCGCAAATAAGACACCAAAATATACAGAGGAATCGTATCAAGCAAAGCCACCAATGCTTTGAATCCGTAATTGCTCAAAATCAATACAACGAGCGCTTTAAACGTGAGTTCGTCTCGGAAAAACGCGGCGCCGAAGGTCACCATGACGACCATGGTCGCATCCACCCACTGGCTAACGAGTGTGCTCAGGTTGTTCCGGAGCCACAGATGCTTGCCCTTGGTTAAGCGTTTCCAAAAGTGGAAGAGTTGTACATCACAATACTGGGCCGCGATATAAGCCAGCATCGACGCGAATACCGCCCCCGATGTGGTGGCGTAGATTAGCGAGTAAAGTTCCACTGATCCTGACACGATGTCGCCATTCGGCAGCGCTACGGACTCGGCGAGTTGCAATACCTGCCAGGGTGGAAGGCTTCCTGCATCGACCGAGGGCACTTGCGCGCCGATTGAGAGGATAATGAGTATGAGTATATTTATTCCAAGCCCCAGCGATACCAAGAAGTTAGCTCGCGATCGGCCGTAAAGTTCGCAGATCAGATCCGTGCACAAGAAAGTAAGTGGGTAGGGTAGGACACCGACCGCAAGAGCCAGAGGGCCAAGCTGCACGAAACGTGTTATGCCGATCACGTTTAGGAGTGTCATCGCTGATAAAAATACACCCGCGAGCACCAGAAAGACCCGTTCGCGCCGCTCCATTATTACGGCTGTGCTGAGTTTGCTTGTCATGGTTAACTCTCTTTTTGCCCCAGGTTCAGGTGGAATACAGAGCCATTGATTGCGGGGTTGGCGTGGCAGAAAACCAAGCCTTGCGCAATTTCTTCAGGGCGAACCAAGCGGTTGAACGCGTTCATGGATCCAATCGACTCTAGAACAGCTACGTCGCCTTTTATGTGCGTTCTTAACATTTCCGTATCGGTGAAGCCCGGACAAATAAGCGCGGTATGTATGCCGCGTCCCATCAAGTCTTGGCATGTGGCGCGCATAATACCGAGCTGCGCGTGTTTACTGACCACATAGGAAAACGAACCTGCGACGGCTTTCTCAGAAAGCGTGGAACCAACGTATAGGATGCTGGAGCCCGAGCTCATGTGGGGTATCAAACGGCGATTCAAGTGGTTTATTGCGACGACATTGGTTTCGAGTACCTCGCGCAGGGCTGTGTCTTCACAAGCCTCAGTTGAATCCTTTTGCATCTGGCTAGCATTGTGAATGAGTGCAATTTCAGTCGGCCCATCAATATTGCTAAGAATTTGGTTAAGAGCGAGTTCAATTGACCCTGAGTCGCTTAAATCGCAGGCCAAGGACAAAACACCTGGTATGGGGCAGGTCCGTCTTGCCAGCGCATAAACGGTGTAGTTCAGGTTAAGGAAGTTGGCCGCCGCCGCGGCTCCAATGCCTGCGCTCGCGCCGGTTATGATGGCTAGTTGTGTTGTGCTTGGCTTTTCCGAGTTCATCGGCGTATCCTTGTTTGTTCGAGGTTCTATGGCTTTGGGGCTCTGCAATAAACCGCTCTGGTCTTCACTGCGTAAAGCCTAGGGTAACGCACTTCTTTAGGACTATCATGTCACGATTAACCACTCTGCGCATCGGTAAGCAGAGCCATAAATTTTCCGCCGCGCACTACACGGTCTTTTCTGAGACTGAGCGTGAAAGGCTGCATGGCCACAACTACTTCGTGTCGATACGTATTGTCGCCCGAACGGGACCACAGGGTTTTTCAGCTGACTACAATGTGTACAAGGACACCTTGCAAACGCTATGCGATGAATTGGATGAGTACATGCTGTTGGCGGCAGAGTGCCCCCATCAATCAGTTGAGCGTCAGGGCGAATTTCTGAAAGTCGTGTTCGCTGAGAAAGAACAGTATTTTCGTGCGGATGAGACCATCGTTTTACCTGTGGTTAACATAACGGTCGAAGAGTTGTCTCATTATCTCTTGAATCAGCTATGTGAGCGTTTCCGTGATCCGAGCGTGGTCGAAATGGAGCTGTCGGTCAGTTCCGGTCCGGGGCAGGAAGCGAGCTCGATCTGGCGTTTAAACTAAAAAATGTAAATTTTTCACAAAAAATTCGTCTTTGAGTGGAACTCTTTCCAGAAGCCAGAGTCAAAGAGTATGTCAGGGCCAGTTGAGGTTTTGACATGTTGCTCCTTCAGGCTCGGTTTGGCCGAGTTTGCACATCCCCCGGAGGAAAGAATCCTCCCCTGCCGGCGAACTAAGCGCCGGCTTTTTTTTGTCTGCAGATCGGCCTAGAGCATTTTCGCCTGCGAATCGACTCAAGGCCCTGTGATCAAGGTTGTGCGCGAATGAGTGCAACCAACGATGCCTCGGTTTGGGGCCCGATCAGAACGTCTAGGCGCTCGCCGCTTGGTTTCAGAATAACCGTGGTGGGCAGTGCCTTAGGTCGCTCTATGCCGAGTTCTGAGCTCGGATCATAGCTCAAGGTCTGAAAGCGAACGCCCAGTCTGCGTTCCTGTTCAGCGAGGGCGTCGCCTACAATGCCGTCGAAGTTGACGCCCACCACGGTGATGTCACTGTGCTGGTCATTCAGAGCGTTTAGCTCGGGGATTTCTTTGATGCAGGGTTTGCACCACTCAGCCCAATAGTTGACCACAACCCACTGTCCTTGAAGATCGACTAACGAGACAGGTTTGTTTTCGCTGCAGGCGCTGAGTCCGAGTATTAGAGCAAGGGATAACGTGAGAGTGGTGATTAGTCGCATGGCAGGTGCCTCAATCGGTTATAATGCAAGGTATACGGTTTAAACAGGAATTCAGACACCATGATGCTCTATCACAATCCAAGATGTTCCAAATCTCGACAAGCCTTGGCCATTCTAGAGGAGCGAGGCGAGGATTTCCAAACACGTAAATATATGGATGATCTCCTAACGGAGCAGGAGCTACGAACCCTTCTGCAACAGCTCAATATGACAGCTTCAGAGCTGATTCGGAAGGGCGAGGCGGCCTTCAAGGAGCAAGCTCTTGCGAACGCGTCAGAAGACGAACTGGTGGTTGCCATGCTGAGCGAGCCCAAGTTGATCGAGCGGCCGGTTTTAGTGGTGGGGCAAAGGGCAGTAGTGGGCCGTCCGCCCGAGCGTATTCTTGACTTGCTACCTTAGGCGACGAAATGTCTGATTACATTCTTGTGCTGTACTACTCCCGTAGCGGTAATTGTGCCGCTTTGGCAGAAGCAATTGCGCGCGGCATTCAGAGCACGGGTGGGGTCGAAGCTCGGGTTCGAACTGTACCGCCGGTTGCCGCTCAGACTGAGCGAGCCTTGCCGGCTATACCCGATGAAGGGCCAATCTATTGTGACATTGACGACGTTGAGAATTGCTCTGCGCTCATTCTTGGGTCTCCGACTCGATTTGGCAATATGGCAGCTCCACTGAAATTTTTCGTCGAGCAACTCACACCGCTGTGGGCGTCGGGATCACTCATTGACAAACCCTGTGCTGTGTTTACCTCGTCCAGCAGCCTGCACGGCGGGCAGGAGAGCACCTTACTGTCGATGTTGTTACCCTTGATGCATCTCGGCATGCTTCCGGTGGGGATTCCTTATTCGAACGCTGAACTGACCACCACGAAGACGGGTGGGACGCCTTACGGCGCCTCCAATCTAGCGAGCGACACGGGTGGTTTACTGAGTAAAGAAGAGATCGCTTTGGCTCAGGCCCTTGGCAAGCGCGTGGCGTTAATTGCACGTAAGTTGGCCGCTTAATTAGCCGTAAAGGAATGGGGAATATGACAAACTTGGATGAGTTAAGTCGTCGCGCTCGGGTGGCATTCGTACTCTTGGAAATCGGGTTTATTGGGTTACTGACAATTCAACTGATATACATTGTCGTGCGGGGCGAACCATGGATTCTGTGGGTGGGGCGTTTGTTGCCGCTGCTGATATTTTTACCTGGTTTATTTCGACGAGCTCCGAGAAGTATTATCTGGCTCTGTTTCGTGAGTTTGATGTACTTTATCGGTGGCGTTGAAAACCTGTTCGCAATGCCGCAGTCGATACTGGCTTGGGCTGGTATGGTGTGCGTGGTATCTGTGTTTGTCGCGGGTATGCTCTATGTACGCTGGCAGTCCCGCGATCAAACGGTTCTTTAGATTTACTCGAAGGGTCGCGGTGGGATGAGAGGCTCTATGGTGGCTACCGCTTTATCAAAAATAGCCTGCACCGGCGTGTTATTTCCCACTTCGCGTCTGCGAGAAATCATGGTAACTGGGAACAAGAAATTGTCCGTATCTTTGAGCTGAAGCGCTCTGGAACGTCCCAGACTGTCTTCGTATATTATCCACTGCATATCGAGCTGAACTGCAAGTAGGTCACCGAGGATAATTCCCATGGCTTGTAATTCCTGGCGCTGATGAGGTTCAACGACGCGCTCATCGAGTAGACGCTGCAAGGTTGCGATGTCGCGCGATGGCTCCCCGCTGAAGGCGCTGCCCAGTTTGCGTCGCGCTATATCTTCGATGAGGTTACGCTGGGAGCGCATGTATTGTTGGTCGAGCGTCGACAGCTCACTCAAGGTTACAGGGTTGCTTTCCAGACCGCCCGAAAGGTCAGCTTGTGCGAGGGCGGTCAGACTGTTTAAGAGTAAAGCGACTAAGCTTGCGCGGAAAAACGTGATGCTTCTCATGATCAACCTCGTATTCGTACAAACAACGGAGCGTAATTCTGATAAACTCAGAGTCTACCACGTGTTGGTTGCCAACGTGCTGTTACAGTGCATAATGGCGGCCTAAATTATAATGGGAAGTAGATTTTGACGGATACCAAAAATCGCAGTAATGGCTTCGCTGTAAATGGCAGCATTGTTGCGCTGATAACGCCGATGAAACTCGATGGCAGTATCGATTGGGGGGGCTTGGAAGCTTTGCTAGAGTGGCATCTTGCCTCGGGCACAGCGGCCATTGGCGCCGTAGGCACGACGGGCGAGAGCGCCACGCTGACGGTTCCAGAACACTGCGAAGTTATCTCATTCTGTGCCCAATGGTCTGAGGGGCGCATACCCATTCTAGCGGGAACTGGGGCGAATTCGACAAGAGAGGCGATCGAACTCTCCAAAGCTGCGGAAGACGCGGGTGCCGACGCTTGCTTGTCTGTGACACCGTATTACAACAAGCCGACCCAGCGTGGAATGGTCGCACATTTCACGGCGATTGCGGATGCAGTTAGCATCCCTCAGGTACTGTATAACGTTCCGGGCCGAACCAGCGTGGATTTGCTCAATGAGACCGCGCTCGAGTTGTTTCAGCACCCCAAAATTGTCGCGTTCAAAGATGCGACCGGAAATTTAGAGCGAGGGTATGAGCTGGTTAAAAGCGCGCCAGAAGGTGTGCGTATATACTCAGGCGACGATCCAACAGCAGCAAGACTGATGTTGGCCGGGGGGGCGGGTAATATCTCAGTCACCGCTAATGTCATTCCAAAGACCATGGCGGACCTCTGTACGGCGGCGATGACAGGGGATCAATCCACAGTGGAAACGATTTCGACTCGAATTGCCGAGTTGAACCGTGTTTTGTTTTTAGAGTCTAACCCTATACCAGTTAAGTGGGCATTGTCTCATTTAGGTCGAGTACAAGCGGGTATCAGATTGCCGCTTACGGTTTTGAGCGAGCCTCATCACAGCGCCGTCATAGCGGCATTAGAGTCATGTAAGGAGTTGTCGTGCTAGCAAGAATAACCAAAGTGGTAACGATTTTGGCAGCGGTGACAGCTGTGAGTGGATGCGGGTATTTATTTGGTGATCAGGGTCTTTTTCCAAGTAAGAATGATCAATATAAAAAAGAGCGAGAACAGCCCCTGCTTCGATTGCCCGAGGGGGTGGAGTCGAATCATGTCGAGGAAGTTTACGTTATTCCTGCAGTGGCTAACGAATACGTATCCGCAGCCAAATTTGAGGCGCCTCGCCCGACTCCTCTACTCGCTGCGGCCGCAGCGGATGCGATTCGTATTCAAAAGTTAGGTGATGACACCTGGGCCCTAGTCAACGTCGCACCGGGGCAGTTGTGGCCTCAGGTTCGCAGTTTCTTAGGCAGTGTCAATTGGCCCGTTTCGTTTGTTGATCCTCAGGCAGGTGTTATTGATACGCAGTACCTGCCGCTGAAGGACGACGACAGAGAGGCTCGTTTCCGTTTTAGAGTGGAGCGCGGTGTGCAGCGCGGTACCAGTGAATTGCACATTCTGCATATGTTCCGCGCGATTGAGGATAATTGGCCCGAGCAATCCGATGATTTTGCGATTGAATCGGATGTGTTGCAAAGCGTTGCACAATATATCGCCAACAGCACTGAAGAGGCCTCTGTGTCTATGATCGCTGACCGCTCAATCAGCTCAGAGGGTAAACTTAGATTGATTGAAACGAGCCCCACTCAGGCCTATCTTGAGCTCGACCTACCCTTTGACCGCGCGTGGGCGTCACTACAGATTGGTATTGAGAACTCGGGTTTCAAAGTCGATGATTTAAACCGTAGTGAAGGTGTATATTACGTAACTTACTTGGGCGAAGACGCAGAGGAGAGCAGCGGTTGGTTTGGCTGGCTATTCAGCGATGAGGATAACCCGCTTATTGGACAGGGGTTTGAAGTGAAATTGATCTCGAAGTCGAAAGAGACTCAGCAAATCAGTTTGATTGCGAATGACCCGTCTGCAATTCCGGAGCGCGGGCAACCTATGTTGATTTCCTTGATTAAGGGTAACATCAACTAGTTTATTTGGAGCGGGTCGTGGTCAGAATTGCCTCTATTGGCAGTGGCAGCAAAGGGAATGGAACCCTGCTCGCCGCGGGTGAAACACTGATTCTGATTGACTGCGGTTTCACTTTAAAAGAAACCGAAAAGCGATTCCTCGATCTGGGGATTGCTCCCTCCGATTTGTCCGCGATATTGGTAACGCATGAGCACGGTGATCACGCTAATGGTGTTGCGGCGCTCTCAAGGCGTTATGGTGTGCCCGTCTACATGAGTCACGGCACCCAGTTAACTGGGCGGTGTTCTGATGTTCATCAGGCCGTTTGCTTTGATGCGGGCGAGTGCTTTTCTATCGATGAGATTGCCGTCGCCAGTATTATGGTGCCGCACGATGCGCGCCAGCCCTGTCAGTACGTTTTTGAGGTGGGGGGGCTAAAATTGGGTTTGCTCACGGACGTCGGCCACATTACGCCTCACATTGTTGAGTCGTATCAAAACTGTGATTACCTGATACTTGAGTTTAACCATGACCGAGCCATGTTGCAGAGCGGTCCATATCCGCCAAGCCTGAAGCGACGAGTGGGTGGAGATTTGGGTCACTTAAACAACCAGCAGGCGTCCGAACTCCTGTTTCATGCAGAACATCCGGGTTTAAAACGGGTTTTGATTGCTCATATTAGTCAACAAAACAACAGTCTTGAAGCGGTCGAGAGCGCTATCAAAGAGAAATTGGGCCCTGACTTCAATAAACATCAGTTTGCTACCCAAGAGGCGGGTTTCGATTGGATTGTTCTCAGCTCTGAACCTCAGGCTGCCCTGATTCAAAGTCGCACTCGGAAGGCGGTTGGCGCTTAAACCGCCTATTACTCCAGAGCCAGTCCTCTGGTTGTGAGCGAACTGCGTCTTCTACTCGATCCCGAAATCGCTCGGTAATCGGATTGCCATCTGCTTTTCGTTCAATAGGCTGAGGCGCGAGTTCCTCAAACCGCACCTCGTAGTAACCGCGTTTGACTCTGCGGCAATATGCAAATACGAGAGGTATATTCGTTGCTCGAGCCAACGTTTCAGCCCCCGTGTAAAACCCGGTTACTTTACCGAATAGGGGAATCCATAGCGCGCGCTCTGCGCCACTTGGGGCTTGATCTGCCACCATTGAAACCAGTCTAAACTGCTTGCGATTGCGCATCACGTTGCGTGCGGTATCCGCCATTTTTATTGACTTGCCGCCGAAGCGATCTCGTAGGGCTTGGATAAACCGCTCGCTCGCCGCGCTATGTAAGGGCTTGTATACCGGGTCAATGATGGTGTCAAAATGCAAGGCAACTGCATGCAGCATCCACTCCCAGTTGCCCATGTGCAGGGTCGTTACAATAACCGGTTGGCTGCGGTCCCGCATAGCTTGGTCGAGTACCTCCCGGTTCACCATGCGGACCCGACGCTTAAATTCTTGTGGCGGGAGTTGCAGTGCTTTCACGGTCTCCAATGCCGTATCCACAAACCCCTTGTAAAATTTTCGGGCAATAACCTTACGCTCCTGCTGTGTGCTAGTGGGAAATGCGATGGCTAAATTGGCATCAACGGTTTCGCGGCGATAGCGGATCACATAGAAAAGTAAGGGCCACAGTAGGTCGCTCAGGCGATGCATGAGCCAGAGTGGCATGCGCGAAGCTAAAATGAAGCGAAGCGGCACCTGCGTCAGATTGGTTTGGTCAGTTGGGCGTGTTGTCATTTCATCTATGAGCGTTTAGCGAAGGCGCATTGTAGGGTCTCTGGGCGGACAAGCCAATGCTCTCGACATTGTGGCGCTGTCTAAAAGGCGTTAATCTTCCGGTTTGTGTTGATAATTGGAAAACAGTGGTGTCCGATGCCGCGGATCAGATCAGCCTTGCTGGTCGTCAGAATTTAAAGGTCATTGAAGAAACTCTGCGAAAGCAGTGGCGCATGGGGCAAAACATCGCGCTCTGCTGGAGTCATAATGAGCGCGGATTATTGGTCTTATTTGTACCCCATTATTTTCTGGGGAATTACAGTGCCGCCAATGTCAGTGACTCAGAAGGCGGAGAGGATAACGAAACTTACATTCGCCGTTTGATCAGCGGTTCTCGAGAATACGATCGCACGGCTTTCTTTGCTGTTGCTGATAGACTCGGTGTCGCCCCTACCTTTATTAGGCCGGAATCGCCCTTGGAAGACAGTGACCCCATGCGCGCCGCACTGGATCAATTGATTCGGCGGTACGGGCTCAGTTATGTTGAGCACAGGGCAGTGATTTTGTTCGATATTGCGGGCTTTTCTTTGTATAGCCCTTTCGAGCAAGCGAGTCAGCTAAACTCGCTAAGTTATTCTATGAATTCGGCTTACAACAAACTGCAGACCTTGGGTGTAAATGTACCCTTCAGGCGAACTACTACGGGTGACGGTTATTACGTTTGGCACTCTGAGGTAAGCGCAGAAGCCAATCGAGATTTATTTTACTTTTTGCTCTTGATCGTTGCCGATAACGCCGCTGCTCGCGCGGTTGCTCAAGGCAACACCGTGCCCAGAATAAGGGCGGCTTTTCACATCGGAGATCACTACGAGTTATTTCAGGCGGAGGGCGTTAATCCGACTGTATTTAGTTACATAGTGGGCGATGTCACGATTGATCTGGCTCGAATGCTCAACAGCGCGAAGCCTGAACAAATTTTAGTAGGCGAGTTTCCGGCTCGAGCCGGCCAGCCCGCCACAGCGGATTTTATTGATCATTCACTCAGGTCCGGTGCTGTTCTGAACGGTTTGAGAATAGCAGGGCTGGACGTTGATCGGTTCGAATGGGCGGCGTCGCGAACCGCAGAGAATAGACTGGCTCGCTACAAGATCACCGATAAGCATGGTTTCACGCATTTCGCTTACAACTTAGAAGTTGAAGTCGCGGCAGGCACACAGATAGTTAATTTGGGTCTCAAGCCCGCTCTGAAATCGGTTTGATCCAACCTATGTTGAGAGCGATTGTTGTGGCTACGGCACCGCGTTTCCAAGAGGAGGCCGATGTCTTAGGGGGGAGATTAGATTGTCCGGTTCATGCAGCGGAGTCGGCACCAGAGGCTCGGTTTTACATCTTGGTCGGCGACCGGTTATCAGTAAGTACGGGATCTCCGAAAAACGGCTTCACCGTCGTCGTCGATTTTGACGATGTTAAACTCAGGCAAAGAAGACAAGCGGGTTCCAAGGATTTGCTGATCCGCGCATGTGGCTTGCATAAAGCGGCGCACACGGTCAACACCGTTGTCGATACGACCGCTGGGTTTGGCGCGGATGCTTGGGTGCTAGCCGGAGCAGGCGTTCAGGTAAGGGCTTACGAGCGCGACCGCTTGATGTATGAACTTTTGGAAGATGCGCATAAGCGAATGACGTTGGAAGCCGACGCCTCAAACTTGGCGTTCTTTCACGGTGATCCCGCGCTTGAAAACCAAGAAATTCGAGCCGATGTTATCTATATGGATCCCATGTTCTCTGGTGGATTGAGAAAAGCCCTATCAACCAAGAATATGATGTTTTTGCAAGAGTGGTTGAGCAGCGAATACTCGCTCGATGACCAAACAAACGTGTTTCAATGGGCCTTGGGGCAGGCGCAAAACAGAGTCGTTGTGAAGCGCTCTAATAAGGCGGGGTTTATTGATCAACACAAGCCTACATTCCAGATTACGGGCAAAACTCATCGGTTCGATGTCTATCAGCGGGGGTAATTTAAATTGACTCAGATCTTTGTGCTGGGCGCCAATACGCCCGTCGGTTCTGCTGTTATTCAAGCCTTGCATGCGCAAGGGCAAACCGTGTTGTCCGACGCGCATGATTTCGGTGACGCCGCTTCGCTGACACGAGGGCACCTGTTGGACCAATTGCGAAGATTTGGGCCCTTTGAGACTTTCATTACCGTGTTTGCGCCACCTGAAGATCAGATTGTGTATGCGGCGGATGCATTACCTTTGTTGGTTGAGCAACCGCTCAGAGCGCTCTCGGCGGCTACCGATCTTTGGGGCGAATCCGAGCGTCAATTGATTGTCATTAACGGGCTCGAGATGCCACGGGTCTTGAGTCAATTCGAGCGCATAATGCTCGAAAATCTGATCATGCAGACGCCTCGGATTTTGGGTGACCTTATGCCCTCGCTGGCCGTCAGCATTGTGACGGCCGATGAGGCACTCGGTTCGCCCAAACTCATTTAGGTCTCGCGAAGGGTTTAGGTCAGAAGCGTTTTCAAGATGGCACTGTATATCTTCGAGAGCTTGGCTGGCGCATCGACCGCGACGCACTCGTCAATTTGATGGATTGTTGCGTTTACAGGGCCTAATTCAACAACATCTATCCCATAAGGGGCAATAAAGCGGCCGTCACTGGTACCACCGCTCGTGCTAAGGGAGGGCTTTACAGCGCAGACGGACTCCACTGCAGCCACCACAGCATCGGTTAACACTCCGGGCTCGGTTAAAAAGGGGGGGCCACTCCGATTCCACTCAATAAGGTAGTCCATTGTGTGTGATCGCAGTACGGCCTCAATCTCTTGCTCTAAGGTTTGAGCGTCGGTTTCACTGCTGTAGCGCAAGTTAAAGTCGATGGTCACACTGCCGGGGATTACGTTAGTTGCGCCCGTGCCGCCATTGATATTCGAAATCTGTAATTGAGTGGCGGGGAAAAACTCGTTGCCTTTATCCCATTCTCTTTCGATTAGCGACATGAGAAGGGGGATGGCTTTATGGATTGGGTTGTCCGCTAGATGAGGGTAGGCGATATGGCCTTGCTTCCCTGAAATGGTTAGGCGGCCACCTTGAGAGCCTCGACGACCATTTTTTACGATATCCCCAAGTTGGTTTGTGCTTGAGGGTTCACCTATTACACACCAGTTGATGGCTTCGCCCCGGGCTGCCAGTGCCTCTATGACTTTGACTGTGCCATCGTGGGCCGGACCCTCCTCATCCGAGGTAATCAAAAACCCGATTCGCCCCCTGTGATCGGGATGTTCTTGAATGAAATCTTCGCATGCCGTCACCATAGCGGCCAGGCTTGCTTTCATATCGGCGGCACCACGACCGTATAGATGGCCATCACGAATCGTCGGGTTGAAAGGAGGGGATGCCCAGGCTTCTTCAGGCCCAGTGGGGACAACATCTGTGTGTCCAGCGAAAACCAGCGTCGGCCCGGGTAAGCCTTCTCGTACCGCCCAAAAATTACTGACCGTGCCAAAAGGCATGGCGTGGATTTCGAACCCCAGCGGCCTTAGACGTTCAGCCATAAGCTGCTGACAGCCAGCATCCTCGGGCGTGATCGACGGTCGTTCGATCAGGTCGCAGCATAACTCCAGAGTTCGATCCATGGTTTTGCCTCAGTTGTGCGCGTGAAGTTCTTCGTTCAATGCAATCGCGCTTTTGTTAGTTAGGCACTCGATTGCGCCGCTCTGAGAATTTCTTCTGAAGAGTAAGTCCGATTTCCCCGCCAATTCTCGCGCTTTTAGGACGTCGACTTGCTGACCTTCACTGTCTAACACGGCAACGAGACTTCCCGCCGTAACGAATAAACCGCTCTCTATGGTGCATCGATCCCCGAGGGGAATTCCGGTGCCGGCATTGGCGCCAATGAGGCAGCCTTGACCTACGCTGATAACCACGTTATTACCACCGGATAAGGTGCCGAGTGTTGAAGCGCTACCGCCAAGATCAGAGCCCGCACCCACCATAACGCCCGCTGATATTCGCCCCTCAATCATGCCTGGGCCTTCTGTTCCGGCATTAAAGTTGATGAAGCCTTCGTGCATGACCGTTGTGCCTTCGCCAAGATATGCGCCGAGCCGAACACGTGCTGTGTGCGCTATCCGCACGCCGCTGGGTACCACGTAGTTTGTCATTTTAGGGAATTTATCGACGCAGCTGACTTCCAAAATTCGTCCTTCGACGCGCGCTTTCAGTTGTCTGGCCGGCAGTTCATTTAGGTCTATTGCCCCTTCATTGGTCCATGCAACATTGGGGAGTTTACCAAACAGTCCCTCAAGATTAACTTGGTGTGGTTTTACGAGTCGATGAGAGAGTAGCTGTAATTTTAGGTAGCCCTCGGGTACGTTTGCAGGAGGCGCGTCTTCGGTTAATACGGTCAGTACACTCGGGCGCTCTGAGTTCGCGAACAGCGCGGCGGTATCAGCGACATAACCTAGGTCGTGTGCGTCCAATATACTCTCTAGCTCAAGCAGGACTTCCCTAGACAACACCGTTCCTGAGTCAATGTGTGCGAGCGCCGTAACCAAATCGGCTGAGGGATTTAATACGGGTTGAGGATAAAACACCTCAAGCCACTCGCCATTAGAATTTTGGGTGCCAATGCCCAGGCCCAAGGCGAAATATGACGTGCTCATTGATTGTGTTACCTCGATTATACTTTGCTGTTAAAAAGGGATGTGAACATGGCATCTGAAAAGCCTACGCTGAGCTCCGTCTCATGCACGACAACGGGTCTCTTAATTAAGGTAGGGTGTTCGGTCAGCACAGTCGCGGGATCGTTTTCGAGTTTGGTTTTGTCCTGATCCGAAAGCTGACGATAAGTCGTGCTCCGCTTGTTAACCAGTGTCTCCGCACCTAGCGCATCGATCCATGTTTTGATCGTGGGTGAGTCAAGGCCGTCTATGCGGAAATCATGGAAACGATAATCTAGGTTATGTTGCTCAAGCCAGCGGCACGCCTTTCTCACTGTGTCGCATTGCTTAATGCCGAAGATCGTTGTCATAAAGTTTGCCCTTGCCCAAAGGCTCAATGATAACAAATTGAGCCCCATGGGGGCAGTGTAACTAGGGTTTGTGAACTTTTTTGGGGTGTTTTCGGTCTGGATAGCATGCTTTGCAAAGGGGGCATACACGACCATCGCAGCCTCGCGCTGTGCAGTACTCGCGCCCGTAAAAAATAATTTGTAGGTGCAATTTATTCCAATGATCTCGAGGGAATAATTTTTTCAAATCGCGCTCGGTTTCTGTGACGTTGCGACCTTTTGACAATCCCCAACGCTGGGCTAGACGGTGAATGTGCGTGTCTACTGGAAAAGCGGGTACACCAAAGGCTTGAGCCATAACGACACTTGCCGTTTTGTGGCCTACGCCCGGCAGTGCCTCAAGCGCCTCGAAATCAGCGGGTACCTCGCCGTGGTGGTCAGCGATGAGTATCTCGCTCAAGCGATGAATCGCCTTTGATTTCTGGGGTGAAAGACCGCAGGGGCGTATCATCTGGCGAATTTCATCGACGCTGAGTTTAACCATCGCCTCAGGGGAGCGCGCTTTGGCAAATAAATGCGGTGTCACCTGATTGACGCGCTCATCGGTGCATTGAGCGCTCAGCAACACGGCAATGAGTAAGGTGTAGGGGTCAGTGTGGTCCAGTGGGACAGGTGGTTCTGGGTATAGCGTCTGCAAGGTATTAAAGATGAGTTCGACGCGCTCGGCCTTTTTTAAGTTAGGCATCGTTACCACCCTGGCTTTGCATGTAACGCGCTATGCGATGTGCGGCAGCCACGCATTCATCCAGTTTTGCAACCAGAGCTGCGCGCACGTAGCCACTGCCGGGGTTGCACCCCTCGATGGATCTGCCTAGGTAGCTTCCTGGTAGCACGGTGATGTGTTCTTGCTCAAAAATTGCGCGGGCAAATGCCTCATCACTATCCGGGGTGGGCAGCCATAAATAAAAGCCGCCGGGCGGTTGTGTAATGTCAAAATGGGGGCTCAGTATCGGTAACACGGCGTTGAATTTGGCTCGATAGAGCGCGCGATTAGCGACCACGTGTGTTTCGTCGGCCCATGCCGCTGAGCTCGCCTCTTGATGATAGATTGGCATAGTGCAGCCATGATAGGTGCGGTACTGCAGATAGGGTTGAATCAACTTCGAGTCGCCGGCGACAAAACCGGAACGCATGCCCGGTAGATTCGAGCGTTTGGACAAGCTCTGAAAAATCAGACAGTTGGTATACTCGTGATCACCCAGTTCTGCGCAGACCTGGAGTAAACCGAAAGGCGGAGCGTCTTCGTTGCTGTATAGCTCACTGTAGCATTCATCGGCTACAAGCACGAAGTCATGTAATCGTGCCTTGTTAATCAAGTGCACCAAGGTTTCTTTAGAGAGCACACCGCCGGCAGGGTTACCCGGATTGCATATATAGAGTAGGTCGCATTGGTCCCAATCTGAGTCAGTGATGCTTATATAATCCGGTTGGTGCCCATACTCGGCCAAACAGGGCAGTAACTTTAACTTGGCCCCAGCCATAAGGGCGGCGCCCTCATAGATCTGATAGAACGGATTGGGTGCAAAAACAGTGGCATTGGCGACGCCTCCGCAAATGACCTGAGCGATTGAGAAAAGGGCCTCGCGGGTGCCGTTGACAGGCAGTATTTGGTCTGCTGTCCGCAGGGATGATAGCTGGAATCGTTTGGTAGCCCAGCTTGATATAGTTTCACGCAGGTTGGCTTGACCATGAACGCTCGGATATTGAGCTATTGTGTTCAGGCCGGCGTTTAGCGCATTTAGTGCGACGCTCGGCGGTTCGTGTTTGGGTTCCCCAATCCCCAGATTAATATGAGGTAGCTCTGGATTGGGTGTCACGCCCTCGAAAAGGCTTCTGAGTTTGGCAAAAGGGTAGGGCTGTAAGGACTTTAAGTATGGGTTCATTGGGCCGATTTTATTTGAGAGTCGAGCGCATTGCGGATCGCGACTTCAATTGCTTCGCATTGTTCTCGGCTCGTGATGGGTTGTTGCTGGGAGTCGGTTATGAAAAATAAATCTTCTACTCGTTCCCCCAGGGTTTGAATTTTGGCAGTTTGAACTTCGATTCCGAAATCGACAAAGACCGTTCCAAGTCGGGCTAACAGGCCTGGCCGATCGGGAGAGATGACTTCGAGCACGGAGATATTCTTGCTTGTATCCTGCGTGATGTGCGCTCGAGTAGGAACCGAGAAGGATTTGAATTGACGTGGGGTGCGCCTTGCAATGACTACCGTTTTATCTGGATTTTCAACCAGCGCGCGAGTCAGTTCAGCGATGATGTGACGTGTCCGATCGGTGTCATGTTCAATGGTTTCACCCGACGAGTCCAACACAAAAAAGGTATCGAGCGTCATGCCGGCAGAAGCGCCGTAAATGCGAGCATCGTGAATGCTCAAATCCAGTTGCTCGAGCGCGGCACAAACCAGCGAAAAGAGATGTGGACGGCTGCGAGCGTGAATGAAAACTTGAGTGGCATTCGCTACGCTGGAGTCGTTCGTGTGTTTCGCCAGGACTAAAGGTTGATTCTGATCGTGATGCCCAGCAATCGCTTCGGTATGCCAAGCGATATCTTCGGCGCGCTCCCGCATGAAGTAATCGTCGCCTCGCTCGCGCCAGAGTTCGTCAAGCTCCTCGGCCGTAAAACCCCTGTACTCAAGCAGATCAACGGCGACCATGCGTGTCTCTTTGATCCATTCCTGTTTGTCAACAGGGTTTTCCAAGCCGCGGCGTAAGGCGCGCTTCGATTCTGTATAAAGCTGTCGTAAAAGGCTGGAGCGCCAAGCATTCCAAAGTGTCGGGTTGGTAGCATTGATGTCTGCTACTGTCAGCGTGAACAGATAGTCGAGTCGCTGCTGATCGCCCACGTGCTGAGCAAATTGTTGTATGACATCGGGGTCGGATATGTCTTTGCGTTGGCTCACCGCAGACATCAGTAGATGGTTCTTAACCAGCCAGGTTACCAGGGCAGTATCTCTGTCGGATAAGCCGTGTCGGCGGCAGAAAGCCTCTGCATCAACGGCTCCGAGCTCTGAATGATCGCCTCCTCGGCCTTTGCCGATATCATGGTATAGACCCGCAATGTAAATGATTTCTTTTTTAGGCAATCGGCGCGCTACGCGCGAAGATACGGGAAACTTCTCCTCGTAATTGCCGGTGAGGAAACGGCGGATGTTTTGAATGAGCTCGAGTGTGTGGGCGTCTACCGTGTAGGCATGGAACAGATCGTGCTGCATTTGTCCGATGATGCGGCCAAACTCGGGCAAGTAATTGCCCAGGAATCCATAGCGAGCCATACGCCGGAGCATTCGTGTAATCTGATAGGGCGATCGCAGAAATTCCAGGAACATGGCTTTGTGTTCAGGGCTCTCTCGGAATGACTCGTCAATCAAATCACGACTGTCTGAAATGGCTCTGAGTGTTCGTGCACCGATGTCGACGATATCTGAGCGCTGCGAACAGAGCAAAAAAGCCTCTAGAATGGCCGTGGGATTTTCCCTGAAGATCTCATCATTAATTGCGTTTAGATAGCCGTTTCGCTTGCTGAAACGCTCGTTGACCTGCTCAAAAGAGGCTTTATCTTCGTCCACAACGTGCTGCTCGAAGTATTGAATTAGCACGTCGTTGATTTGCGCCAAGGTGAGAGCCCAGCGATAGTAGGTCTGCATGAATTGCTCGACGCCCAACCGTTCGTCATCGTCAGTGAATCCCCACAATGCAGCGATTTGGCGTTGGAAGTCAAAGAGCAGGCGGTCTTCTGCGCGTTGGCTGAGCATGTGCAAGGCGTAGCGTACCCGCCACATGAAGTCCCTGCCCTCGCGCAACAAAATTTGCTCATCCGGTTTTAGCAAGATATCCAGCGACATGGCTTCCCGGGAGTCTACCCCGAAATGTCGCTCGATTATCCAGCACACGATCTGAAAATCGCGGAGTCCGCCGGGGGAGCTTTTCACGTTCGGCTCAAGGTTGTATTCGCTGTCAGCAAATTTATCGTGGCGTTCGTTCTGTTCTTCTAATTTTGCGGCAAAAAAAGCTTGGCTTGACCACATTTTATCGACCGCAATACCCTGAGTTACTGCGGCCATTAACTGAGGTTCACCGCGAAGCACACGAGCCTCCATCAAGTTTGTCACCACCGTAATGTCGCTCGACGCTTCCTCTATGCAACTCTCGATCGTGCGAACGCTGTGTCCGAGTTGTAAACCTGAATCCCATACAGAGGTAATGAAAGTCTCCACTGCGTTTCGGTGATCTTCTGGGCTGTTGGCGCAGAGAATCATCAGGTCTATATCGGAGTGGGGGTGCAGTTCGCCCCGGCCATATCCGCCCAGGGCGATCAGGCAAACTTCGGAGCCGCCCCAGTTACACCCGTCCCAGAGCGCCTTAAGTACTTGGTCTACGGCACGGGTTCTCGCTGCCAAGAGAACGTCTATTGGATAGTCAACACGGAAGGCGTCGTCGAGTATCTCTTTGACTTTTTTTAGCGCTGCCTTGGCCGTTTTTGTCGGCTGACTGTGGTCAAGCAGAGGGATGTTACCGCCTGCGATATCGGTTGGCGTCAAGGTGTTGGTCATCAATGATGCTCAGATAAGGTCACTTTCTTCGCTGCGAAGAGTGAATATTTCTACGCCGGTTTCTGTTACCGCCATGGTATGTTCCCACTGCGCACTCAGCCTTCCGTCTTTTGTTGTCACTGTCCAGCCGTCTTTGGCGTTGAGTTTGGTGTGACGCTTGCCTGCGTTGATCATGGGCTCAATCGTGAAAGTCATGCCGGGCTTGAGCACCAGGCCTTCTCCTGCGCGACCATAGTGAAGCACCTGCGGTTCTTCGTGGAAAACAGCGCCGATGCCGTGACCGCAATATTCGCGCACCACGGAGTAATAGTTTTTCTCGGCGTGCTCCTGAATTATGGCGCCAATGTCACCGAGTGTCGTGCCGGGTTTGACTATGCGGATCGCCTTGTACAAACACTCTTGAGTGATTTGCATCAGTCGCTGCGCATGCGGCGCTACGTCACCTACGCCGACCATGATGCTCGTGTCGCCATGGTAGCCGTCTTTAATGACCGTTACATCGATGTTGATGATATCGCCACTTTTGAGTTTTTTGGTGTCAGATGGGATGCCGTGGCACACTACATCGTTAACCGAAGTGCAGATTGACCGGGGAAAGCCGTGGTAGTTTAGGGGGGCTGGAATGGCTTTTTGTTCGTTAACTATATAGTCGTGACAAATGGCATCGAGCTCGCCGGTCGTGATCCCAGGTACGACCTTAGGGCGAATCATTTCAAGCACCTCGGCCGCGAGTCGTCCCGCCTGCCGCATTTTCTCTAGTTCGGCGGGTGTCTTAATCGAAACAGTCATCTAAATCCTACGCGTCGGGGCAATCACAAAGAACCTAGTGTACCGCAGGCATGGATAACTCTTCCATATGTTAGGGGTTCTTGGAGCTTCAAAACGAATTTTCCTTCTAAAGCGCTAGCAAACATGGTATAAAGCGCGCCGCTGCAATGGTGCAGTGATATTAAACGACGCACACGAGCTTCAAGTGTTATCAGGGTGCCGCTTTAGCGGTTTGGTAGCGCGGCTTGTGGAGGCCTAACCCGGAGTAAAGAAATGTCGCAAGTAACAATGAGAGAGTTGTTGCAGGCTGGTGCACACTTTGGTCACCAGACTCGCTACTGGAATCCCAAGATGGGTCGCTATATTTTTGGCGCCCGTAACAAGATACATATCATCAACCTAGAGCACACCGTTCCCGCACTTAATAGCGCGCTGGACTTGGTCAAGCAACTTGCTTCGAACAAGAACAAAGTTTTGTTCGTCGGCACAAAGCGAGCCGCAGGCAAAGTGATCAAAGAGCAGGCGGAGCGTGCAGGTATGCCCTACGTGAGCCATCGCTGGCTGGGTGGTATGCTGACCAACTACAAAACGATTCGTGCGTCGATCAAGCGCTATCGTGACCTTGAAGCGCAGCAGGCCGACGGCACTTTTGCTAAGTTGACCAAGAAAGAGGCGCTGATGAGAACCCGCCAGATGGAGAAGCTAGAGCGCTCGATCGGTGGTATCAAAGACATGGGTGGTTTGCCTGACGTGCTGTTCGTGATCGATGTGGATCACGAGCGCATCGCGATCACCGAAGCCAATAAGTTAGGTATTCCGGTCATCGGTATCGTCGATACCAATTCAGATCCTGATGGTGTTGATTACGTTATCCCCGGAAACGACGATGCAATTCGTGCAGTAAAACTCTACGCGCAGGCGGTAGCAGATGCCTGCATCGAGGGCCGTACCGGCGATGCAGCTGCAATCAAAAACGAATTTGTTGAAGTGGAAGCCGAAGCAGCAGCGGACGCTGAGTAACACAAACCATTCATACCCTCGATGCGCCGTTGCGGCGCATCGAAAGATTTAATGCATATACGTATGCACATCAATCGAGGAGAAAATTATGTCTGCAGCACTTGTTAAAGAGTTGCGAGAGCGTACCGGTTTAGGTCTGCTCGAATGTAAGAAAGCCCTTGCTGAAGCAGGTGGCGATATCGAGAAAGCGATTGAAGAATTGCGTAAGTCTTCTGGGATGAAAGCGGCTAAGAAAGCAGGTCGTACAGCGGCTGATGGCGTCGTTTTGGCGCGCGTGAGCGAGGACGGCAGCTACGGTATGGTCGTAGAAGTGAACAGTGAGACTGACTTCGTTGCGCGTGACGACAATTTCCTAGGCTTTGCTAATTCTGTTGCTGCCGCCGCTTTGAGTGCGCGTACGACGGACGTTGCGGCCGTTATGGAAGGCGATCTGGAGGCGGCTCGAGAAGGCTTGGTTCAAAAAATCGGTGAAAATATCGGTGTGCGACGTATAGACGCCATTGATGCGGGCGACGGCGTGGTGGGTGCCTATGTGCACGGCAATAACCGTATCGCCGTTTTGGTCGCTTTGCAGGGTGGTGATCAGGATTTGGCGCGTGACGTAGCGATGCACGTGGCTGCGGTTAATCCTCAGGTTGTGTCGCCCGATGACATGCCGCAAGAGCTGATCGAGAAAGAAAAAGAAATTTACACGGCGCAGGCGCTCGAATCAGGCAAGCCCGCAGAGATTGTCGAAAAGATGATCGGCGGACGCATCAAGAAGTTTTTGGCTGAGAACAGCTTGGTTGAGCAGGCTTTCGTTAAGGATCCAGACACCACGGTCGGCAAGCTTGTTAAGGCGGCCGGCGCATCTGTAACCGCCTTCATCCGTTTTGAGGTTGGTGAGGGTATTGAGGTTCATAAGGTAGATTTCGCAGAAGAAGTGGCCGCTCAGCTCAAAGGCTAAGTCAGTTGCAAACAGAGATGCGTAAAAAACCCCGTTCTAACGGGGTTTTTTATATCCAGCGCTCCAGCTCGATCGCGCGCGCGACAAAGCGCGGTAGGGGCTAGGGTGTTAGACGATTGTGCGTTAAGATAGTGCGCGAATTTTAGGAGGCGAATATGGGGCAGGGCACTGTAGACAAAAAGTATAAACGCATTTTACTTAAACTCAGTGGAGAGGCCCTTACTGGCGAAGAGGCCTTTGGTATCGACCCTAAAATATTAGATCGAATGGCCTTGGAGATCGGCCAGTTGGTGGGTATTGGGGTTCAAGTTGGACTCGTAGTTGGTGGCGGTAACCTGTTTCGCGGAGCGGCTCTGCAGCGAGCTGGTCTAGATCGCGTGACGGGTGATCATATGGGTATGCTGGCGACGGTAATGAACGCCTTGGCCTTGAGAGACGCGCTCGAGCGCTCTAATATCGCGACTCAGGTTTTATCATCGATCCCAATGAGCGGCGTTGTGGATCACTACGATAGGCGCAAGGCGATACGCGCGTTGTCGAACGGCGATGTTGTGATATTTGCGGCGGGTACCGGTAATCCCTTTTTCACCACCGATTCGTCCGCTTGCTTGCGCGGCATTGAGGTTGAGGCCGAATTGGTGTTGAAAGCCACCAAGGTGGACGGCGTCTACTCGGCGGATCCGTTTAAAGACCCGACAGCAGTTAAATACGATCGCCTCACCTATGATGAAGTTTTAGACAAAAAACTCGAGGTTATGGACCTTACCGCGATTTGTCTGTGTCGCGATCATAATATGCCCGTGCGTGTGTTTGAGATGGAAAAGCGGGGCGCGTTGCTTAACATCGTCCGTGGCGGGAATGATGGCACGCTAATTGAGGCGGGCGAGTGAGTATTAAGTACAGGAGAGTTACATGATTAACGATATTCGAGAAGACGCAGAGTCCAGAATGCATAAGAGCATCGAGGCCTTGAGCCACAATTTCAACAAGATTCGTACTGGTCGGGCGCACCCCAGTTTATTGGATGGTATTCGGGTTGAGTATTACGGGTCGGAGTCGCCGCTTAATCAAGTTGCCAACATAAATATTGAAGATGCGCGAACTCTGTCTCTTCAGGTTTGGGATCGATCCATGATTCAAGTCGTTGAAAAAGCGATTATGAAGTCCGATTTGGGTCTGAACCCGGCCACCGCGGGTGAAGTGATTCGCATTCCGATGCCGATGCTCACCGAAGAAACTCGTAAAGGGTATATAAAGCAGGCTCGAGCGGAAGCGGAGTCAGCGCGAGTCTCGGTCCGCAACGCGCGTCGCGATGCTATGAGTATGCTGAAAGACATGGTGAAAGAGAAAGAGATCAGTGAGGATGATGAGCGCAGAGGACAAGACGACGTTCAGAAGCTTACCGATAAAATGATCAAACGTGTCGACGAGCTTCTGGCAGCAAAAGAAGCCGACCTGATGGAGATCTAACGATCGCATGTCGGCTACGCAGAATGCCAGTGCGGTTAGCGTCTTCCCCAGTGTAGAGGGTAACCCTCGGCACGTTGCGATTATTATGGATGGAAATAATCGCTGGGCGAAGCGTCACAATTTGGTAGGCGCGGCTGGTCATAAGGCAGGGGTCGAGGCCGTCCGCGGCGTCCTTGACGTGTGCAAAAAGCAGGGTATTGAGGTGCTCACGCTATTCGCCTTCAGCAGTGAGAATTGGCGTCGTCCAACGCCAGAAGTCAGGGCCCTCTTGGCTCTGTTGATGCGTTATTTGCGCAACGAGGTGGACGAGCTGCATCGAGATAAGGTGCGTATCCAGTTTATTGGTCGAAGGGATCGTTTTTCACGACGAATCAACGCGTTATTTGAGCGCAGTGAGAGCCTCACTCGGGGTAACAGTGGTTCGACGCTGGTTATCGCTGTTGATTATGGTGGTCACTGGGACATAGCTGGGGCGGCGCGTCGTTTAGCTGAGCGAGTGCAAAATGGTAGCCTAAATCCGGCAGACATTACGCCAGAACTGCTGGGTTCTCACTTGTCGACTGGTCAGCTGCCGCCACCGGATCTCTGTATTCGTACCGGAGGAGACTCTCGCGTAAGCAACTTTATGCTGTGGCAATTTGCCTACACTGAACTTTTTTTTACGGATACATTGTGGCCTGATTTCAATGAACAAGCCTTCGAATCTGCGCTGCGCGATTTCCGCATGAGAGAGCGTCGTTTTGGGGGTAGACCCGGTTTGGACAATAATAATGCTTAAAACTCGAATCGCCACAGGGGTTCCTCTGGCTCTTATGTTTATTGCCATGGTGTTGTATCTAGCCCCTTGGATTCTCGCACTTTTATTTGGACTTTTCGTCTTGATGGGGGCCTGGGAGTGGAGCCGGCTTTCCGGATTGGAATCATGGTTCGCGCGCTCTGCCTATTTGATTATGATTAGCGCGGGGCTCTATTTTACGGCAGAAAAAGTGGCTTTGTTGGGCAGCGTTGATGGGGCAAACGTGCAGTCCTTGATGGGTACGACCTGCCTTGCGTGGGCGGTTGCTTTGCTTTGGGTGAAAGGATACCCGAGTAGCGCTATTCTATGGCGCAGTCGAGCTATGCGCTTGTTTATGGGATTCATGGTGCTAGTGCCTGCTTGGGCCGCGGTCATGTTTCTGCTGAGTGTTCCCTACGGCCCCGTTATTTTGATTTGCATGGTCGCAACGGTTGCCGTGGCTGATATTGGCGGCTATTTCGCTGGGCGCGCATTTGGAAAACATAAGTTGGCCCCGAGTGTAAGCCCTGCTAAAACCTGGGAGGGTTTTTGGGGTGGATTCTTAGCGTGTGCGCTCTTCGGAGGAGCGCTCTGGTACGCTAAGCCGATTGATTTGTCTCATCTAGATCTGTTCTCGGTGCTTGCCGTGATTTTATCCACGGCCTTAGCGTCGGTTGTAGGCGACTTGTTGGTGAGCATGGTCAAACGGGAAAGTGGCCACAAGGATAGCGGTAATCTGTTACCCGGGCATGGCGGCGTGCTGGATCGGCTCGACAGCATATGTGGTGCAGCACCGATCTTTGCAATGGGTTATATGCTGGTGCAGTGGTAGTGGGTGATTTAGGTCCCCAAAAAGTTGCCGTACTGGGTGCTACGGGCTCAATTGGTTCGAGTACCTTGGATGTTCTCAGTAGAAATGCGTCGTGTTTTGAGGCCACCCTGTTGGCTGCAAACCGATCCGTTGAGTCGATGTTGTCACTGTGCCACCAATTTCGCCCCGCCTTTGCTTACCTGGCCGACGCTGAGTCGAATGCTCAGCTGGCGCATGCGCTAGCAAGCACAGAGACGCAAGTCCTTGTTAGTGAGCAGGAATTGTGTGATTGCATTGCCTCCGATCAAATCGATATCGTTATGGCCGCGATTGTTGGCGCCGCAGGTTTGCAGTCGACCCTGGCTGCGGCACGTGCCGGCAAAAAAATCCTGTTAGCCAATAAAGAATCTTTGGTTATGGCGGGCGCCTTGTTGATGCAGGCGGTGGAGCAATCGGGGGCCACCTTGCTCCCGATTGATTCAGAACACAACGCTATTTTTCAATGCTTAGAGGCTAACGAACGCGCGATTCCTTCAAAAGATGGCGTGGAATCAATCATCTTAACGGCATCAGGCGGCCCATTCCGAACTTGGTCCGCCGTTGATATTGAACGCGCAACGCCTGCGCAGGCGATTGCGCACCCCAATTGGTCTATGGGTCATAAGATATCCGTTGACTCGGCGAGTCTGATGAATAAGGGTCTTGAGCTAATCGAGGCAAGCTGGTTATTCAGCATGCCCGCTGAGAAGATAGAGGTTGTGGTCCATCCTCAGAGTATCATCCATTCTATGGTGCGTTTCGTGGATGGCAGTGTATTGGCGCAAATGGGTAATCCTGACATGCGCACGCCCATTGCTTATGGGCTTGCTTGGCCCGAACGTATTGATTCGGGGGTTCAGGCGCTCGATTTCTTGAGCGTTGGCGCGCTGACCTTTGAAGAAGCGGATTTGACGCGGTTCCCTTGTTTGCGTTTGGCAATAGAGAGCGCCTCTGAGGGTGGGACGGCATCCGCTGTTTGCAACGCGGCTAATGAAATTGCGGTGCAGGCTTTTCTGGATCATCAAATTCAGTTTGGGGATATTCCGCGAGTTGTGGATTCAACTCTGTCCGATGTGACGAGTGCGGAACCTACGTCGCTCGATGTGGTCTTACTTCAAGACGAAAAGGCTCGCACTGTCGCTCGCGAGTATGTTGAGCGTTTTAAGGCAAAGGTGTAGCTCGTGTTTGAATTTTTACAAACCGTATTTATGCTTGCCATCACGATGGGAATCGTGGTGACCGTTCATGAATATGGCCACTTTTGGGTTGCAAGGCGCTGTGGCGTCAAGGTGCTCCGATTTTCTGTCGGGTTTGGGCGCCCCATCTGGTCTCGACTGGGCAAGGATGGCGTTGAGTACGTGATCGGCGCGCTTCCACTGGGTGGCTACGTCAAAATGTTAGACGAGAGAGAGGCGCCAATAGATCAACAGTTCGCGCAGCAGGCATTTAACAATAAATCGGCGAGGCAGAGAATTACCATAGCCGCCGCTGGGCCGGCGGCGAATTTTGCTCTTGCGATCGTGCTTTTTGCGGGTCTTTTTTGGGTGGGCGAGCGCGGCTTGGCCCCCATTATTGGCGAAGTTGAACAGGGCAGTGTCGCCTACGTGGCTGGGTTAGAACCCGGTCAAGAGATTGTTTCAATCGACGGTGCAGCAACGCCTACCTGGCAAGCGGTTAATTTCAAATTACTTGAGCGATTGGGTGATACTGGCTTCATCGAGATTGGTGTTGTCTACCCTCCGTCGGAGCAGGTCTACGTATCGAGTGCTTACTTAGAGCGCTGGCTCGCGGGCAGCGAGGAGGTCAATCTCGTACGGGCGTTGGGTGTACGGCCTTTTACTCCCAATCTCGATCCCGTCATTGGTTCGATTGTTGAGGGGCAAGCGGCGGATGTGGTCGACCTGCGCGTCGGAGACCGAATTTTGGCGATTGACGGTGTGGTTATTAATGATTGGATGGCCTTGGTCAAAGAGGTCAAAGCCCGTCCCGCGGTTGTGGCACAGTTCCAGATTGAGCGCGATGGAAGGGTCTTCGATATGCCGATACGCGTGGGGCAGCACGCTGAAAATGGGGTGAGTGAAGGTCGACTTGGCGCCGGTGTTATGGTCCCCGAATGGCCCGAACATATGATCCGAACCTTGGAGCGTGGGCCAATTGAGTCTCTTTCTGCGGCCGTTGAAAAAACGTGGGACCTTTCCGCGTTCACCTTAGGTTCGATTAAAAAGATGATCGAAGGACTCATTTCGCCAAAAAACTTGAGTGGGCCCATAAGCATTGCTAAAGTTGCGACCGCTACAGCAGAAAGCGGCTTAGAGAGTTACCTCGGCTTTATTGCTTTACTCAGCGTTAGCTTAGGCGTGTTGAACTTGCTACCTATTCCGGTTTTGGATGGTGGGCATATTTTGTATTACACGATAGAGTGGGTCTTCGGCAGACCCGTGCCCGAGCGCGTGCAGGTATGGGGTTATCAAATAGGTTTTGTATTAATTTCGGGTCTTATGGCCTTCGCGTTGTATAATGATGTGGCGCGGTTGGGCTAGACTAATAAGGGATCGTGCAGTTGGGTTCGAGATTGCACACACAAGAAAATAAGGGATAACTTGAAGTTTATAGCCAAAGCATTTGCTGTTTTTCTACTGAGCGGTTTTGCCAGCCTAGTGCATGCGGACGCATTTCAGGTGAGCGACATTCGGGTAGAAGGTTTGCAGCGCATTTCGGCTGGAAGCGTATTCGCCGCGCTCCCCGTCGCGGTTGGTGATACAGCAACGCCTGCGTTGATTCGACAAGCGTCAAGAAACCTTTTTAACACTGGTAATTTCGATGATATCCAGGTCGGCCGTGACGGTTCAGTCCTCGTTATCATCGTTGCAGAGCGGCCAAGCATTAGCGAAATTAATATCGATGGCAACAAGGCGATCGAGACTGAGGCCCTGCTTGATGGTCTGCGTGGTGCGGGATTGGCCGTTGGCCAAGTGTTTCAGCGCTCTACTCTGGAAGGTATGCAGCTCGAGTTGCAGCGGCAGTATGTTCAACAGGGCCGCTACGACGCCTCTATCGAAACTGACGTCGTCCCCGAACCCCGCAATCGTGTTTCGGTCAACATTACCATCGACGAGGGCACGCCTGCGCGTATTAAGCACATCAATATTGTGGGTAACGAGCTTTTCTCGGAAGATGACCTCACTCAAGAGTTTGAGCTCAAAACGGGCGGTTGGTTGTCCTTTTTTACGAGCGACGACAAGTATTCAAAAGAGAAGCTTACGGGCGATTTGGAAACCCTAACCTCGTACTACCAAGACCGGGGCTATCTTCAATTCAATATTGACTCTACTCAGGTTGCGGTATCACCGGACAAGGCCTCAGTCTTTATTACCGCAAACATCACCGAGGGTGAGAAGTTTACGGTATCGTCGGTTGATTTAAGCGGTGACCTGGTTGTTGATAAATCCTTGTTAATGCCGTTTGTTTTGTTACAACCTGACCAGACCTACAACCAGGCTGCCGTTACAGCGACAGAAGAGTATCTTACGCAGCGATTGGGTAACGAGGGATATAACTTCGCCAAAGTTACGGGTATCCCTGAGATAAACGAGGAAGACAACACGGTCGATATGAAGTTCTTTATCGACCCAGGGAAGCGC
>Ga0181595_10000897_pt1 | contig 33167 bp, 31 predicted proteins | sample 041ome_7_FD_145604 | JGI IMG/M metagenome (GOLD analysis project Ga0181595, IMG submission 145604) | Coastal salt marsh microbial communities from the Groves Creek Marsh, Skidaway Island, Georgia - 041401AS metaG (spades assembly) | ecosystem: Environmental > Aquatic > Marine > Intertidal zone... | reverse complement strand
TGGCTTCCATGTAATCCAAGAGCAAAGAAGTGGCTTGTATAAAACCATTCATTAAAGCATTACTAGCACCATCAGCTTCCATCTTTAGCAAGTAATCGGTAACTGAACCAACTTCACCTTGTTCGGTGATCAAGATGGGGAGCTGACTTTTAATGCCAGTATTATCTTCTACGATAGTTGCTTTGACTTTAACCGATGACAAGGTTCATTCCTTTATACACGTTAAACATACAATACACTATAATTCTAAAGTGTTTATTGTCAAATGAAAAGGCAGATTTCTCTGCCTTAATACACAATATACATAGTTCAAGGTACTATATATAACTGTTGCAGGGGAAACACGGTTTTTATTGCATCGGCCGCAGACCACTCAATCCCTGTGCGGGTTGGCTCGTCAGCACGAACACCGACCAAGCTTATAAATTCTGTTTTGTCACCGTGCAATTCACGCAGGCCTTGGACAAAACGCTTAAATGGCAAAGCTTTAAATTGCTGAGTACACCATCTTGCTCGCTGACTTGGGATGAAAGAGCCTTGGTCCAGCGCCCGCTCTACAAGCGACCGCTTTGGCGTCATTCGAATAATTTTACGGGCGGTGAAGGCTTCAAGTTTATCTAACGCTTCTTTGGTGCCAGTCACTTCGTTACCCGTATCAGTGAACACGTAGACAACGGGAATGGCGGGGTAGAGTAAGGCCATGACAATCGCCACAGCGGTACTGTCAATGCCTGAGCTGGTGGGGATCAGTATGAACTGCTTAAAACCGGCTGGAGCAGGGGGAATAACGACCTCGCCAGTAACCAATGTACGGATGAATTTAACTAACTCACCTTTATCGCTGATGCGCCCTGAATTGCTGAACATAACTGCCTCTCTAAACACCGTTTTCGTAATGAAATCAGTATCTCAGGAAGTAGAATTCGCGCTATTTTTGGTTTTTGCTTTGATCAGGACTTTGCTTTGAATTGAAACCCTGAATTTAAAAAACGATGGAACCATTGTCAGCAAATATCCATAAATCAAATAAAAACAATGGTATAAATCAGAAATAAAGTGACAAAATATCCAAAGCGGGGCCTTTAAAGCCCCTTATCTGAAAAATTACCCTCCCGCTGTGCAGCCATTAAAAATGGCAGGTATTCGGAGTCATTAGAAACAGCAACGCCTATTAATCTTTGTAGAGCGTCTTTGTCGTTGGACTTGATCGCTTCTAAGGCCAACTGGACGAACTGAGTATCCATTTGCTGGTTGGTTTCTCGCTGTTGCTCAAGCAGCCTGCCCAGCGCATCAAAACGGTCTTCAATAGAAGTTGAGCCATTTAAGAACTGAGAATTTTTCTGAAGTAAAGTAAGCAAACTCGGCAATATTTTCTCGTCAGAAAGAAGGAAATTTACTATGGGCACCAATCCTTCTTCAGCCATTGTATACATTGCTGAATCTCTGATATTAATTGCTCGGCAAAAGTCGATTGGGTCCGTCCCCAACTTAATACGAAACTCCTTCAGCTTTGCAGGCAATTGTTCCTTTGAGCACTTTAATAGATCTAATATTTCTTTCATTCCAAACTCCAATGCGCCTTAAAGAAATAAGTATCCTACTGCGACATAGAATTTTCGCTACTTTTGGTTTCGTAAAGGGGGCCTAAAATTAGAAAGGGCCAGTGGCCCTTTAGTCTCATTGTTCGACCTTCTATGTATTGGCTTCCAACCATTCGATAATGCGAAGCAGCTGTTTTTCTTTTGGCAATGCCTCACCAGAACCCCATAATGCGACAGCGGCAGCGCTTACGCCGGTCAGATCTGCAATATCTTTCACTCTTAAGCCTTTACTTCGGAATGCAGCGACAAATTTATCAGCAAATTCACTCTTTTTATTAACTCCTAACAACCCAAACAAAACCACTAAATGATCTTCATAGCTACTAGATTGCTGAAGCAATGACTTAGAATGCTTCAGGCCTGTGCTGCTTGATTCAGATACTGACAATTCAGGGATGGTCGTTGCGTCTGATAAACCTGACTTAGTAATCAGATTACGCCGGATTGTTGCAACCTGAGCAATAAGAGCGAGCGCACCCTGATGGTCGCCAGCGTTACCAAGCTCGATACAGGCATTGAATACTTCATCAAAATCAGCAATAGGATTAATTTCACCATCTTGCACTTTGGCAAGGTAAGACTGGTAATTTTGCACACCAGAGAACTTGGCCAAGTAACCAAGAATTTGGGTTTGTTTCAGCTCAATAGAGTCGTTACTGGCTTGTTTTTTTATAGATTTTGCAAGTTCAGAAATATCCGAAGCAAAGAAAGGGATAGCATGTTTCATAAAAAAAACCTTTGAGTTAAATGATGCAACTAAGAGTACCCGCACTTCCCAACGCATCATTGAACACAAAGTTCATGTTTTGATGTCGCTGAATGTTTTAAAGATAGATTTAGCGTACCTGAGTATCAGGCTGCGGGGTCTTGGCTCTATCCTGCCTTTTTTAAGGATAACCATAACTCAAATTTTCGGTCAACAATTTTGTGAAGTAATTTTAAATTTGAAAGTTAAGCATATGAAATAAAAGTGAAAACCCCCTCTGAAGGCGTGGTACGTTTGATTATCAAAAGTAGCGGGATTTGAAAACCCACGTACCATGACTGCATCAGTATTGAATGAGCGGGTCAGCAAAATGTGGAATTCAACTTTACTTAACGTAATCTCAAAAGGAGCTTCAACGGAGCGCCCCGGCAGTCTTGGGCGCTTGGCGGCGACACGAGCTATCACGCAAAGCCAGTTTTGGACTCCCCTGTGGCTGGCCGAGGCCTGCTGGAAAATCATTAACCACAACACGGATAGCAACAAGCGGTACCGCGTTTTGGATAACTCAATGGGCAGTGGAAGGCTACTAAGCTTTGCCACACCTGAGCAGTGGGAAGTGTGCGGCTTAGACACGGATGAAACGCTAATTAGTTCAGCCCAAACACTGCTAAATGAAGCCGGTTTTGTTTATGACGTGTGCGCCGGTTCCATGGCCAATGTCACCAATTTGCCCGCGGTGTCTATTGCAGTTATCAACCCGCCATTTAGCATCACTTTGCAATCACCACATTTAACGCCATACGACGGTATAACCACGTATGGCCCTTTTGGGCCTCATACATCGGCGCTGTCTCACGATTACGCATTAGCTCAGGCCTGTAGCGTAGCTGATGCTGTTCTGGCCATTGTTCCGGCGACGCTTGCTGACAAGGTTCGCTCGGGACTGGTAGCAAAAACACATTCATTGATTGCTGATCTGCAGTTACCGGCCAATACGTTTAAAACTGAGGGGGTAAACTCAGTCGATACCAGGTTAATCATTCTGTCTAACAGGCAAAGCTCGCACATTCCAGCGGTGACTGAATTCAGCCAGCTTGGGCTGGACACGATTAAATTTGAAGTCAGTACCACGGAACAATTACGACTGAAGGGCAAAAAAAGCAGCATTGAATTTGCGGGAGTCAAAGACCAAGGACCCGTGATCACATTGCCGGTGACTGGTTCAAAGCGTGTCAGACTGTACCAAAAACGCTCAACGATAGGACTGCGTTTTGAATGCGGCCTGACTCAAGCCGTTTGCCTCAATGCACTGTTCAAAAGCGCTCTAAACAGCGATTTAAACCATCGATACCCGTCCCATATCAGATTTGACGGCTATGGACGCGTGAATATCAACGCCCATTTACTGAATGCTGATCCAATTTCATCGATCCAAAAGGAAGTGTGTGCTGTTTTAGAAAATTCCATGACTGGTGTTTTGGTCGAAATAGACGACCAGTTAGTAAACTACATCCGCCGCCGCGCCAAGCAAGAGGCGATTGCCTACACTCCGTTCAGGAAATTCATTCGCAAATCTGGACAGTCAACTGCGCTGGTTCAAAAGCCAGGACTGGCAAACCCTAAAGACTGGAAAGGTCCTATCATCAAAAAAGGCGAACTGCTGGAGCTGGTGGCAGGAAATAAAACGGAATACGCAATTAATTTTCCGGCTGGCGCCTATGATGTTGATCTTGATTACCTGTCAAAAATGGCCGAAGTGACAATCAAGCAAACTGACGACTGGGAATTACTGCACCCTGGACGGCTGATTGAGTTTCCGGCTGCTGCTCAACTGCAAATAAGTAAGGCAAAGGCGTTAGGCCTAAATGAACATTTATGGGATTTCCAGCTCAACGATGTTGTGGAGCTGACTATGAGCCATGCTGGGGCTGGCTATGCGGCGGACATGGGACTTGGTAAATCAAGAATGGGACTAGCCTTGTGTGCAATGGGCGGTGAGCGTAATCTTCTGGTTGTCAAAAGTAAGTTGATCAGCGAAATGCTGCTAGAAGGGAAAAAAATTGGCTTTGACTCAAGCATTAATCTAATCACACCGGCCAATTTCAGTTCTGCACACCTGAAGAAAATCAACCTGGTTTCATACGAGACACTACGCCGCCAAGTGCGAGTGCGTGGCAAAAATGTTTTGCTGGCCAGCACTCTAAAACACAAGTTCCACAGTGTTTGCTGTGATGAGGGGTCCTTATTGGGCAACTCAACAAGTTTGCGATCTATGGCAATTCGTCAGCTGCAGGCAAAGAAGGTATTCGCTTTTGATGGCGTGATGGTGGATTACCCAAGAAATTTGTTACCTATTGCCTGCATTGTCGCTGGTGAGTCAGTGCCAAGTCAGCCGTATAGTGTGCATAGAGAAAAACTGGAGGCTTGGCAGGCCAGAGGTTCAAAGCATACCGTTCGGGGGGCGCAAGCCTTCAGTGATGATTTTGTGACGCTTGAATGGGCGGTAAATGAGTTCAAAGATGGTTTAGAGGAAGGGGCCAAACGTGAAATACCTAAAATCAAAAATGTTCCTCTCTACCGTAGCTGGTGCGATAATTTTGTAAAACGTAGGGTCAGGCAGGAACCCGAAGTTAAAAAGCACATTACGATAAATGAGGCCATCTATAACGCCCCTGAAATTATCGAGTGGGATGCGCCCCACTGGTCGCATTACTATGCAGTGGCCACTGAATTTGCGTCGTGGTTCTCAAATCATCAGCGAAAACAAAATGACAACCAGAAAAGGATTAACCTGGTGGCGGTGCTTGCTGAAATTGAGGCGGTTAATCGTGCGGCCAATGCGCCACACATTAGAAATGAAGAATCCAAATCAGCGTGGAAGCACACCTATAGCCCACTGACCAGCAAGCAGCGCTGGACCATCGCCAAAGTAAGAGCGTTAATTGCGGCCGGACGTAAGCCGCTGGTCTTTGCTCAGTCACCTGATGTTTTGCAGCGCCTTGGGATAGAACTGACCAATGCTGGATTAAAGCCTATGCTGTTCACGGGTAAGCAGACGATTAGCCAGCGAGTACATGAGCTTACCGAGTTCCGTGCAAAGCCTGATTCTGTGGATGTCATGCTTGTAAGTTACGGTTGTGGCATGGATGGTCTAAATCTTCCACAGTTCGACTCAGTAATTTTGTATAACGGATCATGGAGTTATCGCACCATTTCCCAAGCGGTAGCAAGACTATTAAGGCCGGAGCAACAGCAGCAGGTTGAGGTTCATCAGGCACACTTAAGAGGCTCTATAGACGAATATCAAGCCCAAATACAGAGCTTTAAAAAGAATGCAATGTCATCAGGGATAGACTATCAAGAGCAGGATCAGTCCGATTTCTTGCACCTTGACCATATCTTTTACCAGTTTGTCGAAGACCTAAAAACGAAAGAGGCGGCTTAAAGTCGCCTTACCATTTGTGGCCGAATTGACAGGAGCCTGTAACGTATACCCAATATTCGTCACGACAAAAGGTAATAAGGTCATGAAAAAGTTTGGAAAATTGTTTTACAGCAACAGCAAAGAATTCTTAGCTGGGGTTATTGCTGGCGCTGAGTACGTGAACGACGGGCCCATAAAAATAGGCGAAATCTCACAAAGTGATTTGTCTCAGTTTCAATTCATGGTGCTTCTGGAAGACGAAGATGCCGATGAATTGACTGTAAAACACTTTTAAGCGGCGGAGCATCCAACGTGGCCCCACACTGCGAAAACATCACACCACAAAACCGCAACAGCTGCGAAAAGCTCTATAACTGCTGCGATTGCGGTGGCGTCGAATGCGGCTGCAGGTATTGCTGGTCATGCAATGCCTGTTCAGTGTGCAAACCTGAAGAACCGGAGCAGGAAAACAACCGGACAGATAAATCATGATGGGTAAATAATGGAAATTACAGAAATTCATCATTGTAAATTAACCGATCAGGTCACGATAAAAACCACACAAAGCAGCAAAGCCATTATCGCTACAGCGCTTGGTATCCTAAAGCAGGATGCTGAAGGCAGACCAATTCATATTGTTTTAGATCGACTGGTCTTTGACGACATCGAGCTTAAAGGGATGTGGCAAGCCAAAGGTTGTTTCGTGACTGAACTGGTGAGGCATCACTAAACCAATAAGGCTGATCACTTAGTCAGCCTTATTAACCCTAGCCTGGTCGTTCAATACGGCAATCCATCCAATGTAATGCTGCACTGAATTCGCTCGCTTCATCATTTCACGAGTAACATCACTCTTGAACACTGTGTTATGTTCAGCAAAAGCAGGCCTGCATATCGCTTCAAACTGACGAATTCGAGTCACATACGCAACGATTTGGCCGTTATCCCACCCCTTAAATTTGCCGTCTAAAATGGAGTTCAGTACATGCTTTGGGTTCTGGTGCTTATTCCGTCGATTCCACGCTAAAATACTTATTGCGGGGTCACGACTACACAATGAATTAGCCAATGTGTTTGAGCAGTCCTTGCAATTCAACTGAAAAAGACCTGTCGCATCATTTTTACGCATGGAATATTTACCACCACACAAATCGCATGGATGCACACCAACATGCTCAACGTCTGATTTCATCAAGTCAAAATAATCATTGAATCCCGGGTGAGCTTTAAACGATGACACCAGGCACTGAATATCCTCCACTGATGCTGATAAAATTTGGTGAGTTAGCGTAGGGATCGACTTAGTTTTCAGGTTTCCATAATGCTTGGCCGCATACGTCATGGCAGATTCCCTTAAATTTTCAACAAGCTCAGACGGTAAATGCTGACTTAACAATGACGCCCATTCGTTCAAGTAGAACTCGTTGAAGGTCTTAGGTTGAGCTTTTAGAGTCAGTGAGGCTTGTTCAGCTGCTAGCAAAGCGTCCTGCAGCTGATTGATCGCTACAAACAGCTGTTCTTGCAGCTGGTAGGACAAAGATCGGTTTATGTACCACTCCAGAAATCCGATTCGCAAACGAAGCCGCTTTTTCCGTAACTCAATGTGGCTGAATTCATAGACAAACGGTTCATCTATCAATTTCAAAAAGGTACTGACATGCTCTGGAACTGACAGCGGATCGGTCACAAACAGTTTTTTAGCATGCTCAGTACGCTTTATTTCCCACGGCTCAGGGCAGGCCATCAGAAATCCATTTCCTTGGTTTAACTTCATTACCAGGGGATAGGTTTTGAGACTGTCCAGCTGGTCTTTGGTCAAATTTTTGAGAAATATATGAAAGCCGGTACCCGGATTTCTGTCTTGAAGTAGCCGCTTATAGGGCTCTGATGAAATGTTAGGCATAGCATCGCCGTCCGTTTCTGAGCGTAAAACGCTGACTTTAAGACCGCGTGGATGTGCAGACTGGAATGTGAATCGACCGGCATTGACATCCAGCTCTTTAATCAGTAATTCGAGCGGGTTCAGCTCAAGCGCAGCAATCAGATAATCAAAATCGACCTCTGGCGCAATAGTCACTATTACCATATCGGAATTGCCGACAGTATTATCTTTTTGCACTACATCAACCATTGAAAGCCCAGAACAAGTTTTAGATTTAGGCCATTGTAACAGGCCTGCAGAGCCATCAATGATGGTAAGCCTGTAAAAAAGAGGGTGCTTAGGAGTGAAATTGATTAGTTCAACAAACACTCGAAACAGAGCAATCTGTTCGAGCGCAAGCTGCAAAACGGAATTAAGTACCCGAGTGTTTCATCAAAAACACATCACTGCCATTGAGGATAGCAAAACTGAATTGTTGAGCTGGCGCCAAAGGCTTAATCGACGACTGGATCACAAAGCCGTTTGAATCGCGTTCTAACTCAAAAAAACTACCACACAAATAAGGTGAGTAAGATACGCGCTGAAAGGCCGGCAACGCTTCAGGCAGCAAGTCGCTATCAAAGGCAGTAATAAAGGTGCCTCTAACGTATGAATGCACGTTTTTCACTCTTTCGCGCAAAATTCGCTGCCTGGCTTTTTCACCGACGATAAATTGTGGATCAGCAATGACGACAGCCCTAGCGTAACCACTGACCAACCCCTTAAAACACCCCTGACGTTGCTTTATTGAAAACGAATGTGGCTTGTTCAGATTTCTGTAGCAATCAACGGAATCTTTAACCAAAGTGATACGACCTGAAACCCCTACCAAAGCGCCATCAAGCGGTAATTCACTGGTAGGAAAAAATGAACCGAAGCGCATATGAACCCCAAAAACATCTTTTAATATTTGGTCATTCTGTCAGAAAATTTTAATTGCGCTTCAAAATGTAGAGGAACGTATTCGTCTCGGCCTAATAATTATAATTAGTGAACGCTGGAAATAAATCATCCAGCCACCTTTGCTTTAACACTGCTCTTTAAGCATTGGGGCGCCATTCATGAAAGCATGGAACATGGCATATTTTTAGTTTATTCAGCTCTCGCCTCGTTACTCCTTTTGTACTGCCGGCAAGGGGTAATCATGTGACCACAAAAGCTATCTAGCAGATTGTGAGCCCGAGCAAATCTATAGGCTGAACCAGACCCCTGAAAGAATTCAGTTCGTGTCTTGTACTTAGACGCTTCAGCAGCCAGAGAATCAATAGTCCAATTCTGTTTGGTCACTGGGAAAAATTCATCTAACCATCTGTAATTTGATGAAATCTGATATGCGCCACTTGAGTATTTATGGAATTCTGCGCGAGACTTGTACTTTTTGGCCTCTACAGCGCACGCCTCCTTAGTCCATTTACTCTGTCTACTCCGAGGTGTCATATGGGAGCAGATTATATCCAGCAGTTTTTGGGCGCGAGCATTTTTGTAGGCCGTATATGAACTATTTTGCTATCTATCATGCTGTTCTAGCTCGGGTTTGTGATTAGTGTACAAACTTTATTACCCCAAACCTGTCTTTGTGTACAAACTCTCTGGCTTGTGTACAGACTTTATTGTTCAAAAGCATTAACAAAAAAATATCATGGGTAGGGCTATAAAAACAACCGATTTCCGAGTACTTTTATTCTGGGAATAGTAAAAAGAACGGAATAATGAATGATGGAATTCAACTTACAACCGATAATTCAGATCATTTCACCGAAAGAAAAAAATAGTCGCGTACCCATCGAAGTAAAATACGTCTGTGAACTACCAGTCTTTGAGCCAGGATACAATTTTGAAGAGTCTGGTAACAGCACGATAAACGCGGCTTCTGATTGGGATGCCGTGCTGACTTTTCTCCGGTTGTACAAAGTCGCTCCGACACTAAAGACTTATAGTATCGAGGTCGAAAAGTTTATTCTTTGGCTGTTGACCATTAAGCGAATGCCGCTGTCAGGCTTGAAACGTGACGATTGGCACGAATACATTGTCTATTTAGAGAATCCACCACTAAAACACTCTGGGAAGCGCTGTAAGCGATTTAATGACGATGGCACACCGAATTCAGACTGGAGGCCGTTTGCTGAGTCTGAGGCTCGCCCAGCCGTTAAAACAGTAACCAAATCAATGAAGGTCATTGAGGCTTTATTTAGATTTCTGGTTGATGCCGGATATTTGAAAGCAAGCCCCGTTGTAAGTAGCCGACGCAGAAATGAAACAGTCGCTGAACGAGCAGTTGAGGTTGCAGAGCGCTTTGTGCCACAAGAGCTGTTGGATTTAGTGATTGATAACCTTGCGCTGCAAATCAGGAGGGCGGATTTTGAAAATCAGAATAGGTCGACCATCCCTACCCTTCACCGGTCCAATTTCATTATCCAGCTACTTAGAGACACAGGACTTAGAGCGTCAGAACTAATTTCAATTCGGATGTCAGATATTGAGATTAGCGATAAAACAGAAAAGTGGAGGCTAAAAGTCCTTGGCAAAGGCAACAAGCTCCGTCGTATTGCGATACCAGACAGGCTCAGGGAAACGATCATAGAAAATAGGCTGCTGTCAGGGTTGTCACCCTACCCCGCTTACGACGATGACAGCCCTCTGGTCAGTAAATTACAGGATGCCAGAGAACCGATAACAACGCGCCGACTTGGACAGCTTATCTCAGACGCTTTTAGCCTGGTTGCTAACGACATGATGGAGTCTGCCAATAAACTGGATAGCCACTCAAAAGAGAGAGGATTACTTGAACGGCAGGCCTCCCTATTGAAATCAGTTAGTCCACACTGGCTTAGACATTCTCATGCCACGGAGTACCTAAAAGAATCCAATAGTCTAACAGGTACCAGAGATAGGCTTGGTCACTCAAATTTGAATGTGACTGCGATTTATGTACACACCGATGTCGATTCAGAGGACTTTTAAAAAAAACAAAAAAAATCATCATTTCATGATCAGAGATCTCTTTTTAAGATCATATCTAGATCAGGGAATGGTCACTTTTAATAAAAACCTAACGATAACAGTAATCTAGGGATATCTTTTTTTGTAAGTCGGATATCTATGGGGATTTTGTAGTACATCTATGGGGCATTACTAGCCTTTGTATGGGGAGTTAAAGTTATTTGTACCACCCCATACAGTGGCTAGCTTAACCCCATAGATAGGCTAGTTATACCCCATAGCTTGGCTACCCCTACCCCACTGCTTGGCCATTATTTGCCATTCATTGGCTAGTTATTAAATTGAGTTCAGCTTCCAGTCGATATTTATAAAAAACCTAAATACAAAACACTTGATCAGAGATCTTTTATTAGATCATTTCTAGATCAAGAGACAATATGGATCTGATTTAAACTAAGATAAATTACTTAATATTCAGATACATAGTTGATTTCAGAAATGGATCGAAATCTCGTTTTCGGACTTCTATGGTACTAAAGTCGGACGCCTATGGTTTAATATTCGGACACCTATGGTACTGGACTGTTCTTCAATGATTCCCACTGGTGGGCGAGTAATACCCCATTGATTGCCGAGTATTCCCCCCATTCGTTGGCGAGTCACTCCCCATTCGTTGCCGAGTATTGGGGTGCGCTGTAGCCTTGTTAAGTGAAAAAGCTAATAAAAACAGTAACATAGTGGTTGCTTTTAGAAGTCCGCTAGGTGATTTTACTGCAAAATACATTGTAAAATATTCAATAAGAGCCCTTATTTAGGGGTGCTTAAGCGGCATGTTATTGGGTAAGCAGATTGAATGATCCCAATTTTTAGAGTTTTAAAAGTCGGACATAAATGGGAATAAGCCAGTAATCTAATTGCAAAACTCGGACATGAATGGGCGTAAGTGAGAGCTTTAGTTTAAAAATTCGGACTTGAATGGGGTTGAGACTGGAAACTTGAGCGCAAGAGTCGGACATAAATGGGCTTAAGCATGAACTTCAGATTTAAAAGTCGGACGTAAATGGGGGGGGCCGGAATTCTATGGGCGTGAGTCGGACATTTATGGGCTTTATCACTTTATTTTCGGATATTATTGGGGGAAGGTCGGACATTTATGGTGTGCTGTCGGACATTTATGATGTAAAGTTAAAATAAAATGGCTTCTAGCAGTCGTTACACGTCAGTCTGGCAGTCAACTACTGAGCTGATAATCGATGCTCATTACTTGATACCCCATTGGCAGGCTGGTTTTTTACTGTTGAAGAAAAGGAACTACAAGGTGGAAAGAGACAATAGCGCAGATGATTTCACTTTACAGACTCATGACGATATAAGAATCACGAAGAGTTCTGCAGCTATCTATTTTCGAACTGATCCAAATACAGAAATGACCCTTGGCGCAGCCAAGGCTTTGAATGTAGTCACCTACCTTATCCAGAGGCGAGCCCATAGCGCTGGACTCTCTCCGGACGCTTATAACAGAAAACTTGGGGAAGGTATTGTTGAGCTGGATTGCTCATCCTCTGAATTCATGATGCTTATCGGCTGTAATTCTAAAAATCACGATTATCTTAAAAGTATGGTCCAAGAAGCTGGAACAATGCGGTATAAGTGGGATAACAACCAAAGCAATGAAAGCATGAGTGCTGGTTTCATTAACGCATTTATTAAAGGTGAAGTTGTTAATGGCCGCGTTCGCTTTGAACTCCCCCCAAAAACCAGGCGCATGCTGTTAACTGAAACACCTGTGGCCGCTATCAACTTCATTGCTCTGCATGAAAAAATTCAGTCAAAGTATGGTATGGCTCTAAATGACTTAATTGAGGAACGAACATTTGAGGAACGAAAGGCTACTTTGACATTTACTATTGATGATGAAAACCTCCGTAAAGCCTTAAAAATAAGAGCTACGGAAGTTGATGGCTTGATTAAGTACTCTTACCCATTCCCTACCGATCTCAAAAGGAAGGTGATAGACAGAGCTGTTAATGATTACAACAATGCAAATTTAGACTTTCAGATATTAGATGATTATGGCTATAAAAAAGTCCGTGGCACAATCTTCTGGACATTTACAGTAATCAGCAGACCTGAAAGTGAACGGCGTAAGCTTGCACTTGAGTTTACTGATGAGCTAATTGCCGCGAATATAGCAATGACCGAATTTCATCTGCCAGAGTCAACTAGAGCTGAGATTATCAGCTCAATAGCAGATGAGTATGAATTGAATTATGTTTTATTCTGCATCCAGCAAACAAAAAGCGCAAAAGATGCAAAAAATAAAGGCGGGTACTTCACAACCTGCTACCGCAACAACAGGGATGCTTTCGCCTCGGTGTGGGAAGTTAGAAAACTAAACCGTATTAAAGAGCAAGCCGACAGAGCTGAACAGCATATGCAGTTCATTTCGCTGCAAAAGGAAAACTTTAAGAAGCAATTCAAAAAATCCTACATTGCAGAAATTGCAGAAATCTATAATAAAGACAGGAAGCTACCTAGTGGTTTTGAAACAGCCGTAAGAGAGTTTTGCCTACCAAAAGGCCGGACCCTGAACGCTGATGTGTTCTTGCAAAGTGTTGAAAACAAGGGCGACATTGATTTTAATTCACCAGTGTTTGCTGCCTTTATATCAACCTGGATAGCAGAACATTGCCAGGAAGATATGAATCACTACGTCGAATCTCAAACTATTCAGATCCCTGACCTTTGATAAGCTAGATAGAATCTAAATTTTTTAACTCTGCTATTGGTAGGGACTAGCCTGCCAATAGCCTACCAGTTCAAAAGATGCAAATCACATACGTTCCACGTGTGTAACGACAGCAGCACCCTACCCTCAGCGGATTTCAGAATCAGCACTTTTGTACCACGCGTGTAACGTCAGTGGCGCCCTACCCTCAGTGGATTTCAAAATCAACACGTCTGTTCCACGCGTGTAACGACAGCAGCGCCCTACCCTCAGTGGATTTCAAAATCAACACGTCTGTTCCACGCGTGTAACGACAGCAGCACCCTACCCTCAGCGGATTTCAGAATCAGCACTTTTGTACCACGCGTGTAACGACAGCAGCACCCTACCCTCAGCGGATTTCAGAATCAGCACGTCTGTTCCACGCGTGTAACGACAGCAGCACCCTACCCTCAGTAGATTTCAGAATCAGCACTTTTGTACCACGCGTGTAACGACAGCAGCACCCTACCCTCAGCGGATTTCAGAATCAGCACGTCTGTTCCACGCGTGTAACGACAGTGGCGCCCTACTCACAGCGGATTTCTTAATCAGTACTTCTGTTCCACGTGTGTAACGTAGGAAGAAAGGCCCAATACTGAAATAAAAGCAAATAAACGATACAGAGAAAATATGAAATAAAATAATAGAAAAAAATTATAAATTATGGAAAAATAAAAATATGTTTATTTTAAAAATAAAAAATGGAGATACTTATGAGCAAGAAAGGCAAAGTAGTTGTAACCAACATCAGTAAAGGCGGAGTTGGCAAGTCAACTACAGTAATTAATCTAGCCGTTGAAGCTGCACATCGAGGCTACAAAGTGGCTGTAATTGATGGTGATACTACGCAAACCTCGCTAAAGTTTTTCAATAATAGAAATCAAGAAATTGACAGACGCGAAAGGGTAGGGGACTTAACCAAGCTTCCATTCGTCAAGGCCGAATATCACGCCCCAGAAGTCAACATTAAACCAATAGTTGTGGAAATGAAAAAAGACTACGACCTTATTTTCGTAGATACAGCAGGTGGTCAGTCATTGCTATTTAAGTCGATAATTCAGTTGGCAAATTTAATCTTAATACCAATGCAAACAGATTTGAAAGCAATGATGCAGTTAGCTCCAACACTTGAAGTGATTCTTGGAGTTCAAGAAAATATCCAGTTAAATGAGGGTTGGGAAGATTATGAGATACCGGTGAAAGTATTATTCAATCAAGCTAAACCTGGCACCAAGGCATTTTCTAGCGCGATCGAAATGGTAAAAGAAATGCGAGGTCAACTATCATTCTGTAAAACAGTTGTACCGGATATACAGGAACATAGAAATTTTGAACCATACCTTAGAGGTTTCGCATTGATAGACATGAAGCACCCTAAGAGAGCTGTTTATCAATTATTACTTGACGAAATTTTGGGAGAAATAAATGCCGAATGATAAAGCTCACAGAGGGGGTTCTGATGCAGCAAGCATCTTAGGTCTTAATTTAGCATTGCAAAAGAAAAATAAGTCGAGGGATTTAGATGATCTTGCAAATGTAGATTTAGATAAAAATGTATCCTACTCGATACCAGCAAAAGGTGTTTCACCAATCGGGCCAAAAGAATCTGAAAGTGAAAATCCAGTTATTAAGTCTCAGACCGTTGGATTTGTTAAAAATACAGCAAAGCTAAGACTTCCTGATGGGAGCCTGGTGAACTATGAAAGCAGAATTATTTCTGGCGAAGATCTTGCGAAAGTAACCATTTATCAAGGAAACCCAAGAGCGAAGACTAATCCTGATATATCGGGGCTTAGAAAGAAAATTGCGATGACGGGTGGAAACATAATTGCTGTGAAGGCCCGGCTATTAGCCGATGGTACTGTAGAAGTCATTGCAGGTTCTCGAAGAACAAAAGCTGTCAAAGAAGAGCACCTATCTTTACTGGCTGATGTAATTACAGACGAAGTTTCTGAACTAAATGCAAGGCAGTTAGCCTATATTGAAAATGATGGCAGAGAAGACCCTGATGTTTTTGAAGAGTCAGAATTTTTCAGCACAACATTTGCAACCTACAAAGCAGAAGGAGTTGTAGGAACGGTGGAGGAATTCGGCAGGCTTTTTGATATGTCTAAAGTGAATATGTGGAGATATCTAAATATTGCAACAATTCCTAATTGGCTGTTTTCTCTGTGTCCGAGGTTTGTTACAGATTTGCAAGGTTCAGTGAAGTCAACATGGTCACTTAGAAAGGCGGAAGAATTATATTCATTAGTCAAGGAATACGGGGATATGCTCGACGGTGAAGTAAGAAGCTTACTGACACACCACCAATTTTCAAAGCCTGATGAAGTTATCACTGGCATTAAAAAGACACTGAAAACACCTGTTACTCCAAAACCAAAAAACCAACTTTCAATAGATGGAAAAGACATAGGGTATTTTGAGTATGGTAAGCGAAAGAAAACTCTAAAACTACATCTAACGGAAGATGCTCCTTCAGAACTCATAGAACAGATTGAGAAACTAATGGCGCAGTACAGTAATTAAATTTGAAATCCCCCTGCTGAGCAGGGGGCATCTATATCTTCACGTAGCACTTCGATAAATTACATCCAAAATTGGCGTTAAGGGTGTGTTTTTGGGGGGGCTTAACGGGAAAAATCACACGAAAAGAGCGAGATAATAGACACCTCAACTGGAGGTGCTATGAAAGTCATCAAAAAAATCATTCTGCTCGTAGGTGCGTTATCTACTTTTACTACAGCGTATGCTGCAGACCTGAATAAATCACAAATTAGCAAAAAATTTCAGGAAGTCACGAAGTTCAGTGTTCTTGATGTAGAGCAATCACCCATACCTGGTCTGTTCCAGATTATTTCAGATAAAGGTGTGTTCTACGTAACTAAAGATGGCCAGCACATCATTTCAGGTTCAGTCCATGAATTAGCGAACGGATTAAACAATCTCACGGCACAACGTCAGGCAAAAGCGAACGCTGAAAAGATAGCTGCACTAAAAGATACCTTAGTTACATTTAAAGCTCCGAATCAAAAACACGAAATTATTGTGTTCTATGACACGACATGTGGCTACTGCCAGAAGTTGCACTCGGAAATATCCACTTACACAGCTGCAGGGATCACTGTTCATTACGCAGCATTCCCGAGACATGGAATTACAGACCAAAGTACGGGCGAATTCACTCAAAACTATAAAGACATGGTTTCTATCTGGTGCGCTGAAAATCCTCAAATGATGCTCAACATAGCGGCTATGGGAGGTGCTACTCAACCAAAGACATGCCCAAATCCTGGAGTTGAAGAACAGTTTCATTTAGGTGCAGTACTTGGTGTCGAAGGGACTCCAGCCATGTTTTCTATGGAGGGGCAGATGGTGAGTCAGGGTTATGCACCGGCTTCTGCAATAGTTCAGAATTTAAAAACGATGGGGCTCTAAAATGGAAAAGATCTTAGTTGCTCTATTCTCGGTTGTCTCTCTTTGCGTTTCAGCACAGGACGGCGCTGGAACAATTAGTCAATCCACTGCACCAGAAGCAAAGGAATACAGAAAGCAGATCAAAGAGGCCCTTAACGGCAAAGGCCAAGTTAAAGGAATTCAAGAGCTACCTATTACAAAGCTGTATTTTGTTGAAGCCGAAAATGGCAATTACATTGTGTCCGCTGATGGTCGATTTATATTCCAAGGGTCTTTAAAAGATGTATGGCACAGACGCACTATTAATTCCCTAGAGGCCGCCAGAAAAGCTGAGCGCGTTCCGCTGTCCAACATAGGTTTTGAGCCTGAGCAGCAATTGGCAACATTTACGATCGGCAATGCTAAAAAGCGAACTGGTGCGATATTTGTAGACCCGACTTCCCCTGTAACTATGACTGCACTTAAAGAACTGACAACCAGAAAGAATGAGCGCTGGACAGTGATTTTAATGCCTTTAGTTGGTGGCGATTCTGCGATGCACCGAGCAAGAAGCTTGTGGTGTGCTGAAAATGTTGCAGCAGCCAAAACAGATTTAATTAATGGTACCGATAAATCCTTTTCAAAAATGAAACCGGGCTGCAGTGAAGAACCAATCGTTATGGCAATGATGCTGACTGATATTTTTGGTGTTACACATTTGCCGCTAGTCGTTAGAGAAGACGGCCTTCGCTCTGAAGGCTTCCCTGAGCAATTTAATAGCTGGATGAAACAACAATGAAATATTTAAACCTGTCATTAATTTTGGTTTGCCTGGGCAACTTAACCGCGTGTATTACCCCAATTGGCAAAGAGGAATTCACTTGTCCTAACTCTAAAAAGGGCGGAGTTTGTGCTGGACCACGTGAAATCTATGAGTTGACGAACGACCGTGAGAACCTTAACAACTTAGGCGATGAACGTGCAGATAAAGAACCTGGTCAGCAAGCCAAAAAAGGACAGTACAGGCGTTTGGACTCTGGTGTGACGGTATACGAACCTCGAAACCAGACAGAGCAGCATACAACTGAGAATTATCAGAAAGCTAAAAAAGTCACAAAAACTGTTGGTTCACGTGTCCAGCAAGATGATTACAACAGCTATCCAGCGAATCAAGAGCCCGCAGCGCCAGAGCCATTAGCTGTGCTGACGCCAGCAAAAGTTATGCGAGTTCTGATTGCTAGCTACAAAGACAAGCAAGGTAATTTGAATATGCCGGGCTATGTATACGTGCAAGTGGAAGAAGAAACGTGGTCAATAGGCGAAGCAGCGAATACGCGCCCGACTCGCGTGGTCCCGCTTGAGATCAGAAACAAGACTCAGGAAGAAGAACGTAAAGCGGCTGAAAGAGCCCAAGGCGTATCTCCACTTGAGTATATGACTGGTGGAAACAAGTAATGGGTATATACAACCAAAGGCTAAATACACTACTCAAACATAATCGGTTCGCTGACCTGATGCCTGTTATCGAGTACTTGGAAGATGAAAAAGTTTTCCTTTTGGAAGGCCCGGCAATTGGTGCGATGGTTGTTTGTATTCCTACATCCGGCTGTAACGACGATATCAGAAACAGCCTGACTAATCTGTACAAAATAGATTATGCGCCTGGCACGATGATACAGGTTAGCCTTGTTTCGACGCCGGACATAAAAAACAGTCTTTACGGATACAAAGCGATTCGAACCGGCCGGATGCTCAATGAGGATAGTGATCAGAGTGAAATTATCGCTGACTCTATTCATGATTTCTTTGATAAAGGCTCGCAACAGCAACTTAACCAGTCAGGGTTCCGCTATACCAACAAAGAGCTTTGGTTCACAGTAAAAACGCCAATCAAAGAGGCCTTGCCGTCCGAAAAAGAACTGGAAAAGTTTCAGATAAATCTTCGCTCTATGCTCAGTATGCTCAGCGTGTTTGCACCGATGGAAGCCAATGAATTTGATTACAAGCGGCGTATGTCGGTACTGTTGAACATGTATGACCAAGATGGATGGGCTACAAAGCCACAACACAAAGACAAAGAGCAGCGGGATATTCCTCTGCGTGAAATGTTATTAACACCTGGTAAAAAAGTAGAAGTTGAAGCCGATGGCATACGAATTAAGAATGCCAAAAATGAGGATGTTCAATTCATCAAAACGCTGTCTATCACAGAAATGCCGGAAGACATGATTTATGGTCAGATGTTGAATCTCCTGGGGGACTGGGAGCAGGGTCATACCGGTCTTTATGAGCCGTTCATGCTGACATTGAATATTCACTATCCAGATCAAATCAAAGCAAAGTCCGATTTTTCGAATAAACGCACTTTTATTATGAATCAGGCTAGGGGTTCATTACTTAACTATCTGGACAAACTGCGCTATCAAAAACGCGACTTTGATGCGATTAATCGCGAGCTCGACCAGGAGGGTTCAAAACTCATCAAGTACAGCTTGCAAGTAGTGACCTTCAACAAGAACAGAGAAAAAGCCAATGAATTTAGCGAGCGTATGCGTGGTTACTACTCTCGTCTGAATATCCAATTAATAGAAGATAACTTCTTTGCTCTGCCGTTTTTTCTGGGCTGCATGCCTTTTGGATTGGATCAGGTCCTCATTGATAATTCATCCCGATTTAACACAGCGACGAGTAAAGCGCTTGTTTTCCTGACACCACACATGGCGTCTTGGGGGGGGAATACAGCGTACCCAGTAATGATGCTAGGCTCACGTTCTGGTCAGTTAGTGGGGTTGGACTTTTACAGTTCACCAACTAACTACAATGCGTTTGTAGCGGCAACGTCTGGTGCAGGCAAAAGCTTCTTTGTTGGATACTACACTAACCTTTTGTTAGGTTCGGGCATGGTTAAGCTTCAAAACCCTGACATGATAAGGGAAGCTATAGCAAAAGATAAAAGAGCTGGGAAAAAATTCGCTGGAGAACTACCTGACGATGGGGCCAGAGTCTTTATAATCGACGTCGGACGATCTTACGAAGGTTTAGCAGCACAATACACCACCTCAAAATTCCTAGTATTTGGTTCCAGCTTTAAGTATTCAATGAACCCGTTTCCGTCAATAACAGCTCTTGACGGAAAAGAAGGGCAGGCCAACATGCTTCGCGCAATCATCAAGACGATGGCCAGTCCTACAGGCAATATCACCGACTTCCAGAATGCAGAATTGTATACAATTTTATCGGAAGTTTGGAAAGAAAAGGGACAAAAAGCTACCATCACGGATGTATCTAATAAATGCCTAAGCCATGAAGAACATGACATGAGGCGTATTGGGCAGCAGTTAAAACCATTCTGTGATGATGGCGTGTATGGTGATTTCTTCTCTAATCGCTATCCACCAGCAAACTTTGATTCTCGACTGGTCGTGTGTGAATTGGAAGAGCTGAAGTCCGATCCACACTTACAAGTCGTCGTCTTAATGTCCGTAATGTTGCAAATACAGCATTCCATGTACCTGAGTGGTACAAAACGTAAGCAAGCATTAATTATTGACGAAGGGTGGGAATATCTGAAAAGTGACCCAGGCAAAGCGAATATGCTGGCATTCTTTGCAGAGTTCTTAGAAACAGCATGGCGCCGGCTCCGTAAAACAAACGGTTCAGGCGTACTTGTTACTCAGTCTGTTATGGACGGCTACGCTTCACCTACTGGCCGGGCAATCATAAATAACAGTGCCTGGATGCTACTCATGAAGCAAAACGCTGAAGCCGTCGACAATCTTGAAAAAGAGTCCATGTACAGTGGAACAAAAAGCGATTTCTCGCTGATCCGTTCACTCAGAACCGTAAAGGCCCAGCCCGGGCTTTCAGACGAAGCGTTTTCAGAAGTGTTTGTTCGATACGAAGGCCATAAACAAGTATGCCGACTCTACACAGACCGATTTTTACAGCTGGTGTTAACAACAACTCCATCTGAAAAAGAAAAGCGTGCAGAGTATATGGCAAAAGGGTTAGACCTGAAGGAAGCAACTCAAGCTATGTTGAACGACGAATTAAGAAACACGTTCAAGCCTGAAAGCGAAACGCCAATATCTGCCGATAAAAAATTATCAGTCGTTATGGCGCTCATGAATATGGACGATACTGAGGCAGAGGATTACTGCAGTGCCAGAGGACTGACAGTTCAGCAAGCCAAGCGCTGGAGTGCTGAAGCCGCTAGATTATTCAGCAGCATTAATTAGTAACTATTTACGGGGAAAAACAAAGAATTACCCCGCGGATCCGACACTAATTCTGAATCAGATAAGCCAAGATGAACTTGGCTTATCTTTGTTGAAAATAAAAACGCCATAGTATCACCATCAAGGACATGAACCTCTGATGCACCTGCAGGAATAATGGTAACCTGAGCCGCTTGGCGCTCGCTAACAATCAACGCATCAAATCCAGCCTGGTTGTCTCTTGTGGTTACGTAAGAAGAATCGTTGGTCCGAACAAGAAAAGCTGTCCGAAGTCCATTCTCATCAAATGATAACCAATCACTCGACTGAACCAGCATTGGCATAACAACGGATACGCTAGATATTTGATACTTATTCAGGAACAACGAAAGTTCTTCTATTCGAGTCGAAAAAGGTAAGTCTGACAACCAACGGTCATTTAAGTAAAGTACATCAAGAATATGCAGTTGCTCTCCAGATACAATAACTTCAAAAACTGCAGCTCGAAATCCTTGCGCCCGGGTCAGAGACATCGCCTGCTCAAATACAGCCCCCCCAGTGATCATCTGTGACTGATGTGGAGATAGAGCCAGCCGCACGCCCAGCCCATCTATACAGATTAAACAATGTAGTCCAGCTGGCAAAGCTTGAACGAAAGTGCGGCCAGAACGCTTTTTATTCATTAGGAATTGGCTTGAAGTCATAAAAGTATGACGGCCCCAGTGAAACCTGTTTAAATCGAGTTGCTCTGGTTCGTAGTCTGCAGAACGAACAAAGTCATAACCATCTTGCTCAAAGCAGACAGCCTCTTGTTTCATTAAAGAGATCACTTGCTCTAGGCTATCACTTTGAGCAAGTGTCCGTGGATTGTAGTTAGCCCTGCCAGACTTAACTGATTCGATCAGTTGCAAATCATATCCATTTTTTGACAGTTCAATTTGCAACCGGACAGAAGAAGGCGTATCCCGGCCTGCAAAATCTGCCAAACACAGAACTGAAGGTGAGAAGTAACGTGAGAATCGGTCTGAGCGTGCACTGATTCGATTCATTTTAGAAGTTTCCCCATTCAGTTGGAACATCTTCAGTGTCGTATACAGGTTGTTGTGTTGGTCCATCTGCAGCTGCCAAGGATTGTCGAACCTGAGCAAGATCAACGATGTCAGCTTGCATCGAATTAAGGCTTTTTCTGTTCTCTGCTGTTTTGTTTTTCTGCTCAAGCGCTTCGTGAGCCTTGAATCGAACAACTTTCCGGCCAATCACCCGTCCGTGTGCGCCCAAAACCGACAAATCTTTTTCGTAGTCCTCAGTTTTCTCAAAACGCGAGTGGCCATGAACGGTCATCGACACGTATTGTTGCAAAACATCAACGGGCAAAGAGTACTCCAATGCTGAGAAAATCGACTCAGAAAGAAAGCGTCGATACACTGCCGCTAGCTGCATTTCAGACCAGTGAGCATCACAGAAGGGATCTGCTCCATTGAACTTGGTTTTGATGTAGCAAGCCTTAATTTCTGACACTTCCTCGGCTGTCAAAAAACAACTTACAGGCTGACCATCAGCACTGACTGTAGCGTTAAAGAAGGCATAGACGATATCCTCTGTGCAGGGCGCTGCAGTGCACTGTTTAATCAAATCTATGTGACGATCTGCGCCATAACGCTTAAATGAGTCCTGAGCGTAAATAAAGCCATCATTACACACATCCAAAAATTGGCTGAGCACGGATTTGAACAGAGCCGGCCGTAACTCGGCTGTCACTTCAAACTCTAGCTGACCTGGGCCAAAGACAGGAGCCAACCACACACCATCAATCAGCTGTTCGAGAGTTAAGCCAAGATCAGTAATAGTGTGGTGTATAGTTTTCCATATGACAGTTTCATCGATGTCGCGCAAAGAAAATTGTATTCCATTCGATTCACACCTGAATAAGTACTGCTCATTGACCCAGTTCGTAATAGCAGCATTTTGGTGATCACCAAAATGTTCGCACAAATGATTGATGATTTGTCGCATAAATGACTCCGCTTAAAGATAAGATAAGAATGCCAGCTCACTCAAAACCGGCCATATTTAATCTGGGCTCTATTACCGGGCCAGCTTAGCCAGAACGGGATCGACATGCTCTTTCTGTGAAGAAACCCCTACATGCCCTGTCTGGTCAATTTCAAGCCATGAGCTGCTATCAGCCGCCAGAGCTGAACTGCGCACCCAGTTGTAGGCATTTCGCCAAAGAGCAATTTTCAACATCCGGTTGCGCCAAGGTGTCGAATACAAACTATTTTCCTCGGAACCCGTTTGCATGTATGAAGCTGCTCTAGCCGCTCGCTCTACTTCCTCCAACTCTGCTGATTCCATTTTAAAATGAAGCCAATCACCGTCTTTGTACTTCAAGCCCACAAAACCACAGGACAACTTTCTATTTTCAGTACTACCTGCCGACTCGAATTCCGGTGGCGTAGCTTCGCCTCGCCACGTAAATGTATCCCCTTGAAACACCAGTTCAGATGTAAGATATTTAAAGAGACCTGTACGCATACACATCAGCTGCATACCTTTGTAACCCAATACAACTTTTAGCTGCGGAATCTGCTGCTCGCTAAACTCGACGTATAGATATATCTGCTTATCCTTCTTATCAAAAGAAAGTCCTTTCTCGCTGATCATCAGCAAGGCAGAAATCAAATCGTATTTTGCAACCAAATGAAGTTGTGGCATGGTTTGGCTTGAGAGGCCTTCAGCAATCATGGAAAAAATAGTTGCCCACTGATTTTCTGCCTGCCGTTCAGTCCAGTAAGTCTGTGGAGAAAACTTGGCTTTGGTGTAGTTGTTGATAAACTCAGTCTTTAATTGAGCATTTTTATATAAAGCAATAATGTCATTGTTCGTCATTGCATAGCCTCCTTTAATTTGGAGGTATTAGACCAAAGATAAAAAAGGCCGCAATATTTGAGCAAACAATGAAATGAAAAAGGGGATGTATGGGCATCATAGGGCACTACAGCCTGGATAGGGAGCTACTAAGTAAGCTCACTGCGGAGCACAGAATAGTGTTTTTCAGTGGTTTGTTGAGTTGAATAAGGCAAACAAAGATTCAGAAATGTTCTACTCAGGCCAAAGGCTAGAACTGGCCACCGGTATAGCATGTTGGTTCGAATATTTTCAGTCTGGTTTTACTCCACAGATGGCACTCAACGAAGATCTGTTGCACGGGCTTTAAAATTGTTTTATATGAAAGCTGTTGCATCAGACACGAATGGTAAGTCAGTTTAAAAAGCCAGAACTAGCCAAATCTATAGTAAGGGACACAGACAATGAACAAAGCACAATTGGTAGCAAAAATTGCTTATGACGCTGATATTAAAACCTCTGAAGCTCAAGATTGCGTTGCAAGCATCATTAGCGCCATCACTGGCGAGCTCAAAACTGGTGGCTCAGTGTCATTGGTTGGTTTCGGTACTTTTACGGTAGATAGCCGAGCGGCGCGGCAAGGGCGTAACCCAAAAACTGGGGAACCGATGGAGATTAAAGCCAGAAATCGCCCCGCCTTCAAAGCAGGTAAAGGACTGAAAGACGCGGTAAACAGCTAATTCTGTCGAATTCAGACATTATTCCTGGGTGCACATATAAAGCGTTCCAGCAAGGCCATAGCGTTACATACAAAGATCCAGCTACAAAACAATTTTTAAAAATGTTTCAAAAGGCCGTAACCAAAAGTAGCGGCCTTTTTTAATCATGTTGAAATGACCTCATTGCACTACCAATGGGATCAGAACATGTCTGTTTTAAATCAACAAAATCAACAAAACCAATCATCAAGCAAGCATGCTGTTTTGTCAGCCTTGCAGGGATCTGACTGGCTATTGGATGATGATTTCGAATCTGAACCTTTAGTAGACGTCGAAGAGGAAATAAACACTCCTTCGACAGCGAAAGCTAAAAAGCCATCAGCAAAAGCTAAGAAGCAGGTGAAGCCAGTTACTTGGGCTGATTCAGCTAAACCAGCTTACGACGTGTCTGGTGCGCCGAGTTTTCTGACTCCGCTCGGGGAGCTGATAGAAGGCATTTATTTAAACATGCCGAATGATGTCTATCACAGCTTAAATGCCCTGAGCTCAACAGGTGCAAAGACGTTCATTGAAAGCCCTGCAGAGTATTACCGCGATTACCTGTCAGACATCAGTCGGAAAAAGACCACCGCACAGCGAGACACCTTTGATACGGGCACTTACATTCATGAGCTGTGCTTGGAACCTGAAGGGTTTAATGACCGCTATTTTCGTGATGTGGTACCCGCTGACCTGCCGGACGCAATTAGCACGATTGCACAGATGGATGCAGAGCTGGCCAAGCTCGGCTTGCCAGTAGGGGAGGGTAAGGATGAAAAGCTACAGAGATTGCTGCGCTATGCCCCAAAAACAAATACGGTGACATTAAAGACTATCAAAGATATTGACGCTGAGTTGGAAAAATTAGGCCTTAGTAAAACAGAGTCCAAACTGGATAAAGCTTTCCGCTTACGTGCCGCCAATCCATGCATTGAGATTTTCGACCTGATCCAACATGAGCGTCGCCTAAAACAAGGTAAACCGACGACAGTTGTGATTGATGAGCAGGAAGTAACTTTGTATGGCGGGAAGCGCCCAATATGCGGCGTCATTTGGGATGATGCCCACAGAGCAATGAACACAGTCAGAAATCACAGAGAAGCAGATGCCTACCTACAAAATGGTTTACCAGAAGTAGCCATCATAGCTCGGTGCCCGCGCACCGGAATGATGCTTAAGGCGAAGTTCGACTGGCTTCGATTCGACAACATGGCGTGCGATGTGAAAAGCACCCGAGACACCAAGCCATCAAAGTTTAAACATCAAATGGAGGACTTAAACTACCCGATACAGCAGGAGTTTTACAAATACACAGCCTCGCTGGTGGGGATCGAAATAGAAGTATTTGTATTCATTGCGGTTGAATTCATCAAGGCAGATATTTGCCAGCCGTATGAACTAAGCGCTAAACGGAGTCACTTAGCCCGTGTTGAGCTTATGAAAGCTCTGGATAATTTCGTTCAATGCCGCAGTTCAAACCGTTGGTATGGATGGAGTAAGGAGGATTGCACAATGGTATTAGATTAACTCCCAATTAAGGCGTGAGATTTAAACCCCCTTAACAGGCCGGGGCAGCGGTTAAGACCTGTAAAATTTAATGAAATACATTGAAGGAAATCATTTTATGAACCTGAACAAAATCACATTAAGCGTTTTTGCTGCACTGGCAATCTCAGCTTGCTCGTCTTCACCAGATACAGAAATGGCAAAACGCCTATTAGATCTGGAAGAAGCTCAAAAGGAAATTGTGGCAAACCAAAAGGCAGAAGCTCAGGAGTTGCGCGAGAAAGAAATGGATGCGATGCCTGACTGGTTCCTGGAACCGCCAAAGCCGGATGAGACTGGTTTTTACGGTGTCGGCTACATGAAGTCAAAGCACATGGGGCACGCTGTTAAAGGAGCTCGATTGAACGCGGAGGCTGACTTGGCCAAACAGTACAAGCAAGAGCTTTCTGGTTCAGAGCGCTCGTTTGAGCAAGGAAATAACTCAGGCGATGTCGCCATCCAAACAACATTCTTGATCGACAAAATCATGGACTCAGTGCCGGTAGTCGGTTACACGGTTGTTGAACAGGTGATGGTTCCGATCGATGGAACCTATGAAACTTTTGCATTGTTGAAATTACCATACGATGAATTCAACCGCGTTCTTCAGAGCGTTAAAGCGGAGTCCTTCGACAAAAAAGTGCGAGGCGAGTTCGATGATTTAGAGCGTCGCCTAAAAGACCGACGCAAAGAAAGCAGCCTGGCAGAACAAGAAAAATTCAACCGGGAACAGGAAGCTCTTAAGAACCGTGCAGACATCCTGAACTCACAAACTGAAAATGCAGTGGCGACACCGTTAAAAGATGGGTCTGAATTCAAAACTGAACAGCCATCAAAACTGAGTTCGCCGCTAGACTTTTTACTGCGCGGTGAATAAGCCATGATGTTTTATAGCCATTTAATCGTTGCAGCCGCTGGGTTCGGGGTTTACGTGAAATGCGTCACAGGGCAATCGCTATTAGAAGCGCAATCACCAGAACTGTGGGCAGGCTTAGCGGGCGTTTTGCTAGGTGCTGCGCTCCCGGACATTGACCATCCAGAAAGCACAGTAGGGCGCCGTGTTAAGTGGCTATCTTATCCGATCAGAATGGTACTTGGGCATCGTGGGATCACCCATTCATTGCTGGCTGTACTTGGCTTTGCGTGGGTTGCTTTTAACTTCAATAGCCCGTTTATTTCGTGGTTGGGACTTGGTTATTTACTTCACCTTTTGGGCGATTATCTGACTAATAGTGGCATACCGCTCTTTTATCCATCTTCAAAACGGTATCGATTTTTCGTAACGGCTGGAACTAATAGCTTAAGTGAGCCATTAATGGTGGCTGCGGTAGTAATCAGCTCGTTTTTCATCATGAATTTGTAAGGCCTTAGACATGCACACACAAAGCGCTACAGCATTTAGTGAAATCTTAGTAATGAGAGAAAACAAAGGAAACGCATCAAACATGGTCAGCTCAGTAACCCCAGCTGAATTAATGGATATTATCAATCCGATTTGTTACAAGAAGCCAGTCATGAAAGTTGGCGAGCGCAGCTGCATTGAGATACCCCTTAATTATGGAATATTGAAGGTCCATTCTGATGTTGGGCAGTGGAACTCTGAGTTTGAGACCGAGTTGCTGGATGTCTATGTTGAGTACAAAGACATTTACTTCAACAATCACGCACTGATTCCAGCGCTCAACGCCAAGACTCGCTGCTCGACACCAATTGTCATGGACGGCAAACTGATGCTAAGAGGCCTGGTGTCGCTTCGGGGTAGCAATTCCGTTGAAAACATACAAATGCTCTTCGTAGGCATCAACCAAGATGCAGAGCGAGTCTATGAACATCTGATGGAAACATTTAAACAAACTTAATCAATGTGCATTCACTCACCAGCTGCGCTCAGACTCCCGGGCGCAGCATCTGATCCTCTCTTTTTGGTCTCTTCCTAATAGCGCTTAACCTTATAGACAGCATTGGTCAATTTCATTGCAACGAGTGTAACGTTCGCCTGCAATTGGCTGGTGAATTAAATAACTTAACCGCATGACTAAGGGAAAACATCGAAATCCTGCTTAAGGGACCATATTTTCTCCTTCTTAATGTCAAAACTAAGAGTCAGTTCATAGCAAAATAGTCACCAGTGTTTGTTGGTTGACTATCTACAATGAAAAAGCTTACTCAAATTTCACTTTTAACTGCAATTTTGATTGACTCATCTTTGGCTGTAGCCGGTGGATGGGACATTGCGCTTGTCCAGACTCAGGAAGCGGCCAAAAAAGCAGAAAGCATGAAGACTTTGCCTGCTAATGGCATTGTTTCCTCTGGCTTCGGAACTCGCATTCATCCTGTAACTGATGAAGAAAAAGAACATAAAGGCATCGACATCGCGGCCGGATTGGGTGAGCCGATTCATGCAGCTGAAATGGGGCGGATTCAATTTGTCGGAGATAAAGGCTCTTTTGGTCTGACAGTTGAAGTTATTCATTTGGATGGTTCTGTGACTCGCTATGCTCATGCGTCAGCTACTTATGTTAAGCAAGGGCAGAGAGTCCATAAAAATGAAATGATCGCTGCAGTTGGCAGCACCGGCCTTGTAACCGGACCTCACTTACATTTTGAGCATATCATCGATGGCGAACATATCGACCCTTTGAAACACGTACAGCTTTCCAAAAAGAGTGGCCAGGTAGAGCAAGAGGCAAACAATCAAGAAGTAATGACAGCGTGGCGATTGACTCTAGATCAATCAAGGATTGTAGCTCCATCAAAACTGGATGCAGTGACAACTCAATCTGTTATGGAAAGTTTAGAAACACAGATAAATACAGACTTAGAACAGGCTCTAGCTCTTACGGCAACGTTTGATGTCGGGCCGTTAGAGCATATCTAAACGCCAGGGGCAAAATTAACTAATTGGCAGCTTCTAATTAAGCTATACGGTCAAATGTGGAACAAGAAGATTATTAATGAAAAACATATTCAATATTGCAGATGAAAAAGTGGAAGTATGTATTAGAAGGGCCCAAGACATACACTCTTCGAACCCCAATATATACACCTTAGCGCAAGAACTAGACATATTCGTACAGTATAGAGCCTACTTCGAGCGCTGGTACGGCAGCACATCTAATGAGTTGATGCTTGTGCAAGCCTTAGTCAGCTTGTGTCATATGATTAGTTCTACAGTAGCAATCAAAGAGTCAGCCAAAGCTAAACCGGAATTTCTAAGCGACTGGATTGGTGAGCAACCGATCAGAAATGCTATGAAAAAACGTATCAGTCGGCTAATTGAAAATTTGTCCGCTACTTAAATAAAAGCCCCAAACTAATACTGGGGCGAATTAATAGTCTTGATGCCTGGACTGCGAGCTGGCATTGGTTTTTTAAAGCTGTTGGAACCTGATTGCACCATGGCGCCGATAGCTTGTAGGGCAGCGTTCCCATCCAAACAAGGAAAGTTTCTCAAGTACTGATTAATGGAAAGCGAACCAAAAAGGGCTAGGTCAGTGTAAGGTATTGGAGTTGCAGTCATTTTGTGATGCGTAGAACCAGCCTTGGTATAGCAATGCTTGTCCTGCCTGATAAATTCAATCCATTTCTTAGCATCGCCACCATGTAAATCAAACCTGATCTCATGAATCCAACCGAGGCAAAAGGATATAAAGATTGGAAGTTCATTTTGTGTGAGCTGAATGGACAGCTTGTTTTTCCAGTCGAATTCCTTTTGCCCCTTCGCATGAGCGATATCGAAACACAGCGTATGAAAGCCAGACTTTGTTTTCGATTCCTCGCATTGAACGGCTGAAGATGTTCCATAAGCCACAAACTTCAAAGCGATTTGAGCTACAGGATGTTCAAAAGGTTGAGGGGCATGCAAAGGCTCAGGCCGGTAATTGCCAGTAGTGTTTGAATGAGGGGACTGCCTACTGCGACCTAGAAAGTTGTCCATAAATATTCCTTTCGGTTGAATTAACCTAGTCAATTTATCAGGTCTTGAATATTGAGCAGTAAATAGTATTAACAGCCCACCAAATTATATTTATCTTAGAATTCAAAATTTAATTTGTACTGCACATCTCTATTTTGTGCTAAAGCCCTGGACGTTTCCCCCATGGCCAACGTGTCTTTGAGCTGGCTATGCTCCACATGCGACACTTTCAGCGTGAATATGAACAACCCGGGGTATTTGCAAAATGTCTGGCCGGACATTTGCTGTTGCAGTCCGCATCCGGCCGAAATCGAAATTCGTCGGTGCGTGAAGTAAATTTCGAAAATATGGACACCGACGAATAAAAGGTTCGATACAACGAAAAAAGGAGAGTAGCACCGATAGCCCTAGTTCTAGCGCTTAAGTGCTCTCTGATGGTAATGCAGATACTAGCATCAGCTCACGTAGTTTATCGCCGTCTGGCGACTGATGCCCATTTGGGTCATGATTAATCTGATCGCATTTTCTCGGACTATTAGCTGATGGTCGAACATGAATGCGTGAGTTTTAGGCCGCTTTGAGGATTTAAGAAGGCGAGCGAAAATAGCATCTTCTTCGGGTGATTCGACCGCTTGAAATGGAGGTTGAATGTGAGGGTGTGCAACTTTAAACAAAGACATGGCATGTACAGACGATCCAATGCTTAATGCAATATCGCATAGAATGCTTTGATTCGTAATCACGCCTTCGGTATCTTTGTTATGTTCGCAAACCTCTATGCCTGCAACGGCATACATTACCGCCTTTTGGATTTGACCTGCATATAGAGCCACACGGGCGATAGGGCCATAAAAAAAGCTTAAGGCTTCCAGTATGCAGTTTGTTTTTTCAAAATTTTCCAGCTTTTGCAGCAGGTCTATGTAAACGGTGACATCGTAACTTGGGTGATTGAACCCTCGAAACAATAGAAGCTGCGTTTGGACCTCTTCGTGCAGAATTTTTCCCTGTCTTATCTCGTGAAGCTGTACGGAATTCAAAAAACCGTCGAAACCAAAAGTTAAATTTTGATCCATTCCAGTGATCCATTAAGTGGCTACCTGTTCATCCATAGGGCAATTTACAAACTATGTCTACTTAGGAATGCTCAGGAAGCCAGTTTGACATTTACACCAGTTGCTTAAGTCCTGCCAGTAGTAGCTTGGTGGATAGCGTATTGTGAATCCCAAAGTTAATTTGTACTGGACATTGCAATTTTGTACTCCACATCAATCTTATGTACTTACTCCCTGGACGTTTCCTATCTGACACCCTGCAAGCCGCACCAGATGCGGCTTTTTCATGGTTTAGTGTTGCTGGCCATAAATGATACTGGCAGTATTCCGCAACTTTCCCCCTTGGATGCGCCGTTTATGAATGGAATACCGCTTACTAATGATGCCTTTTGGAATCAACTTGTCGCTAAAAATACGGGCAGAACTGATCCGCTCAAGCACCGAAACAGGTTGTTGTTGCTGCTGGCTGGCGTTGCAGGCCTCAGAGAAACAGAGTTAACACTAATTACTACTAACCTATTTGTTGCGCCCACTGGCGAACTGAAAGAGTTTGTAGTGCTGCCTGACACCATAACTAAGGATGGCTATGAACGCCCCGTATTTATATCGCACCCCGCATTAAGGCAGGCGCTGGAGCAATATATTCAGTGGTTAATAGAGTCCGGCATTAACACGCAGCCAAACAAGCATCACCTTGGATTAGACCCAAACGCGCCACTGCTAGTTGACGACAACCTGCGCTCTTTTACGATACAAAGCAGAGGTGAGGGTAGCCAGTCGCCAGCCGGAATGAATAGCTGCCTAAATTTGCTGATCAAGAATGCAGGACTGGCAAAGTCAGGTATTACAAGGCTGAGCCTTGTTAGAACCGCTGTGATTGAAGGTTATCGCAGTGGCATGAGCTGTAGTGACTTAATGATCATTACCGGATTTAGTGAGGAAACCATCGGCACAATTTTGGCAATGGATGTGCTGCAGTACAGCCCAATTGCTGATTGGTTTACCAATAGACAAGAAGCAAAAGTAAAACGATTAGACTCTTTCAAAAAGAGGCGGCAATTTATGTTGTGATTGCGCCAATAGTGAAATATAGTTCCCTCATGAAAAAGTATTGCATAGGTTAATAATGAATCAAGACGAGTTTAAAAAGGCATATCAGGATAAGGGCTGGACGCCTGCGCTTCTGGCTGAGCGATGGGGCTTTACTGATACAAGGCGGATTCACCAGTTGGCTAAAGATGAAAATAGACGGCCTTATTGGATTGATGCTGTACGTGGTTTGCCATACCTTGAAAAAGGGAAATAAATTTCCCTCAATGTGTTGACAGGGAAATATATTTCCCTAATACTTGAGTTCAAGAATTCAGAACACAGGTACAGCATAATGGAAGAACACACATTAGGTTCGGTTAAGCAAGTTGTTAGCGGTTATGTCTTAAAGCCTCGTTACAGGGTAGTTGTGACAGCCGAAGCTCACGATTCAGTAAAGGTCGAAATCAGAGATAATGAGGACGGCGGGAGTTTGGCGTGGCGTGGCTATAGTTTTGAGCGCGACTTTGACTCAAAATTGCGCCAAGAACTCGGCTGGGCTAGTAACTAAGTCATTTTAATCAAGTGGGAAAAAATCGGATGAATCTTGCAGAGCAACTAAAAGACAGACACTCAAGCTTTGGCGTGTGTTCGCCAGCTCAGATTACCAGCGTTATCAGTGAGGCTCGGACTCTGGTTAAACAATACGAGGAAGACTGGAATGCGGTAGTAACAAAATTTGTTTTCAACGATGGCTCAAAGCTGAATGTTTACGGCCCTTTTTTACAGGTCGAGTAGAACCTCAAGTTGATTTGCCTGCTGCATCCGGCCTGTTCGGGTGCATCTGTAAATCAATTTTTTATCACAGGAAAAAGCATGTTTTCAAGGTTAAAGGCATTTATCCTATCTATTGTTGCTCCTAAATAACTGTGCCAAATAGTAGATCACTCAGGTAAGGGAACTCAATGCGGTTTGCGCGATCAGATCAGTCGCCAAACAAACCAAACCCACAAACGCATTGAGTATGAACAAAATAGCATTTTTG
>Ga0181595_10000896_pt1 | contig 33189 bp, 23 predicted proteins | sample 041ome_7_FD_145604 | JGI IMG/M metagenome (GOLD analysis project Ga0181595, IMG submission 145604) | Coastal salt marsh microbial communities from the Groves Creek Marsh, Skidaway Island, Georgia - 041401AS metaG (spades assembly) | ecosystem: Environmental > Aquatic > Marine > Intertidal zone... | reverse complement strand
GTGTTGTTTCCTCCGGTGTTGTTGCCGGTGTTGTTGCCCGTGTTGTTTCCTCCGGTTCCGTTGCCGCCGGTGTTGTTTCCACCGAGAACCATGATGCAGGTGTCGTCGTTGTTCAGCGAGGTCAGGGAATAATTTGCATCAACGTGATACAACTCGCCGAAGAAGCAGTAGGCTCCCGACTGGAGGGGAGCACCGTCCACGGTGTAGTTCTTCCACTCAACGGAGAAATGGTTGTAGGCCATCCAGGTCCAATTGCCTTGGTCGACGATGTTTGAATTGGCATCCACCACGGCCCAGGCCAAATTGTACATTTCGCCTTGGGTGAGGTTGTAGCTCTCGTAGGTGGCCGATACGGTATCGCCGTAGGTGAAGTTGTAACCGTTGGTGTCGATGTCCATGAATCCACCGGGCGTGGTGGTGTTGGCCACGTAGGCAAAGTTGTAGGAATTGTCGACGATGTAATTCCATCCCTGCGTGGTGTTGTCCCACACGGACAACTTGGCCGTGAAGGTGTAGTTCCCAATTTCAAACGGATTGCGCGTGATGTTCCACGCAATTGAGGTGGAACTGACGTACCACGACTGGTTTTGTTGAGCGACGATGGTGGAGTTGGAGGCGTAGGCCACGGTCCATTCAATCATCGTTGTGGAATTGAGCAGGTTGCAATAGCTGTTGACGGTGCTGTCAAACGTGTCGCCCTCCGAGAAAATGCCGTACAAAGAATACGCGTAAATGGAGGTGTACGTGCTGTCGTAACCGCATCCCGTGCTGTTGGTTGCGTTGGACCAGACTTCGAACGTGAGGTTCGCCGAATCCAGATACGAGCCGTTGCTGAGGGTCAGCATGGTCGACCAGGTGTAATTGCCCTCTGTGAGGTTGTGGAAGGCGAGGTTGATGTCGTGGAAGAAGCCGGAACCGTCGTTGAAGAGGTGGACGTTCTGCCATGTGGCGGTGAAATTGTTCCAACCCGTTTGGAATACGGTGGAGGAATTCTGCTCGTAGAGTTCCCATTCGAAGACGTACGATGTACCGAGCACCGGGCATTCAATGTCAGCGTAAGGATATACGGAAGCGCCTTCGTAGTAGTGATACCCTGCAACGGGAACCTCCATTGAAACAAGCGTCTCGTTGTAGCCACAAACCGTAGTGGTGTTGGTGCCGTTGACCTGGAAGTTATCCGAAACGTTGGCAAGATGAGTCCACGTGGTGTTGGCCAAAACGTAAAAGTTGCCCGAAATGGTATAATTACCGGTGTCCATGTAATGGAAGTGGACGTCCACTTCATCGAAATGGTCGGTGTGATTTGGGTGGTAACTCACGCTTGTGTTGTTGGTCTCAAAGAGCGATTGCCCTTGGTCGATGACGGAACTGGTGTCTTGGGAAACCAGAAGCCAATCCACACGGTACGTCTCCCACCACACGCCGCAATAGGTGTCGAGATGAGCCGAGACGGTGTCATGTCGGTACCATACTGGCTGCTCGGCTTCGACTTCAAACGAAACATTCGATGCATTCGTGCCGCAATCCACGGTGTTTCCGGCCAACTGCGGGGGGGTTGTGTCGTCGAGTACGGTCAGTTGTTCGGGGGAAAAAGCAGCCGATAACGAGGAGAAAACGAACATCAGGGCGAGCAAGAGCGTGCGGTTGCGCATGATGATTGGTTCTCGGTTCGGGATATAAAATCACCCGAAAATGTGCAACAAGGTTTCCGAAAGAGGAAGATCTGCGCGCTCAAACCACTCCTCAAGGTTAACATCCGCGCCTTTCCCCCGTCGTTTTGCCCGGTCGCTGACCAGACGCCATGCGGACTTTTTGCCGATGCCCGGCATGGCTTCAAGTTGCTTTTCAGTGACGCTGTTAGGGTCCAAGCCGACTTCGACGCCGGTGATGGACCGCGCTCCGTGACCGGTGACGAGGATGTCGGACTGGGTCTCGAGAGGGACCTTGTACTCCACGCCGATCAGAATGGGGTAGGCGCCCAGTTGACGGCCAAAGGTCACCCCTGCTTTGCCGTGAACCGCCGGCGAGGTGTGGGCCTCCGTTTCGTGCACCGGCAGGCGAGTACGCCCGTCGTGGGCCTCCCAATGCACCTTTCTCAAGACGGTACCCAGGGGGAACAGTTCGTGCAGGAGCGGGGTGTCGATTTCACGCCGACAGGATTCTTTGAAGGATGAAAACGCTTCGTTTGGAACCTCTTGAAACCCCTCTCCTTCCACTTGCCGGATGTTGATTCGGCGAAGCCAGTGCCCTTCGCTCCGAAGTTCTCGGAGCAGGTTGAGGTTCATCCCGTAGGTGGCTTCCGTTTCCCCGTTCAACCCTGCGATAAAATTGAGCCCAGGAAGCAGTTTGGGCAAGCCTCGTTCACCACGAACCTTGCCGTGCTTGTTGATGAGCCGAATCGCTGTTTTCAGTTGGACGGGGTCACAATTCAGCCAATTCGCTTCGTGAACGCTCGGGTCGGCCGATTCCAAGCCGAAGGAAAGTACCGCTCCGTCGGAGAGGGTCTCCACGAGCGTTTTCGTGATCGCTTCGGCCGGCTCAAGGTTCTCGGCGATGATCGACGGGTTGCCGTTATCGGTGTGAAGGATGTCGAGTCGCTCGTCCTCACGGAGCCCGTGAAGCAGTTGAGCAATGGGTTCGGGATTGGGAACGGGGTACTCCAATTCACGGACGCCTTCAGCCATGTAGGTGTAGGTGTCGGTCATGCCGCCGAGGCGGACGTGGTGAACTCCAGCCTCATGGGCCAATCGGACCTCTTTGATGATGTCTTCTGGCGTCCGCCAGATCGGAACCCCCTTCTTGGGTTCAATGCAAAACTTGCAGCCTCGTTTGTATCGAACGCATCCTTGGTACACCTCAACTTCGTAGGTTAAGGGCCCCGGTTTTTGTGCCGTACCGAGGTCCGGATGGTGCCTTACCGCCTTGCTGCTCGCACCGGCCTGTGCCCATTGTGTCCACTGCTCAGCGTTTCGTCGTTGGTGTTTCCATTCCCCTTGCGCCAAATAGTGATGGAGGGTGGCGTCGGTGTCCTGAACGGCCAAAAACAAGTTTGGTTGGAGCGGTGTCCAGCCTTGTTGCTTCCATCCTCGGATGGCCCAGCCACCGAGCAACGTTGCAGTGCCTTTCGGTAGGCTTCGGATGAGGTTTTGTGTCTCCTTGAGCGAAATGGGTGTTCCGCGCAAGTATTTGCCGGGGACGACAGCGCCAGCCACGCAGACCACGCCGAGCAGATTGGCGAGGAGACGCTCAAGGCGTTCGGTCTCGTTGCGCTGCCATTGCCGCCACTGGTCAACGGTCATGTAAACGTAGGGCACAGAGGCTTGCTCGAGCACGCCGCAGACGTATCGCACATGAAAACCGACGTAGGGAGGGACACCGAAAGCGGCCGGCTCGTCTTCGTAACCGTCCAGCACCAACCAAACAGGGTCGCTGGACTCAACCATGATTCAAGGCGGGGGGGTGACGCCTTCAATCCTTCTTGTTTCGAGGCCGTCGGCGCCGCTTCTTCCCGCCTTCGCCTTCTTCTCGGAGAGCTTGCAATTCTCGAGAGGATTTCCCACTGCCATCGCCGTCATCTTGACCGCTGCGACCCTTGCGACCTCCGTCTTTCTTGCCCTTGGCATTGGCGATGTCGACCTTGATCTTTCGACCGTCAATTTCACTTTGGTTCAGCGCAGCAACCACGGCTTCGCCCTTGTCCTTCTCAGCGATGAACACGAAGCCGAAGCCCTTGGCCTTTCCTCCAGGTCCGGTGGCCAGCACGACTTCGGTGACGGTGGCATGCGCCGCCACCAAGGTCTGCAAGTGTTCTGCGGTAGCGGAAAACGGCAGGTTACCGATGTAGAGTTTGAGGCCTTCGGGCTCTTTTCTTTCCTTCTTGCCCTCGTTCTTCTTGTCGTCGTCAGCGTCTCGGACACCGATTCGACGGCCGTTGACTCGGTGGCCGTCGAGCGCTTTGATGGCCGCATCGGCCATGGTTTTCTCGGCGTAGGTGACGAAGCCAAAGCCCCGATTCACGCCGGCATCGTCGGTCAAGACGATGCAGTCGGTCATGTCGCCGTGGCTGTTGAAAAGGTCTCGAAGTTCTTCGGTGCCGACCTCTCGTGGCAGGCCGCCAACAAAGAGGCGGGTGCCGGGGGCCGGTCGTTGACGTCCACCGCCACGACCGCCGCTTTCTCCTTCAAAGCGGAAGTAGGAGCGTTCTCGTCCGTCTTCACGAACATCGGCGGCGATGAAGGTGGCTCGGCCTGCAGGACCTTTCGCAAACATGGCTTCAGCAGCAGCGCCCCAACGCTTTCCGGCGTTGTTGAGTGCGCTGGCACCTTGGTCGAGTTCAGCCCAACCGGCGCCGTAGTTGTCAGCAAGCGCCCGGTACGCTTGGTAGCCGCAGGTTGGGCATTTCACGTTCCAGTCGCCGTCGAGTTCAGGTTGAAGGGTATCGCCACATGGAGGGCAGATGGCGTGAAGGACGCCACAGTCGTTGCGCTCTCTGAAGTCAAGGCGAACCACGGGGTGGACTTCCTTGACCAAGGCACGGCACACGTCCCTTCGCCGAAGGGCGTCAGAAGTTTGGTGCATGAACCGGTCAACGAGACCGGTCACGAAGAATTGACCGTAGAGGTGTTGAGGTTGAAGCGAACCCGGTTTGCCTTCAACGCAGGTGATCATGGCCTCGCCGTTTTTTTCGTTGAGTTTCACGACCTCGCACAGGACGGTGTCGCCCACCTCGGGCTCAACGATGGCTTTCGCCGCAGCGACGCTGATGACGCCGTTGTCCACGTGGACGAAGCCGACCACGGTTGAAACGATGTTTCCCGAATCAAGGACCGTTCCTTCGCCGTTCTCATGTTCGCCTTCGGTGGCGATGATGCTTCCTGGGGTGACGAGGCTCGCCGTCATGTTCTTCCTTCCATGTGCAGGTATGGCCCGAGATGGGTCGCACACCGTTCGCTAGTCAAAGGGGAGGGTTCACTCCTTTTGAACCCCCCTTACGCTTTCTCATCCTTCGTCCGTGGGCAAACGAGCATCGCCGGGTCGGTGGAATCGCCAACAGCGCACCTCCGTGTTGGCGGTTCGTTGGGCGTGGTGGTGATACGTCGGCGGCAATCGAAAGTCCGTTCGAAGGACGCTTTCAGCCTCCCAACCGTGTTCTGCTGCAACCCTCTCGACATGAGCGGCTTTGTCGCTGTGAAGAAGATGGACGGCTTTTGCACCGCTCGAAAAACCCGTCCGCAAGAACGGGCGGTCCGCCTTGGGGCGTTGCACTCCCCACGGCGGGTTCATAACAACCGCATCGAGTCCGGGAATCTCCAGCGACTCGCCATCGACGGGTTGGGCGTAAACGGTGCTGCGCCCTTGCAAACCCTCTGGAAGATGTTCAAGGTTTGAACGAAGGACCTCGAGAACTGAACCATCGCATTCGTAAAAATGCACGTGCTTCGCACCAAGCATCAGGCATGCTATGCCCAAGATGCCGTTGCCCGCTCCGAGGTCGGCCACGACGGCGTTCTCCAAGCCGTCAAGTTCGTTCACGGCAAGCATCCAATACGCCGCGAGGTCGCCCTCGGTGGCGTATTGTTCCAAAGCCACATCCGTGCTGGGATGGGGTTGGAGTTTGGACAGTGCCATCGCCAGGTGCTTGGGTCGCATGCCCTCACCAGCGTTGTTGCTGATAGGGGTTGCCGGGGGGCTGCTGTTGCATTTGCAACCGCATTGAGTGGATCTGTTGGGCTTCGATGCGGAGCCGTTGAAGCAGAGGTTCGCCGGGTTGTTGGTTGCCGCAGAACCGGCAGAAGCGTGTACCGTCGGGGTGCTGTTGACCGCAGTTGATGCAGAATCCCATAATGCTCCCTCGACGTGTGTACCGGCCTGTTTGATTTGAACCTTCTCAGCCCATGGCCGTCATTTGAAGCAGGATGGGCCACGTTTCCACGCCTTCGGCAATGGCTCGTTCATTGAGGTCTTCCCATCGAGCGTCGTTCATGAATTCCGAAGGTTCAATGCCCGCATCGATAAGTTCCTGGAAAAAGGTACGAAGTTCAACCTCCATTTCCGACATCGTCGTCTCGGGTTCCTCCTCGTGTTCAGGGAGCTCGACGTTGTCACCGCTCGGTGCCTCACCGGGCGAGGGTGAAGCATCGGTATCGGATGTTTCGGAGGCCTGCTCGTCGTCTCCACTCGGCAGCGGAACGGCCACCTCTTCGCTTTGAACCTCCGAGGCGACAGCGGCGGACGGGAGCGGGACGCTTGCCGATTCAACCGGTTCATCGTCCGTCGGCTCGGCGGCCTCTACGGGTGACGTCGGCTCTTCTTCCGGTTTGGCGGGCGCCTCCGGTTCAGGTGGTGCAACGCTCGCCTCGGGTTCGGCCTTGGGCACGGAGGGTGGCGTTGCAGGTTCGGGTTCAGGAACAGGTTTTTCCAAGCGGCCCACGCCCAAAACTTCGGCTTGTTGGCGGGCCATTTCGGCTGCAGCCCGCCTCGGGAGGCTGACGAAACACTTCCCGGGAAGCGAATCCGGTGGGAAAGGGAGGTAGTAGCGTTCCAAAGCCGGAAGCGATGGGTGGCGGAAGCACAAGGTTTGGATCGCTTCAAACGGCCGTTGGGTTGGAAGACCAACGGCAAACGGGGTCGAGGTGAGTTGAATGGCGTTGCGGAGCCATCCTTCGTTGTTGACGAGGTGCTGCAACCACAGCCCCATGTCGGCGGTGGCGATGTCAACGAATTGGAAGGAAGCGGTTCGAGGGTCAAAGCCCTGCTCTTCGAGCAAATAGGCCTCAGCACGGGGTCGGTGAAAGACCGTCATGACCGGTTGGCCGTGTTCGACCATGTCGCCGTGGAGTTCCATCATCTTGCGTTCTTTGCGAGGGCAAAGCATGAGAATCGTCATGCGGGTAGCGTTCGGGTCCCAAATTTCGCCCCAACGTTGTGCCGCTTCAACGGTCAATTGACCGATGGTCATGTCGGGAATCATGGCGGTTAGTCCCATGGCGGCACCGAATCGGAGGAAAAGGTTCCAACCTTTTACCCTGCGGGTGAAGCCGTCACAAACCCAAGACATCCATGCTGACAGCGAGTTCAGCGAGGTAAACCAAGCCGCCTGCTGCACCTCGGAGGGAGTTGTGGGAATACGCCTCAAACCGAATCGTGTGGGAACTTGGGCAAGCGACGCTTCCAACCGCCACGGCCATGCCCGCCTTCAGGTCCGTGCTGGGATCCGGCCGTCCGGTGAAGCCAAGACCGTCGGCAAAAAGATGGGTCTCAGGGTCGATTTGGTCAACCAACATCAGCGGTTTGTGGGGTGCGCTGGGTAGCGAGGCACACCGCTCGTTCCCCTTCCAGGTCCGCAGACTGTCAAGCAGGGCATCAAGGGTCACCGGGTCGCGGGTCTGAACCGTCACGAACACGTGGTGTCCATCTCGGCGAAGGACGCGAGCGCATCTCACCTCAGACTCCCCTTCCCACCCCAGCACTTGGCGAAGTTCGGCATCGGTTTTTTCGGCTTCACCGGGAATTGCAGGGTCAACCATTCCTGCCGAAAGGGCTGCCTCGAGGTAGTGCTGCCCCCCTCCTGACAATCCCTGCTCGCTTCGCATGGTGTATTGTTGAACGCCAAAGCGCTCGTTGATGGCAGCCAAGGGCAGGACTAAAGGCAACAGGGTGCAATTCGTTGCGCATGCATGCACCAGCGGTTTTTTCGATGCCTGGACCAACGCCTCTGGGTTGAGTTCAGGGACCACCAAAGGAACACCTGCGCCCCTCCTAAAGGCGCTGGCGTTGGAGAAAACAGCGATGCCGTGGGCGGCAAACCTCGGTTCAAGTCGACGGGCTTCCTCGGATGGAAGCGCAGAAAATGCAATGCGTACGCCCCTTTGAAGCAGACTTTCGATGAGCCCGGAATCTTCAATGTCCTCCACGGTGATGTTGGGCATTGGTGGGCGTGCCTCTTCAAGAATCCACGGAACCTCATTCAGCGGTCTGCCAGCAAATCTGGCCGAGCCCGCTACGGCGGTGAGGGAAAACCAGGGGTGGTGAACGAGGCGTTGGTGCAAGCGTTGGGCGACCAAGCCGCCTGCACCCAGGACAACGGTCTCTGTGCGCAACATGGTGGTCCTCCCTCGTCGTTGGCTTTGAGGTCTTGTCATCCGATCACATCAGCGGTTGTGGCAGAAAACGCCGAGTGACCAACTTCCGTAAAATGTTCCAACCGTCGGCGGTTGAACCCAGCTTCGCTTCTCCAATCCGGGCACCGTAAGAGACGGGACGGTAAGTGAACGCGATGTTGCGGTGGACCATGCTGGCAAACATCTCGGCTTCGATTTCAAACGAGACGCTGTTCAGCATCATCCGGTCGATGGCTTCCCGGCTGAACACCCAATATCCTGAGCACACGTCGTTGGTGGTGATGCCGTAGAGCCCCGAAGCAAACCAGGTCAGCAGGTGATTGCCGATGTAGTTGAGCCGCGTCATTGAATCCGAGGCCATCTTACCCCGCAAACGATCACCGATCACCACCTGATGGTGTTGAAGCGGCTCCAGCAAGCGGGCCATCTCCTCGGGTGCATACGTGCCGTCGGCGTCCAGCATCACGACAACATCGCTGCCCATGGTCAAGGCCTCGCGAAAACCGTGCCGAATGGCGCTGCCTTTGCCCTCGCCCTCTTGAACGATGAAACGGGCGTCAAAGGATGAAGCCACTTCGGCCGTCCGGTCGGTGCTGTTGCCGTCGACCACAAGGACGCTGGTTTCGTACCCTTCGTCCTTCAACGATGCGTACGGGATACGCTCCAGCACCCATTGAAGCCCCTTGGCTTCGTTGAGCACGGGAAGCAGCACGACCAAGCGCTTCATGACGTTCGGTTACGGTGGTCTCTCATGGTATTTGCTCAACATCTCCACTGCGCCATTCCAACCACTGGAATTTGATGCCCGTTCGGTCGAAGAGAACCGTATCGCGACCGGACAGGCCAAGCGGGTTCACCCATCGGGACGACTCTTCGCTTTTCCACGTGAAGGTCAGGGCGTCAACCGTTGAGGAGGTGTTCAATGCAAAACAGGACTGGTGGTACCCGGCCGATGCTTGGAGGGCATGAAACGGGCGTTCAAACCCGCTCGATGCGTTGACGTAGACGGCGTCCGTGCTGCCGATTATCTCGTAAACCAAGCACATTTCCACGGCACCTTCGGGGACTTCGATTTCCAAGGATGCGGTTTTTCCTTCAAGGAGAAAAGGGCGCTCTTGACCGAGGTTGAGCGGGTCTCGGAACTTGTGGTCCCGCCAAGGGTCCAAGCGTGCGGTGCAATCGGAACAGTCACCTTCGTCGATGCCGATTAACACCGGCGTGGTGGCGTCACCTTCGGGTCTGAGTTCCCACAAGGTCGCTCCGTCCACCTGCACCATCGGCTCCCAAAACGGCGAGGTGGTCAAGGTCCACTGAACCGTTCCGAGCGGTGAAGTCAGGGCATGGCGCATGTTTTTTTCCACAAAATAGCTGATGTTATCGGTGTAGACGGCTCTCGTCGCTGCGCTCTGCTCGCTTTGCGTGAGATGGACGAGCCCCAGGGTTGGAATGGAGGTGGTTTCAAGGCCTGCCGGCGCATTCCAGACGTAGCCCCAATGCATGTTTTCGGTGTACACCGAGCCATCGATGGCCTCCAAGGCATCCCGCAAGGCGAGGTCGCCGGGAGAGACGGCGAGCAGTTCGTCATGGTGCGAGAGTTGGACGGCTACCGTCGCGGCGACCAAGGTTCCCAAGAGCACCATCCCGGTCAACGACCAAGCCACGGCTTGAGGCATCGGTTTCCAAGGCGTTTCGTTCGCCTGAAATTTCGGTGTTAATGTGGTGCTTGGCGACCACCAGAGGGCGACGAGGACAGCGAGCGGTACATGGAAGGCGTGTAAGGCCATGGAGTAAAGGGTGTACGAGAGCAAGGAGAGCACCGGGACGTGTTGCAATCCCTCAACGATGTGCACGAGGCTTAGCAACCAAAGCAGGGCAAACCAGGTCGTAGCGATTCTCCCTTCCAGCGTTTGGCGTAAAACGATCGCTGCGAAACAGGCCACGGCCAAGACCGGCCCGTTGTAAACCAACAACGGTCGTCCACCCTGCCAGCCGTACTCCGAAAAGACGGCCTCTTCAAACAGCCTTGGAGCGACCACGAGGAGCGCAACGGTGAAACCGATGGTGATGAAAATCGACGCGAGGTACGCCACGTTTCGGGCCCAGACGCGTTGTGTTTCGTCCTCCATGTTGACCCCGTGCAGGACGTGACTCAACAACAGCAGGCCGAGGTAAATGGCACCAGTCGGATGGATGAGCGCAACGCACCACAGCGCCAACCCAACCCCCACGGTGTGGTAGCGTTGCCGTTGGTCGGTCGGTCGAAACAACGTCAGAACTCCCACGACCATCCCGAGTTGACTGGCGACGCTGGGGTAGCCGGAATCGAAGGTTTTGGCGAAGAGGCCCAGGCCCAAACCCATGGCCAGCATGGCTTGAGCGCCTGCGCCGTGGCGGTCAAGCGCGCCCATCAGGCCGATGAGCACGGTGAAGAGTGACCAATGGCCCAAACGAAAGACGGCGACGCCTGCATCGAGGTTGAGCGTTGCTGCCAACCACGCCGAGAGGGAAGGATAAGCGGGAGGATAGGTCCAAAACCCGACGTTCGTCCCGGAAAGCACGAGTTCTCCTTGGAGCACAACTTGCTGCGTGAGCACGGCAAATCCGATCCAATCCACCCCAAACGGCAGCGTTTGGAGGGTTGGACTCAAGAGGGCGGTGAGGGCGATCACAAAACCAATCCCCATCAGCGGGAGGTTTCGCTGGCGTTGAAACCTCAGTTGCGTTTCGGCCTCCTTGCTGAGCGTGGTGTTGGCAGCGCTTTCAGCGACCTCGCCGTGCATCGCGGCTTCAAGCCGCTGCCAATGGCTGCGTTGAGCGACCACCTCGTTGCGTATCGTTACGGTTCTGTAGGCAACGAGATTCAAAGCGACCACAGCCACCCACATCAATCCAATCGACCAGACTTTCAACAGCAGCAGCGTACCGCTCATGCCGTAGAGCAACAGCAAACCCAGCGAAGGTGCGAGAAGCCCTTTGCGCAATCGGTCGCTGCTCCCGTCCAACACCGATGCGAGGGCCCATCCCGGGAGCATGCTCGTAGCGAGCATGACCAAGACGGTTCCGAGCATGCTTCTACGGCACGGCTGACATGCCTTGAGGCTTCGCCGAAACCTCAAGTAGATTTGACCCTCAGCCAACGACATGGGTCAAAACGAAGGCTTTGCATTTCATCCCACGGTGGTGTTTGAAGGACCGTATTGGGTGCATGATTTTACCCAACCTCGGCCCGAGGGCTGGCGGGCACCGACGCCGTATTCGGTTGGACGTTACGATGAGCATCGCCCCGGCATGTACACCACGCCGTTGTTTGGAGGCGTTCGTGACCACCATGTGGGTTTGGATTTGGGAGCCCCTGCGGGCACACCCGTGCACGCCTTTGGTCCGGGACACGTTTTCGTCGTGACCGTGAACGACGATGACGGCTCCTACGGCCCCACCCTCATCACCCATCACCGACTTGCTCTGCCCGCTGAGGTGGGGCAGCCACCTTCGGAGACGGCCACGGAATTTTGGGTTCTTTACGGACATTTGAGTTGGGACAGCATTGCAAAATGGACGCCTGGCGATGCGTTTGAGGCCGGTGAGGTTTTGGCCCGTTTGGGGGATGAACACGAAAACGGAGGTTGGCCCCCTCACGTTCACGTCCAAATGTCGCTTTCAGCACCCGAAGGCGGCGATTTACCGGGAGTTGTTGCTGCTGAAGATCGGCTCGCCGCCCTCGCCGCCTACCCTGACCCTCGTCTCGTTTGCGGGCCGCTTTACTGAACCGACTGAAGATGTGACTTCAGCGCATTGATGGGCGCAATTGCAGCGGGATCTTTTCCGTGCAAAAAGGCCAACGTCGTTGAAAGCCAGTCCATCACCAAGCAGTGGTAGAGCAGGTTTTCCATCAGCGACGTGCCTTCCCCTGCCAAGTTCCAAGCGTGTTCGGTGGTGGCATGAGCGACCATCCAATCCAAGCGTTGCGACACCCGTGGATGCATCCCCGACCAGGTCAACAGGAGAAGTGCCTGCTCCGCTGCAGCCTCGTCCCCATCCGGTCCGATGCCCCCCCACGCCACGCTTTCGTTGTGGTTCATCTCGGGAAGAACACCCGTGCGGACGAAGCGGGCTGCGTTTTCGTTCATCTGGTTCTTGAACCGGGTGAGTGCGGGCAAGAGTTCGGTCGGACCAATGACCGCCAATGGTCGGTCAACAAGGCCCGCTGCGAGCATGGCGATGTCGCCTTCGGGGTGTTTCAACACGTCAAAATGTGCGCTGTTGGCTTCCAAGCGGTCCAACATGGCCGACCTTGAAGCGCCGTCCGAAGGGGGCAGTAAACGCAACGTCTCGAGACAGGCCACTTGCCTTGAGAAGAGATGGCCAAAGGCGGTTCGGGGCGGCTGACCACCTGCGACCGGAATCAAGTAGCATCGCTGGTGAAGTTCCGGCAGACCGGCAAGTTCCCCTCCGCTGGCGATAACGATGGCGGTGGCGCCTTGCGCCAGTGCTGTTTGGGTGGCTTGGACGGTTTCTTCGGTGTTTCCGCTGTAGCTGGTTGCGAGCACCAACCATGTCCCGTCAAACCACGAGGGGAGGGTGTAGTCGCGATGGACGATGATCGGGCAACCGCCGCCATGGGCCGAGAGGGTCGACAGGAAATCACCTCCCGCAGCGCTGCCGCCCATTCCAAGACAAAGCACGCCGTTCCAAGGTGCGTTTTTGAGTTCGTCCAACCATGGGAACCGACCGGCATCGACGGCCGAGAACCCTGCACGAAGGTCGCCGACAAAACCACGAATGAAGTCAACCATGTTTTGCGTGTCCAAGCGTTGCGCAAGGTCCACCAGCGTCAAGGCCTGCTCCTCGGTGTGCTCGGTCAAATTCATGCCTCCTGTTCGTTGGTCGTATCCACGGCAAGATGGGGCAAAGCCATCCACGCATCATCATGGCGAATGAGAATGCCTCTCCGGCCCGTGACGTGCTCGTAAGGAAGGCGGACGGAGGTCATGGCCCACGTCGTTGGGTCGAGGAACTCGCCAACCGAACTGTCTTCGTTGATGAAGTCAACCTCGATGGCGTTTTTTCGTTGCGCCACCACGCTGGCGGATTCAAGGTCTCGCCACGTCGCTCCCGTTCGTTCTCGTCGGTCCACGCGTTCCATGATGGCGCCGTCTTTTGCCCATGCCGAAGGTCGCCAAAGGTGATTTCGCCACTGAACGACGTCGCCGATCTCGTAACCTGGTTTGCGGTACAACAACGTGAGGCGCGTCACATCAACGCCGTCCTTTCGGCCAACGGTGGAGTTGGTTTCAACGACCATTCCGCCGTATTCGGTGACCAGATGACGGCCCCAAGCACGAGCCAAGCCTTTGCTTCCGAGCACGACATCATAGCCCCCCGTGACCGGCCCTTCGGAGGTGATGAAAAACATCGGGTCGTCAGACAATTTTTCAAGCACATCGTCAAGGGTGGTCCGCAACTTTTGGAATTCTTCCTCGCTCAAACGGCGTGCGGTGGAGCGAAGTTGAACCGTGGCTTCAAAGTAATTTCCTGCTCGTCGGGTGCAGGTCAAACAAACCCCGTTTGCCATTCGGGCTCGCATCGTGTGTTCTTCTTGGAACAACAGGTTGTCGATGACCCCCTCGAGTTGAACATGGAGCAGCGTGTGGCGGTCGGACACCTTCACCGCCTCCATGGCGAGCTGCATGTCCTCCGCGCGTTCGTGCACCTCGAGGTTTCGATGAAGAAGTTCGTCCCACACATTCTCTTCGGTGGTGTCCTCCCACTTCCCGTCGATCTCCACGATGCCGCATCGCGCGCATCGCACCCAAGGGACGTTTTCAGGCATCTTCGCCAGAACGGTTCTTGCTCGCAGGCAAGGTTCGCACATCCGGTCGCCGTAGAGCGGCGGGTCTGCACCGCAGACCAAACAGAACTCACCGCCGAGATGGGAAGACATGCGCCTCGGTCTTGGGTGTTTGACCGGTGCCTTTGAAGGTGTGCGCCTCAAAACTCTCCTGACATGTCGTTTTGTACCTCTTGAGAGGAGGCCGGCGTGCTGACGGATTCGAGAGCGGCAAGCCGGTCTTCAAGACGTTGGGACCGACGTACGACGGTGTAGGTCCACAGGGCAATGGCCATCAACATGCCAAAATAGGCAACGGCCAAGTAACCCATGCCTTCCATTCAGACCACCTTATCCGTTTGAGATTGGAGCTGCTCAAGTTTTTGCTCCAAGTCCGTGAGGCGCATGGAAGCCATCATGTGGCCGACGATCAGGACGGTGAACGAGATGGCGGAGAAGAACAAGACGAGCCCCATTTCGCTGTTGATGGAGCCACCGTTGTCGGTCCCTACCACGGGGCCTGGGTGACGAATCGTCCAAATGCGGGTGGCGATGTAGGTGAGCGGTACCAACACGAAGCCGTAGAGGCCGAAGGCGGCAAAGGTGTCCCGGGTTTCCACACCATCGGGTTGGCTGTTTCGCCCCAAGACCACATAGACGGCCAGCAGGGTGAGCAGGCCAAAGGTGTTCAAGCGAACGTCGGTCCAATCCCACGGCGTGCCCCATTCTGCAGCGCCCCAAACACAGCCCGACCATACGGTCATCAGGCCCGTCGCTAGACCGGCTTCTGAACCGGCCACGTGAAGCCGCCACATGCGCTCTGAACGTTTGAACAGCCAGCCGCCTGACCCGATGAAGAGAGCTCCAAAGGCGATGAATGCCGCCCAGGCAGCCGGTACGTGCCAGTAGAAGATGCGTTGTGCGGCTGGGGATTCAAAGGCGTCGATGGACACGCTCGGTGCCCAGAGCAGAGCGAGCAACATGGATGCCCCAATGCCGCCGAATCCGGCGAACAACACGGCGTTCGCCACCTTCATGGCCTTGGGTCTAAAACCTCCTCCTTGAAGTTGGTGTTTTCACCGTGTCAGCCAATCGATGAGGACAGCATAGGGCAAAATGAGCACCGGTGTGAGCAGGCCGACCATCGCTGCGTGAGGCCGTGCAAGTCGAACGGTGGCCATTTGCATGAAACGAACCCCGTGCCAAACAGCAAAACAGAGCAGCGCCCCGACGAGCACGTAAAGGCCGTTGAACGGCTCCTCGAAGCCAACGGAGGCGCCGGCGGTCACGACCGTTCCGATCATCAAAGGCATCCATCCGGCATGCGGAACACCGCCGCCAACGGCCATCCACCAGGAGGCTGCTCGCTCTTCCCGCATCGCCGCAACGAGGGGTTCGCCACAAAGGCCGGCTGCAAAGGCGGGGGCCAGCAGGAAACCGAGTTGTTGGAGCGGTGAAAGGTCGGGGTAGAACGTGCCCATGGCCAACAAAATGCCCAGCGTGAGTAAAGCTGCCATGCCGTTGGTGTTGAGCCAGAGCATGGTTTGGAGGTGGGTTTTGACGCCAAATGCGGCCGGTGAGCAACGCCGTGAAGGAGCCGAAGGCGTTGTGATGTCGGGGTGGTCCGTGGGGGCCTTGCAAGGCTCGGTGGCTCCTCTTGCGAGGTCGTGGAGATGCGTGGCCTGCTCGATGAGTCGTTGGTCGTGCGTTGCGACGAGCAACCCGTGGCCCCGCTGACGGAGGGCAGAAAGCCATCCGCAAAGCACCTTGACAGCGTCATCGTCCAAGCCCGTTGACGGTTCATCCAAGAGGAGAAGACAAGCCTCGTCACTGGCGAATGCAGGGAGGAGTGCAGAGAGCACCGCTATCTTTCGAACCTGGCCCTGAGAGAGATGAGCGACGAGGTCCTTGGCCCGGTGCTTGAGATTGAAGGCCGCGAGAAAAGGAGCCGCATCGGTTGAGGTGCCGCCCATGGAGCAGGCCATCTGCAGGTGTTCTTCCACCACTTCGCTTCCCAGCACCCCGTTTTTTTGCAGCGTCAACCCCAGTGTGAGCGGACCGGTTCGCCGTCGACCTTCGTGGTCGATGATGACCGTTGTTCCGTGAAGAACGCTCCCCTTCTCGAGCGGCAACAATCCTGCAGCGGCCTCGAGAACGGTTGATTTTCCCGAACCGTTCGCACCGACAAGTGCGACGCATTGACCGCCGGCCACCGTGAGGTGATGATTGCGGAGCACCACGTCCATGCCGCGTCGTACCTCGACCTCATTGAGGGTCAAGAGGCCAGCCATGCTTCGTCGAGCCCGCCAACGGGCAAGAACCCTCCTGTCTCAACCAAGGCGTTCCATAACTCAAAAGAGGACCGAGGGGATGACGGGGTATGGGCTTCGCCATGTCACTGTTTGGGACGGCGGAATGGGGGGTGCTCGTTCTTTGGCTCGTGGCGGTCCTTGGCCCGCTTGCGTATGCGGTTCGGACCGGCACCTCCATCGCCATGGGGGTCACGGTCAGCGTGCTTCTCGGTTCGGTCGTGCAGGTGCTTTGGTCGGTGCTCTATTCTTGGGAGGTGGTCACGCTTTGGGTCTGGAGCGACTTCGTTCTCGTTCCCGCACGAGCGGGCGACCCGTTGTTCTGGCACACCTTGTTCTCGGCCGGATTTCTGCACAGCCAAGGCGACTTGATGCACGTCTTGGGCAACGTCGTCATCCTTGCGCTCGTTGGCGTCCCCCTTGAGCAGCGGCTCGGTAGCCGCCGTTTTGCCGTGGTGTACGTCGTGGGTTTGGCAGGCGGTTCTTTGGGCTGGGTGGCGTTCAACGCCGACTCGTGGCGACCGGCCTTGGGCGCTTCAGGAGCCGCCTTTGGGTTGCTGGGAGCCTACCTCGCCGGCTGGCCGAGGGATGAAATCCCGTTTCCCCTTTTGCTCATTCGCCCGTGGCCCGTCGTCCTCATCGCCTTGCTCTATTTCGGTTTGGAACTCGTTCGGGCACTGGCCACCATGGAATCGGGTGTTTCCAGCGGCATCGCTCACATGGCCCATATCGGTGGCTTCATCGCGGCCTATGCTTGTTTGCCTTGGGTTGCAAAAGGCGGCCCAGTCGAACTCGGTGTGGTCGACGGTGGACCCAGCCAAGGTGATGCGCATGCCGCACAGCGTCGGCGCCTCAAAGCGAGCATGATCAACCTGCAGACCATCGAAGACCCGTGGACCGCTCGAGGACTTGAAGTCCCCAAGCATCTGCGTGAGCCGTTGAAAAATCTCTTGCAGGCCAGCGACGAGCCCGAAACCCGAGCAGCGTGGATGGAGCACTTGGCGAATGCCGGCACCTGCCCGACCTGCACGGCGTCGTTGGGTTTGGTCGAGCGCTCAAGCGGGCCTCACCTTCAGTGTTCCAAAGACCCGTCACACCTCGAATGGCCGAGCCGTTCCTGAGGTTGAAACCAAGGCACGGCTTGATACATCGGTGGATAGACTCAAAGGTGGGCAGGCTTTCCATTATTTTGCGAGGTGAGCCCATGCGCAGCGAAGCCACTCCATCCTTCACCCTCGCTGCTGTTCTGTTCTCGTTGTTGTTGCTGGTTGCCGATGCCAGTGCCGCCGGCCTCTCCAACATCCCACCCGCCGAGGAAGCCCCCGCGTACGGAGCGCCTCTTCTTGTGGACGGCCTGCCGCCGTTGATGTGCGGTGAAAACCTGTGTGAACGACCGTTCCGCCTCCTTGACCGAGGCGACCGGGTTTCCGCTGAACCCGACATGTGGTGGCTTTCCTACGGCCCTGATTTGGACTGGAACGGCATGGATGACCGACTTCAGCGGGTGCTCGACGGCCAGGAATCCATCTCGCCGACCGCCATCATCGGACCTGACGGTCGTAAAACCGTCGCTATCGTGGTGGATTATGCTTGGGCGCCCAACGATGACGAAGTCAACAGCTTGGTCGCCACGCTCGACGCGCACGGATGGGTGGGGGAAGCCGGCGGGGCCTGGTTCCAAGTCATGGATTCCATTGACTCGGTCGTGCTCGACAAGGTGCCCGTGAGCGCTCTTTTGGATGTGTACCACCTTCCCGGCGTGGTGGTGGTCGAAATGCAGAACGTCATGGTGCCGTTTAACGGCGTGGCGTCTGAAGCTGCGAGAGCCATGCCCTCAGATGTCTATTCAGCCAGCGCCTACGAGCGCGGTTACACCGGCGAAGGCGTGGTCATAGCGGTTCTTGACACCGGCGTGGACAACGAGCATCGAGCGCTCAACGACTTTGACGACATCGACGACGAGCCGGACAGCGATCCGACAAGTTATACCGACCAAAAGTGGGTGGCTGGTTTTGACGCAACCTCCGCAGCATCAAATCCCGACGGGACGGTGGACCCCGACGACGGACAAGGGCACGGGACCCACGTCGCCGCCACGGCTCTCGGGACCGGGGGCTCCCAACGTATCCACACCGGAACCGGCATGGGCGCCTATTTGGTCGACATCAAGGTCCTCACCGATTCGGGAGGCACAAATTCACAAGCCTCGCTGAACGGCATTCAGTGGATGATCAACAACAAAAACACTGATTGGGGCAACAACGAATCCAGCCGAGGCATTGACGTGGCCTCCATGTCCTTCGGTTCCGTCAGTTCGCCCCTGAACCCCAACGACGAAGGGGACAACGGGTCGGGAGCCGAGGCCCGCCTCGTCAACGATGCACGGGATGCCGGCATCGTCTGCGTGGTCGCCATGGGCAACGACGGGAGCAAGCGAGTGCCTTCTCCCGCCAGTGCAGACGGCGCCATCTCCATCGCATCGGCCAACGACCGCAACACGGTCAATCGAACCAACGACGTCATCGCATCATACTCCAACTTTGGCCCGCGTCTTGACGACGGCGACGATGATGAATGGGATGAATTAAAGCCGGATTTGACTGGATTCGGGACCGCCATCATCTCCGCAACGGCAGCCACAGGACCGTCGTTCCCCGGTCAACCCGAGCGACCCCTTGCCGACAACGAATACGATTCAAAGGACGGGACGAGCATGGCCACACCGGTGGTTTCCGGCGTGGTGGCTTTGATGCTGCAGGCCGACGACACGCTCGACCCTGAGGCCATCAGGAACATCCTTCGCAATTCTTCCGAAGCACGAGGCACGCCCAGCGAACCTGGCGTCTCGGACCGGTGGAACGACAAATGGGGCTTCGGTCTTGTCGATGCTTCCTGCGCCGTGGATCGGGTTCTTGGTCGCTCATGCACGCCTCTTGAAGACAACGGCGATGTGGTCGTGGACCCGCCACCCGGCGGTGACGGCCTCGGAAACGATGTCTCCATGTCCGCGCCCGTCAATCAAACCCTCCACCTTGCAGGCAACACGCTTTCCGTGGAAGGTTCAACCGATACCGGTGAGGAAAACTACGTCGAGGTTCAGGTCAAGTTTGAGCAATTTTACGACGACGGCGAGAGCACCGAATTGACCAACTGGCTGGGTGCTGACGGAACCGTTGAGGATTGGTACTTCGACATCACGATCGACGACGATTGGGTTGATCCGGATGAAACCTACACGCTGGTTTACGCTCGAGCCCTGACCGAAAGCGGTGAGGCTTCTGCCATTGATTTCCGGGTGGTTCGCTTCGCGAGGATGAGCGTCTCCATTTCCGAACCGGCCCTGGGCACCCCGTTGGTCGGGTTTGTGGACTTTGAAGGCACTGCCGAAGGGACTGAACACGACCGCATTGAATACAAAATCGACAACGGTGACTGGGAAGTTGGCGACACCCTCACGTACCAAAAAGAGGGTTCACAAGACTGGTCCTTCCGATGGGATTCAACCCAAGTCGGGGACGGCTCTCATCGAATCAGCATTCGGATGGTGAATGCGACCGATGTGAAGAGCGAGGTGCTCAAGCGAACTTACGAAGTCGACAACCTTCCTGCTGCACCCAATTTTGCCTTTGCGGGCTCCGTTGGCGTCTACGATGGGGGGATTTCCGTCAATTCAGCCGTCGCTGGTACGGTGCTTGAAGTTCGGTTCGGCTTGCGCAACATCGGTGACCTTGACGCCAACGAGGTCTATCTGACGCTCGAAGGGGAAGGCAGCCCTTCCTCGACGTATCCCTCGGAGGGTAAGGTCACATCGCTGGACCGAGGTGAAAGCGTGCAGGTCACGCTCTATTGGTGGGCCACCGAAGCCGGAACCCACGACGTAACCCTCGCCCTCGACCCCACCCAGCAATACGAGGACCCGGACCGCAGCGACAACATCTACACCTTCTCCTTCACCATCGAAGAACGCCCGCTTCAACCGATGCTTCGGTTCATGCCGGGCTCAGCTCGGACCGAACCCGTGATTCCGTCTCCAGGGACACCGTACGACATCACCGTGCGGGTGGACAACCTCGGCCAAGGCGATGCCACCAACCTCAACGTCGGTCTCGAGGTCTGGGCTGAAGGCATCGGTTGGGACCGTCTTGAGGACCAGAGCGTGATGTTGGTGCCCGGTTCGTCGACCACCTCAGGCTATTCCTTTGCTCGTTTCGCTCATGTTTCCAACGAGGTCGGTACGATGTCGTACCGAGCGATTCTGAGCGGTTCGGGAGTTGAATTGGCTCACAGTGAGATGCGCTTCAACGTCACCGTTGGCGATCTCTACATCGGTTCGAAGGTCAGCGTATCCTTGGCCACAGGCGAGGTGCCGGTGGATTTCGTCGGGCTTGAAAACGGCGCGCTGCTCTTCACCACGGTGGACGGCGAACTTCATGTTCGCACCGTGACCTCCACGCTTTCCATGCCCGGCAGTGTGTTGCTTGACGAAGCTTGGGGCGGCGCTTTGGCAACCTATCAGCGCGACGACGGGCTTGTCCAGGTTGCGTGGACGCGACGCTCCCTGAGTGCAGAGGGTTACATTCTCACGGACATCGCAATGACCTCGGTATCTGCGGGTGGAAAAACCACGCCCAAGCACTACCATATGCCGCCGGTCAAACTCTCCGAGGGCGCTTATTACGGGTTCACGTTTGACCAATACGATGGGACGATGGTGCTCGCAGGCTATCATCGTGACCTCTCAACAAGCGGTTCGTGGCAGGACATCACCTCCCTGTTTGTGATTTCCTCAGCGACGCCCGATAAGGGGAACTCGTGGAGCAACCCAGTTAACGTCCTGTCCGACATTGATATCCGACCAGCAGATGCTCAACCTCTCGGCGTTGGGCTGGGCGAAGAACACCTTCACATCATCTATCAGGAATACCGAGACGACGTGACGGGTATCGAACGAGCGGGTTTGATGTACACGCATGGGCCGCTCACATCCGCCGCTTGGAGTTTCCAGTATTCCATCGGTGACGAGGCGAAATTCCCCCAACTTGAAGTGCTGGTGGAAGATGAAGAAGACCGGCTGGTCGCTGCATGGATTGAGGGACAAGGCCGAATGGCGAACGTCGTGACGGCCACCACGAATTCGGTTTGGTCCGACGATGTCATCCACCGTTCCAACGCCCCCGGCGTGACCGCCATCAACCTCGCACTTCGCGATGAAGGCGTGTACCTCTTCCACGACGAAATCAACGTTTACGGCCCAGTTACACGAATGGGTCTGGTGGCCGACGCAGAAGGCCAGCCGCTCTCAGGCCTCTCGAACATGTTGTTCGAGGGCCACATCTTCGGCATCGGTTCGATGGAAGACGACACCCTCGTCGCCACCGTCACGCCTGGAGGAAGTTACGGGTTGACCAAGGTGGTTTCCTTGAGCGGTTCGTCAAGCGGGGTGGCTGCCCCGGGCTACCTTGACACCCTGTTTGAATATCTTCCCGGAAGTTCCAACGAAATGAAACTCCGCATTCTCGGACTCTCTTTCTTGCTCTTGGTCGGTTTCCTCGGTGCCGTGGTGGTGTTGGTTCGCCGTTCACATTCCGAACTCGAGGACCTTGAAGCGCAGTTCGAGGAGGAAAGCGACGCCGTGGAATTGATGATCACCCCGGAGGACGATCACGGGCCCCTGCTCACGGTCGACGATGAAGATTTGATCGTTCACCATGGCCCCGTGGCCGTGTTGGAAGAGGAGGAAGAACCCACGCTCGCCTCCAGTTTGGAAAAGAGAGTTGAGGAAGGTGAAGGCAACGCAAGGCTGGAGCGACGCATGAAGCGAAAGCAACAGCGCGAAATGCAAGAAATGGCATCGGCCCCCCAAGGCGGTTTGCCGCCCCTTCCGCTGCCGATGCCACAACCGCTCCCGGCGCTTGACGCCACCGTGCCTTCGCCACAACTCCCGCCCCCCGATTTGAAGCGTGAAGCGACCTGTCCGTCGTGCAACGCTGCCTTTGGCGTGAAGGATTTGATGCTCAAGCGCACGACCTGCCCGGTGTGTTCCACCTCCTTCAACCTCTGAGGAAATCAAAATGTGCGGAATTTTTGGCTACATCGGCACCCAACAAGCCCTCCCTTTGCTTGTGGAAGGCTTACGCCGATTGGAGTATCGCGGCTACGACTCAACCGGTGTCGCCATCCACGGAGAAGACGACATTGCAGTCCACAAAACCGTGGGGAAAGTCGCCGACTTGCAAGCCATTCTCCCCGGGCAGGTTGAGGGGACCATGGGCATCGCTCACACGCGCTGGGCCACCCATGGGGGTGTGACTCAAGTCAACACCCATCCTCATCATTCACATGACGGCAACATCCACCTCGTCCATAACGGCATCATCGAGAATTTCAGGTCCCTTCGCCAGTACCTCGATCAGCAGAACATTGCATGCATCAGCGAAACCGATTCGGAAGTGATCGTCCAGATGATGGCACTTGAGCGTGCTAAGGGGGCAACGCCTCTTGAAGCAGTGCAACGAACCCTCAAGAGGATTCGGGGGACGTGGGGTCTGTGCATCATGTTCCGTGATGAAAACATGCTGATTTGTGCCCGAAACGGCTCACCGCTCATCATCGGCCAAGGCGAAGGTGAGATGTTCGTATCAAGCGATCCGCATCCGTTGACCTCGCACACCCAGCGGGTGGTCTACCTTGATGACGGCGACGTAGCGGTGGTCTCGCGAAGCAGCATCACCATGCATTCGGGTCAAGGTCGCCCCTCCCAGCCCAACGTCACGGTGCTCGAAGAGGAGTGGGGTGAGTCTGAACTGGGGGATGCGCCTCACTTTATGCTCAAAGAAATCTACGAACAACCCGATGCATTGCGTCAGTGCATCGCAGGCCGAGTCGACAGGGAGATGGGCAGCGGACGGTTGGAGGGCATGCGCCTCCGTCACGACACCTTGGTGCAAACCCCTCACGTCCGTCTGCTCGGCTGCGGAACGGCGTATTACGCGGCTGAAATCGGTCAAATGCTGATTGAGAAGATGGCTCGAATTCCCGCCGTCACCCACATTTCGAGCGAATTCCGAAACAACGACCCGGTCATCAATCCCAAAGCCCTCTACCTCGCCGTATCGCAATCCGGGGAAACGGCGGACACCATCGCTGCGGTGAAGGAAATCAAACTGAAAGGCGGGCAAATCTTCGGTGTTGTCAACGTGGTGGGCTCCACCATCGCCCGCCTGTGCGGACAAGGGGTCTACATTCACTCGGGTCCCGAGCAATCGGTGGCTTCCACGAAGGCCTTCACCAACATGGTCGCTGCACTTACGGTGTTCGCAACGCAGTTGGGGCGAACACGCCATCTTTCGAAAGAGCAGGGTCGCGAACTCATCGACCAACTTCAACAAGCCCCTCATCTTATGGAGACCTATTTCGAAGACACCGGTCCTCTCAGCGAGGCGGTAGACCTGCTTGTAGAGGCCAAATCCGTGCTTTATCTTGGCCGAGGCTTGTCTGCCTCGGTAGCGAAGGAAGGGGCTTTGAAACTGATGGAGCTCGCCTACATCCCTTGCCTTGCATACCCTGCGGGTGAGATGAAACACGGCCCCATCGCCCTTCTGGAAGAGGGCAGCCCGGTGGTCGTGATTGCGCCCAATGACCACCTCAAGGAAAAAACGCTCTCGGCGCTACATGAATGCAAAGCCCGTGGGGCAAAAATCATCCTCATTCACGAGAAAGGGGACAGCATCGCTTCCGAAGGCGATGTCTCGATTGCGGTCCCGGCCATTCATCCGTGGCTGACACCTTTGCTCACGGTGGTGCCGCTCCAACTCTTGGCGTACGAGACCGCCCTGCGTTTGGGCCGTGACGTTGATCGTCCTCGCAACCTGGCGAAGTCGGTGACGGTTGAATAGGCTCAAACGATGGTGAACCGCTGTTCGTTTTCCTTCCAATTGAAGGGCTTGTATCCGAGCAGGTGATTGGTGTGCCGCATCTTGACGATGCCGAGTTTTCGGGTGACGTCGTCTCCATGGCGTTCCATCACGAGATGCATCACGCCGTCGGAGAGGTAGTCTTCAACCCCGTACTCGCCGAATTGCTTGTGGTCTTCCCCGGTCATTTCGCAGATGAAGAAGGAGGTCAGTTCCAGGCGGCGAACGGCTTCAAACAGACGGAAGATCTCGTCACGGGGGTTTTCCATTTTGGTGAGCGTGAAAAAGGCCCCGAGGGAATCGAAGACCAACAACTCGAACCCGATCGATTGGCGGTACGAGGTGAGTTGTTTGATGAGTTGCCCCATCCAGTCCACGCGGCTGCTCATGCCCTGCTCGTCCAGTTGGACCCGAAGGTCAGCAAGGTCGATGATGGCAATTCGGTTTCGAACCCGGGGGTCGTCCACGTTCATGCCCATGTTGGCCATGTGGGAGCGAAGCGAGTCCTTTCCTTGTTCGAGCGTGACGTAAATGCCGCTGGTCTCGCCATAGAGCACGGCGTTGTACAACATCGAAAAAGTGAGGCTGGACTTCATCGCACCGGAGGCGCCGGCAACGATGGAAATGTGGCCTTGAGGGATGCCACCCTGCATTTTTTCGTCCAAGCCTTCAATGTGTGTTGGAATTCTCTCAATGGCGGACATGTGGCTCACCCATTTCTCCGTGACCCTCACGATTCTTCAATATCACCCTCGTTCATTTTGGGCGGAACTTCCATGTTCCGCTTAACCGAGTTCACGCCATGAGGGTGAGGTTGGCGTCGAATTCGCCTCGTCGATTTGCGATGTTGGCCCCGCTGTTCCGTGATCTTCACCAAGAAGGCGTTCCCGGCGTTGATGAAACACCCCCCACGGGGACGGTTGAACATCAAGTTCTGGAAATTTGCAAGCGCAAAGCAGCGGGCATCGCCGACCCAACCCATGACATCGTTGTGGTTGCCGATACGATGCTGAGCGATCCCGACGATCATTCCTTGAGCCTCGGTAAACCTCGTGACCGTCATCATGCGACCCTCATGCTGCATCGCCTGAGTGGGAGGCACCACCAAGTGTGGACGGCAACAGGGGTGTTTTTCAGCGGCCAATGGCGGTTTTGGTGCGAACATGCGGTCGTGGCGATTCAACCCTTGACCGACGACCGGTTGGGAGCCTTGCTCGATTCGGATTCGTGGAAGGGAAAAGCCGGTGGATACGACTTGGCGGGACCCATGGGTGAATTCGCTTCCTTGGTCGACGGCGAAAGCTGCACGGTGCTCGGCATTGCGGGTGAGGCCATGGCGTTGTTAACCTCGCTGGCCAGTCTGTCTTGATCTCAGAGGAGCGCTTTCAAGCCAAGGGTGTGCTTTTCCATGTCCACGACGACGTTGAGTCCGGGAACCATGAGCAACTTGTCTTCTGCATCCATCGCAAAGACGCTGACTCGAGCATCGTCTGCAGCATGCTTGAGCTCACGGCGACAAGCCATCTGATGGCTATCCATGTGCACGAGTGAGCGAAGGTCGACGATGGCGGTGTCACCTTGGAGCACCCGCTTGAACATGGCTTCGGTGGGAATGCGCTTCATTTGGTCGGGAGCGATGTATCGCAAGGCCTTGCGTGGAGGGGGCGCGGGCCGTGTCCGGTTCACGCCGAGATCATGAAACGGCTCGCCGTCCGGTGTGAGCGGACCGGACCATCCAAGGGGAGGGCTTCGCAATGCGGCGGTCACAGGCGGTGCGATGACCGGTTCGGGATCAACGGTTGATGCCGGTTCTTCGGCCAAAGGAGGTTGGTTGAGGGTGATGGGTTGATCGGGCGATGTTCTGTCCGGTGACCGGCGGTTCGCAGGTGGGTTCCCGTCGGGATCGGGGAGACCGAAGAACTGCCAGAGATTCGCCATCGTGTTCCCTCAAAAGTCCAAATCGTCAAGCAACGATTGCAACGCTGATGAGGCAGGTGTGGGTGGAGTTTGTGAAAGTATGGGCTGAACAGGTGCAGGAGCGGGTTGATTTGCAGCAAGCCACTGTTCTCCATAGTGAACCCATTGTTCCATCGTCCATCCTTGGGGAAGTCCCGTCGAGGGAAGAGGAGGTCCTGCAGCGACCGGGGCGGTGTCCATTGGCGGCATGGCGACGGCTGGCGTGGAATCGGTTGGTGCCGAGGTCACGGGTTGCACAGGAGCGGTGGTCGCCATCGGTGCAACGGCAGGCTGCCCTGCGAACGCTGATTGGTCGTAGAGACCGAAGCCATCGTCCTTTACTGGCGTGCCTTGACGAGAGAAGAGCAGGAAGATGACCAGCCCAACGATGACGATGCCGAGCAAGCCAATGACGGCGGTCATGGTGCCTCCCAAGGCCTCCGTGATGCTCTCAACAATGCCCTCAACGGGTGCGGGAGCAACGACCACCGTGATTTCGGACCGGTGGAATTCCCCGTCATCGTCGGTGACGGTGAGGGTGATGGTCCACGTTCCTGCAGGCAGGTTTTCGACCGTCCAGTTGGCTCCCGTAAAGTCCACATCGCCCGTTTTCTCGCCGTCGAGGTCGGTGTCGAGGTGGCTGCTGTCCCAAGCAAAGGCGAGGGTCGTTCGGTCCCCTTCGGTCTCGATGGAATTCGAACCGCTCAGGGTCAAATTGTCCCCTTCGACCAGGCCTTCCAACACGCTGACTTCGGAAATAACCGCGAGCGGGGGCATGTTCCTGACGGAGATGTTCTTCGTTTCCTTGGCGCTTTCTCCGTCGTCATCGGTCACCGTGACCGTGACCGTCCGAGGTCCTTGCGTGGACCACGTGGGCGTTGCCCACAGTCCGGTCGCCTCGCAATCGTTGTCGGCTTGGCCGTCTCGGTTGAGGTCAACGGTAGCGTCGTAATCCCAACAAACGACCAACCCGGCGAGGTCAGACTCGGAATCGGTCACGCTGACGGAGAGGTTGAGAAGCTGATCGTCTTCTGCGACGCTGATGATGGACTGGTCCACCAGCGAGCCTTCCCATGCGATCGTGGGGGCCACGTTGTGAACGAGGACGAAGGCTTCGAGGGTCGGTGAAGCCGCACCGTCGGCGTCGATGGCCCGAACGTTCACCGTATGGAAGCCGGAATTGGTCCATGACACCGCTTCGGAGGACGAGATGCCGACGCTGGAGACGGTCCAATTTTGGTCGTCGACCGACGGATGCCATTCCACCAGCAGGGTACCTTGGTCGTTTGCCGAGTCTTGGGCGTTTGCCCGCAGCAAGACGACTTCGTCTTCGTTCACATGCCAGGTCCCGTTCTCATCTGGAAGCACTTCTTGACCACCCTTCCAAAGTTGGGGGGGTGAAAGGGTTGGCGGGATGTTGAGCACGTTGATTTCACCGAACTGAGTGGTCGTTGCACCGTCATCGTCGGTTGCGACGGCGGTGATGTTCAGCGGCCCCTCAAACATCGGCGTGAAGGTGCAGCTGGGTTGCGTGAGCCCCTCGGCGCAATCGAGGCCCGGCCACGAGATGGAGACCTGTTGCCCGGGGGGCGAGGAGGTGTCGATGTCGACGACGTTCACGGCCTCAACGGTTATGGGCTGTTCAACATCCACGGACGTGGCAAAACTGAGTTGGAAGGTTGGTGCCCGGTTGAGGACAACGACCTCGATGAGGATTTCATCCGTGTCAAGTTCTTCGTCAAGAACGAGGACCTTGACGTCCCACGACCCGCTGTTGGACCAGTTCCAGTGGGTGGTGCAATCGGGAGCATCGATGACGTCAATCAGACCGGCTCTTGATTCGATTTCGAAACGGCAGTCCACGTCGCCACCGTCTTCGTCAAAACTTCCCGAGGCGTTGAGCGTGATGTTCTCGAAGGTGTACTTCCCTTCGTCCACGACGAGGGAGGCGGTCGGTGCTCGGCCGATGAACACGGAAAGCGATGCCCGGTTGTTGCTTCGGTTGGCATCCTCCGTGACGTTCAGGTCCGGGTCAACGGTAAAATTGAGCGAAGCCAGGCCAATGGTCATGTTTGCAGGGACCGACCAGTTCACCAGAACCCGCTCTTCAGCATAGGGCTGGATGGCCTCCATGTTCGCCCGAATTGTCGTTCCGTCTGGATTCTCGACTTCCATGACCGTCGCCGGTGCAGAGAGCACCCCGCGATTTTGAGCGGGCAGCGAGAAACTGAGGAGATCACCGGGCAAGGCATTGAAACCAATCGAAGCACTGAGCGTACTTGTGACGCCGGACCGCGTCCGTTCAACGATCACGGAACTGGCTTGTGCCACAAGGTCAACGCCCACCACGTTCAGGTCTTCAACGACGGTGGTTGCACCAACGATTTTGCCGATGGGGTCGTACACCACCACGCCGTTGCTGGTGTGGTCGGCGCTGCTGGGGGTGTCATCGACTTCGTCGGACACGTTGAGGGCGACCGTGGCCTGTCCGTTGTTGTCGGTCGTCGGATTGAGAATGGTTCCACCAATTTCGTACCGCAATTGAAGGTTGGTGTTTTTCATTGGAATGGACGGTGAACCCACCGTCGAATAGCTGATGCTGATCTGCTCGATCGAATTTGGAAGCGTGGCAGAATATGCGGTGTAGGCCTCCAAGACGGTGTTTCGTCCGCCGGGCGAGGAGCCGGCCACGACGCTGTTTGAGTCGGCGGGGTTGTAGGTCTTGAGCAACCAGTCGATGGTGAAACCTGCAGGGTTCGTGATGCGGTTCCATACGCTGCCCCTCACCGCCGGACAGTACCAGTTGAAGCCGGCGTTCACCCCGGTCTCGTTCCACTCGGCGATTTTGTACGAATCGGAACAGCCGGTGTACTGGGGCGTTTGTTGACCTTCTTGGGGCGCCCCGGTTTTGATGACCTGCCAGGAGGTGTTCTCGGCGACGTCTTGGTCAAAATCGGAGGGGTCGAAGTAATCCGATGTGCCGGTCACCTCGGTTGAGGCGTTGTACCGCATGTACCACTGGTCGCCGTTGCGAAGCGGGAAATCGTGGCGTTCTTTGGCGGGAGTGTAGGTGTTGTCAAAGGTCACGACGCCGAGGGTTTGGGACAGGAATCCGATGTTGAACGGCACGAAGACGACCTCGAGGGTGAATTCGCTGCTCATGGTGGCTAAGTCTCGTACGCGGAGGACATCCACGCCGTCGTAGTCGATCTCAAGGCGGCCTGTCACCCCTTCGAGGGTCGCTCCGCTGTTGCCTGAGGAGAAACTCCCGCTGATCTCAATCTCGTACGCCAGAACGGTTTCACCGTTTTCATCGGTAGCGTAAACGATGTCCGTCACGGTGTTGGAGGTGTCCCCTGTCAAGGTGTTAAGCGAAGCCGAAACGTTGGCTTGAGCCAGCAATTGGGCAACATCGAACTGGGTTTCGTAAACCCACTTGTCGTTGATGCGGTACGTGGGGACATCGACCGTGTTGGAACCTTGTTGCGTACGGTTGACAGACGTGCTGTCTTCGAGGTGTAAGGAGGATTCGAGAAGCGGGAGTCCGGGTGCGATGAGAAACAGAAGACCGAGGAGAAGAGCACGAGCAGCGCTTCGGTTCATGGATGCTGCTGACCGTCCTGCTACAAAAGTGAATGTCCTTTACCGTCTTCAAGCACGAGCATCGAGCCATTGTTGACCGTAATGCTCCCATTGTTCCATGCTCCAACCTTCGGGAAGGCCGGACGGTGGTAGCGGGGGGCCTGGCCGTTCGGGTGCAGACGGTGCTTCTTGGAGGGATTGCTGAAACAGGTAATTGGGAGGCGGGCCTTCGGGCCGTCGTTGAGCGATGTGGGTTTCCCGGTCCTCAAAGACACCACCCGCCAGGGCACCGGTCACCTCACTCCAAGCGGCGTCTTCATCCGGTCGTGACCTTCGTCGGGAGAGGAGCAAAAGGAGCATCAAAGCACCGGCGAGCAAGACTTCCGTTCGTGGATGTGAGGCTTGCACGCAGAAGCCGAAGGCGTTGCCGCCTCAGAGCAAGTCGGCGAGTTCGTCCTTGATGATTTCAACGGCTTCGAGGATTTCGTCCTTGTGCCGTGCACCGGTGATCACCATCTTGCCGGAGCCGAAGATGAGGCAGACCACCTTGGGGTCGTCAAGTCGGTAGATGAGGCCGGGGAATTGCTCGGGCTCGTATTCCACCTTGTCAAACGGCAGGTGAAAGGTGAGGTGGTTGAGGTTCAACTTGCGAGGCACACCGGCTTGGGGCTCGCCGGTGAACTTGTCAACGCCGTCGTAATCCTCAGGGTAGTGGAGGGCATAGGTGGCGACCATGTTCTGAACTTCGATGGTGACGTCCTTGAGGTCCCAGGTCTCAATTCCAGCGGCACGCAGGTCTTTGATCATGCGGTCGATGCCGGTGTGGATGTTGTCCTCGTCCTTACCACCGGTGCAGACAGCACGACCGGAGCGGAACATCAGAATGGCGAGCTTGGGTTCGGTGACGCGGTAGACCACACCGGGGAATTGCTCGGGTTCGTACTCGCAGTTGAGTTGAATGGCGATGTCGGGGAGGTCGAGTTCTTCGGCAACACGGGTGCTGGCGACGACGTTTACTACGGTGAGGCGTTCTTCATCGGTGGTCATATAAAGGCCGAATTGGCTTTAGTATATAAAGGGATTTTGTTTCTTTTCGCGTCCTGCTCGCGTGCAAATAGTCTTGCTTAACGCAACTCGAGGCGGACACCTTCGTTGCCCAACTTGCTCACCAAGGTGCGGCCGCCCGCCAACTCAATCGCTTCGCTGGTCTGCTTGGGATGGCGCGTGAGCGCCACCATGCACCCACCTCCTCCTGCCCCGGTCAATTTGACGCCCAATGAAGTTGGGAGTGCAGCATGGATGAGTTCCTCCAGCTCATCGCTTGAAACGCCCAAGCCTCGCAGCAGCAAGTGGTTCTCGCTCATGGCGTGGCCCACGGCCTCGTAATCGCCCCTAATCAACGCCGCAAGGCCACGACGAGCCACGGTTCCGATGGCTTGGATTTCCAGCATGCGCTCGGGATTGGATGCAAGGGTCTGTGCGACCATCGCGACCTGTTTCGAGGTGGGGGCGTGGACGCCCGTGTTTCCGAGCACAAGAAACACCTCGCCTTCGGGCGGGTTGATGCGGTGCACTTCCCACCTCCGCTCACCTTCCGGGGTCGTCAGCGTTCGGCTGTACGCCCATTCACCGACCTCTTCCCTTCGGTCGGACAGCACCACCACGCCACCTTCTACACTGGTGGATGTGTCCATGGGCGAGGCACGTCCAAGTTGTGCTGCGGCTTCTGCCGTGTGCGCTGCTTCGCTCAACTCATCGTTGGTCACCGGTGCCTCTCCGCTCCTGAGGTGGGCAAAGGCTGCGCCAACGGCGGCGCTGAGGGAGGCGCTCGAACCCAAGCCAGAGGCCCGGGGGATGTCGCCTTGGATGTGAACGGCCATGGGAGAGGCGTCTTGGCCCAAGAAGCGGTCGCGAAGGTGGGCGATGTGCGGGTGTTTGGCGGCGTTCAGTGCGCTCCCGTCCACGCTCCACGAAGCAGCGTGGGTCAAGGAGACGGTCAAGCGTTGTTCAATGGCCACAGCAACCGCTGGTTGACCGTAGACCACGGCATGTTCTCCGAAGAGGATGCATTTTCCCGGAGCGCTGGTGACGACCGCTGCTTCGCCCGCCCCCATGGCTGCAACACGGCTCGCGCCTTCATATTCCTTGTTGCGAGGTCCTCGGATTTCCGAGGAATGTTGACGGTGCATTGAAAGTGCGTCTTGGGCTGGCAAGGACGAGCGCAAGAAGGCGTGGACGGTGAAGAGGATGAGCATGGAACACCCCTTGTTGATGGATTACGGCCCCGTTCCTGGATGGGCCATTCTTCTCGTGCTCGCCGGTGTGTCGGGCGGTTTCTTCCTCTATCAGGTCGTCAAAGCAAGCCGGCTGGTTCTCATAGGCAAGCCCGAAAACCGGTTTGACAACTGGAGTGCTCGCATCGCCGAGGTGTTGACCGGTTGGCTCGGCCAGAAAAAAGTGCTGAAAGATCGGATCGCAGGCGGCATCCACGTGCTCATGTTCTGGGGCTTCCTCATGCTCTCCACCGACATGTTTGACCTCGCCACGGGCAACCAATTTTCGCAAAAGGTGCTGCCCGACGCCGTCCGCGGTCCTTGGAACCTCATCGTTGAGACCGGTTACACCATCGCCTTTGTGGGCTGCGTGCTGGCGCTGGTTCGGCGTGTTGTGTTTACACCGGAGAAACTCAAGGGCAAATCGCAACTCGAGGGCAACGTCATCTTGCTGCTCATCATGACCATCACGACGACGTCATTCGTGGTCGAAGCCGGAGAATCCACCGTCTCGTCAACCTCGGAGCCCATCGGGTACTGGGTGGCGAGCTCGCTCGTCCCCTCCACCACGATGGTCGTCGCTGCGTACTGGGCGCACATGCTGGCCATCTGTGTCTTTTTGTTCCTCATCCCGCTCTCCAAGCACATGCACCTGGTGATGGCCTTTCCCAACGTCTTCTTCCATGACCTGCGCCCGATGGCCACGATGGAACCTTTGGCCCGGGGCGAGAACGGAAAGGCCGTGTTGCTTGACGAACTCGACTTGGAGTCCTTTGGTGCGGTGAAGTACACCGATTTCAGTTGGCGAGACCTCATCGACGGCTGGGCCTGCACCTCCTGCGCTCGCTGTCAGGACGTTTGCCCTGCATACGCCAGCGGCAAAGCCCTCAACCCGATGCAAATCATCCACGATGTGCGTCATTACGCCAACGACCACGCTACCACGCTCCTCGCAGGGGAGACGCCCGAAGAGGACATCATCGCCCGATTCGGCGAGGACGCCATATGGGCTTGCACGACCTGCCACGCCTGCGTGGAGGCCTGCCCCATCTACATCGACCACGTCCCCAAGTTGACCGACGCTCGCCGCCATCTGATGATGGAGCGCATGGAGTTTGACGAGAGCGTTGAGGAGACCGTGATGCCCCTCATGGCCACCATCGAGAACCTTGAGTCCGATTCAAACCCGTACGGGCTGCCCGCTCATGA
>Ga0181595_10000892_pt1 | contig 33288 bp, 36 predicted proteins | sample 041ome_7_FD_145604 | JGI IMG/M metagenome (GOLD analysis project Ga0181595, IMG submission 145604) | Coastal salt marsh microbial communities from the Groves Creek Marsh, Skidaway Island, Georgia - 041401AS metaG (spades assembly) | ecosystem: Environmental > Aquatic > Marine > Intertidal zone... | reverse complement strand
ACAAAAATGCTATTTTGTTCATACTCAATGCGTTTGTGGGTTTGGTTTGTTTGACGACTGATCTGATCGCGCAAACTGCATTGAGTTCCCTTACCTGAGTGATCTACTATTTCGCACAGTTATTTAGTCCACCAGCGACTCCAGCCATTGCTATTCCGCTTGCTGAAGCACCATTTTGATACGCTGAGAGCATGTTGCCTGCAGCGCCTGTTGCAAATCCGATTGTAAGTGGATTGACTACTGCACCACCGCTGACTTCTTCAACTTGCTCAAAATTTAATTCTTGCATAATATTTCTCCTTGAGTGGGTTAAGTAATTACAGCCTGCCTCTCAGGCTGCTAATCGGCTCAAGTAACCAGCTGAGTAAGCTGCGTTGCTCCAGCACGATATCTGCGCTTAGCAGCATGCCCGATTGCAGCGGGACGCTGCTGCCGTAAGCGCGGATCTCCTGACTCTCCAGTGCCACTGCGACCCGGTACACCGGTTCCTGGATGGGCACTGGCATGTCTAATTCATTAGGTAACAGAATGGCCTGGCCGGTCTGTGTTACTTCACCTTCATAAATGCCAAAACGTTGATAGGGAAAAGCCTCAAAGCGTAACCGGGTGCGTTGACCGGGTTGCACAAAACCAAAAGCCCGGGTTGGCACCAGTAAAACGGCTTCCAAAGCTGTACCTGAGGGCAGGATAGTGAGTAACGGCTGCTGCGCGGCAATAGTCTTGCCGGGTTCAGCGATTAGGTTGGTCACCCGGCCGGCAACGGGTGCGCTCAGCAGTAGCTGCTGACGCCCTTGTAGTTCCAGTTGTTGTTGCTCAAGGCGACTATGCTCGCTCTCCAGCAGGCTGAGTTGTTGCTGATGTTCGGTCGGTAAACGTTGCAACTGGCCGTCCAACTGCGCCTGATTTGCCAGCAGCTGCTGCCGGCTGCCATTAAGCTCAGCTAATTGTTGCTGGATTTGCAGGGTGGTTTCTTGTTGTAGTTGTAAGTCCAGCTTGCTGATGGCACCGCTGTCCGCCAGCGCGGTAAGACGCTCCAGTCTTTGTTGCTGTAATTGCCAGCGTTGTTGTAACAATTGCAGCTGTTGCCACTGCTCGGCTAATAACCGTTGTTGCAGGAACTGACGTTGCTGCAATTCCTGTTGCTGTTGCGTAAATTGCTGTTCAAGTTGTTGCCGCCGCTGCTGTAATAGCTGTTGTTGCGATTGCAAACTTGCTTGCAGACTCTGGACCAGGCTCTCACCTTCTGCCAATTGATCGGGAAATTGAATCAGTAGCAGTGGCGTACCGGCCGCGACTTCACTGCCATCCCGGACCAAGACCTGGCTAATTACGCCAGTGCGTCCGGCGTAGACTTTGGCTAAACCCGCGGTAGGCTGCAGATAGCCGGTTACGGTTTCTTTGCGGTTAAAGTCAGCCAGCGCCAGAAAGCTAATTAAACTGCCGACTATTGCAACCAGGCTGGCGGTAAGCACAGTACTGCTGAGCGGCTGGGCTATGATGACGTCGCCTTCCAGCCGGTTTGCTTGCTGTTTAACCGCGGCAAGCCGGAAAAGGTTATTCCCTGTCATTTGTGATAAATAAGTTAATTAATGGTGATTAATTTATAGGCGGTAATTTGTGAGTGGTAAAGGCGCATCTAAGAATAATAATTTATAAAAAGTAGAACCGATAAAACTTAACGGTTTATAAAGCATGGTGCTTAAGGAGGGCGTTTTATTTCAATAACCGCTGAAACAAGCGCTTTAATGCTACCGGCTTTAACGGTTTTAATAAAAAGTAGTAGCCGCTATTCAGTGCCAGTTCGCGGATTTGCTGATCATGATCGGCTGAATGAATAATAACCGGGGCGGTCAGTGCAAAATGAGCACTAAGTTGATTCGCGACCTCAGTGCCGGTGGCATTATTATCCAGGTGGTAGTCAAAAAGGCACAGATCGGGCTGAAACCCCTGTTGCAGCGCAGCCAGTACCTCAGCCGGTTGTGATAACGCCCGCACTTCACACTGCCAGCTTTGTAGCAGGCTTTGTACGGCATATAGCAACTGGGGTTCGTTATCCAGCAGCAGGATTTTTTTGCCATTAAAGCTGGCGCTGATATCGTTGCTAAGCGCCGGGCTAACGCTAACCGCAGTGCTACCGCTGATCAGCGGCAGGGTAACGCTAAAGCAACTGCCGCGTCCCTGTACCGATTGCAGCTGCAGTGGATGATCCAGAATAGTACTGATGCGATGGGCAATTGCCAGACCCAGGCCCAAGCCTTTTTGATCTGGCTGGCTGCCTTGTTGAAACTCTTCAAAAATCCGCTGCTGATCGGCGGTGGCAATGCCAACGCCGCTATCCAGTACGCAGAGCCTCAAGGTGTGGCCAGTGCGTTTTACGCCGAGGATCACACGGCCACTTTCGGTATAACGAATGGCATTGGCTAATAAATTCTGTAACACCCGTTTTAGCAGTTTCCGGTCGGTATTTACCACTAACTTGCTGCTATGCAGCTTAAACCTTAGCCCTTTACGTTCGGCGAGTACGGCTGCATCGCGGGCCAGATCCTGTAGTAACTGCGCCACGGCCACAGGTTGATGATGCGGTTTAACGACCCCGGAATCCAGTTTAGTCAGATCAAGAATGGCAGTTAGCAGCTCCTCGGCTGAATTTAGCGACTGGCTCAGGTTATCGGTTAATTGTCTTAGCTCTGGTTCGTTGATTTTTTGGCGCAACAGGCTGGCGAATAGGGCGGCAGCGTTAAAAGGTTGCATTAAGTCATGGCCGGCCGCGGCAAAAAACCGGGTTTTGGCCTGGGTGCTGGCTTCCAGCTGGCGCTGGGTTTTTTGCAATTGATCATTGAGTTGTTGCAGTTCGCTGGTGCGTGTTGCTACCCGCTGTTCCAGTAATTGATTACTTTGCTCCAGCTGTTGCTGCACAGCAATAAAAGAACTGACATCGGTATAGGTGGTAACAAAGCCACCACCGGGCAACGGATTGCCCTGAATTTCCAGTACCCGGCCATCTTGCTGCCGGCGCTGCACTTTATAGGGGCTGCCCTGGCGTAAATAGCCGATCCGTTTTTGCACCTCGGTTTCAACATCAGCTGAATCAATCAGACCGCGCTGCAAGTTAAAGCGAATCAGCTCGGCCACAGGCTTACCCACTTCAACCATGCCAGGTGGATAACTAAACATCTCAATATAGCGCGGGTTCCAGGCAATCAGTCGTTGATCCGCATCCACTACTGCGATCCCCTGGCTGATATTATCAATGGTTGACAGCAGCAAGCTCTGGTTAAAGCGAAACACTTGGCCCGCTTCATCAACAAAGCGTTCCACCGTTTCCATCGGTAGACGCGAGTGGCGGCCAATCGCATCCATTACCAGCCGCATCGAAGCACCACCCAGCACCGCAGCTAAACTACGTTCAGTGGCCTGAATAAAATTGGCGGGTGCCTGGCGCTGTAAATCCGGCTCGCGCTCGCGCAGGTTACGCTGCAGTAAACGCTGTGCCTCACGTTCGCCGGCAAAACGGCGCACCAGCAGATAGCACTCTTCAAAACTGAGTTGTTGTTGTGGCTTTGGTGCGGGTTCTTTGCTGCTGCGCAGGAAGCGGCCACTTTGCAAATATTCACCCAGTCCGGTTTGGGTTAACTGACTGACCACTAAAATCATCAGGCTATTAACACTTAAACTCAGCACTACTCCCAGTGTAATGCTATCGCCCTGCCAGCCAAACAAATGCTGTGGTGCCAACATGGTCAGGCCGAACAAGCCTTGCTGCGGGATGCTACTGCTGATAATGCCGGCGCGTACTAACTCTGGAAACAGCAGAATATAAGCCCAGAGCAGTGCGCCACTGACTAAACCGGCAATAGCGCCGCTGCGGTTGATGCGCCGTGATAGCAAACTCATAATTAACACGGGTGCCAGCTGGGCTACCAGCGCAAAAGCAGTCAGGCCAAGCTGTGCCAGACCAGTACCACTGCCGATAGCGCGGTAATAAATAAAGCCCAGCAGCAACACAAATAGCATCGCCAGCCTGCGTAAGGTAGCAATTTTTATCGGGTTTTGCGCGGCGGTATCCAGTTTACTGCGCCGGAACAACAGTGGCACCAGTAATTCGTTGGTAATCAGGATACCCAGTACCACTGTTGCGACCACCACCATACTGGTGGCAGCAGAGAAGCCGCCCAGATAAGCCAATAAGGCGATATCGGTGCGGTTGGCGGCCAGCGGTAATTGTAAAACCACCAGATCAATATTTGCTTGTTCACCCAGCAGCATCACCCCGGCCAGACCCAGCGGCAGGGTAAAAATCCCCATCAGTAGCAAATACAGCGGGAATAGCCAGCGCGCGCTGCGTAAATGGCTCAGGCGCTGGTTCTCAACAAAGCTGACGTGGAATTGCCGTGGTAGACAGAGTGTGGCCGCAAAACCGAGTAACACATGCACCCAGTAAGTGTGGGCTGGCAGGGCTTGTTGCTGAATATTCTGTACCGCGCTGTTATCAGCCGCGCGGCTAAAAATATCCGCAAAGCCATCAAACATGCCCCAGACCACAAAGGCACCAATCGCCAGTAGGGCCAGCAGCTTAACCAAAGATTCAAAGGCAATCGCCGTCATCAGGCCGGGGTTGGGTTGATGCGCTTTGGCGCTGCGGCTGACAAATAGCATGGCAAACACGGCCATCCACAAACAAACATAAAGCCCGGTATCGGTATACCAATATTCGCCGGTGGTGCTGCCAACTAAGGTATTAATGCTGGTTGCGACGGCCTGCAGTTGCAACGCGACATAGGGCATTACGGCTAAAAACAGAATCACCGTTATTAAGATGGCCAGTAAGCGGGAATGGCCAAAACGGGTAGCGATAAAATCGGCAATAGAGGTAATACGGTAGCGGCGGCAGGCAATGGCAATATGTGCGACTAACTTAAAACCAAACCAAAACAGGATAAAGGAGCCGATATAGGTGGGTGGCAGCCACCAGCCATTAACCACAGCTTGTGCGGTAACACCATAAAAGGCCCAGGAGGTACAGTAAATTGACAGCGCCAGGCTAAACACCCAGGGCGCCAAAGGGTGACGGGCGCTGACCCGGCGGCCAAATAAGCCCACCGAATACAGCACCAATAAGTAGAGTAGTGAAATGGCGGCAAGGGTCGCCAGACCGATGCCGCTGGCGTTTTGAATCATTTCAGCCGCAGAATTCATCTCAGAGTATTGGCTGATTGTGCCGAATAAGCGCGCAACTTGCTAGCGCGCCGTCCAGCCACCATCCAGCACCAGCGTTTGTGCCGTAATATGTTTAGCGGCGTCCTGGCAGAGAAACAGGGCGGTGCCGGCAATTTCACTAACATCAATAAAGGCCTTTTGTGGCATCGGCGCTAACATAATCTGCTCGACCACCTGCTGTTCGGTCAGGTTATGCTCTTTGGCCTGGGCCGCAATTTGCTTTTCCACCAGCGGCGTTTTTACATAAGCCGGGCAAATGGTATTAATGGTAAAGTTACAGTCGGCATTTTCCAGCGCCACCACTTTGCTAAATCCCAGCAAACCATGTTTGGCCGCCACATAGGCCGATTTAAACGGCGAGGCCACCAGCGCATGAATAGAGCCGATATTAATTACCCGGCCAAAATTATTCGCGCGCATCGTTGGGAGCATGGCGCGGGTGAGCATCGCCGGGCCGGTAAGCATTACCTCGATTAACAGTTGCCATTTCTCCGGTGGAAAATCCTCCAGCCGTGCCACATGTTGAATACCGGCATTATTGACCAGAATATCGGCCGGAAAGCGCGCCGCGCAGTCGGCAATCTGTGCCGGGTTAGTCACATCCAGCACACAATAATCGGCTTGATAGCCCTTAGCTTGTAACTGAGCAGCCTTTTCGGTCAATAACTGTTCGTTCAAATCAGCCAACACCACCTGATGCTGTGCCTTGGCAAAAGCCTCTGCCACAGCAAAACCAATGCCGCCGGTCGCGCCTGTAATAACAACCTGCATAATCACTCTCCGCTTAACTGCTATGGTTTGATACTAGAAAAGCCGGCGCCGTTACTCAACGGTACTTTAGTGCTATGTTGCAGTGCGATGTTGCCATCAGCGGCTTCGCAAATGGCCAGCTGCGAAGTGGGCCCTGGCTTTGCGAACCGGGGAACCTGTGATAGATTTAGCCACTTTAATAAAAACCAACGCGCTTCATTGAGCCCTGTTACCAGCATACCGCAACAAATTTTTTGCCGTATTCAGATCAACCGAAGCTAAAACAAAGGCCTGCCAAGACAGCGCCAAGCCGCAGACCAAGAGGATATACCTATGACAACTACCAGCAGGACGCCGCCAGGCGCCCCGGAAAAACGTGGCTGGTTTACCCGCTTTCTCGATACCGTAGAATTTTTAGGTAATTTATTACCGCATCCGGTGACCTTATTCGCCTGTTTTGCAATTGCCGTGGTAATCGGCAGCGGTATTGCCGCTTACTTTGATTTTAGTGCCATCGACCCGCGGCCAGAGGGCACTGCCGGCCGCGCAGCCGACGGTATGATTAAAGTCGTCAGCCTGCTGAATGTGGATGGTTTGCAGCGTATTGTCTCGAATCTGGTGACTAACTTTACCAACTTTCCGCCATTAGGGGTGGTGCTAGTGGCGTTACTGGGCGTTAGTATTGCTGAGCATTCCGGGCTCATCTCGGCTGCCATGCGCGGTTTGGTGATGAATGCCTCCAAGCGGATGGTGACGGTGACCATCGTGTTTGCCGGTATTATCTCGAATACCGCTTCTGAGCTGGGCTATGTGGTATTGATCCCGATGGCCGCGGTCATATTCCACTCACTGGGGCGTCATCCGCTGGCGGGTTTAGCGGCGGCCTTTGCCGGGGTATCCGGTGGCTATAGCGCTAACCTGTTTATTGGTACTGTGGATCCGCTGTTAGCCGGCTTTACTACTTCTGCTGCCAATCTGATTGATCCGAACTATGTGGTTGGCCCGGAAGCCAACTGGTTCTTTATGATTGCCAGTACCTTTGTGATTGCTGCTTTAGGTGCCTTTGTTACCGAGAAGATCGTTGAACCCAAGCTAGGCAAATATAATGTCAGCGAAGCCGCTGTTGATTTAGGCGAGCAAAAGCTGGAACAGCTTACCGCTATCGAGCGTAAAGGTTTAAAGCTGGCTGGTTTGGCGTTTTTGGCGATCGGGCTGCTGCTGGCGCTGAGTGTGGTGCCGGCTGATGGTGTATTACGTCACCCTGATACCGGCCTGGTGGCTGACTCACCGTTTTTAAAAGGTATCGTCGTGTTTATCTTTGTCTCCTTTGCCATTCCGGGGTTTATCTACGGCAAGGTAGTCGGCACCATGCAAACTGACCGCGATGTGATTAATGCGATGGCAAAAAGCATCAGTTCAATGGGGCTCTATATCGTACTGGTGTTTTTCGCGGCGCAGTTTGTGGCGTTTTTTGGCTGGTCGAATCTGGGTGCGATTCTGGCAGTGAAGGGCGCCACCTTACTGCAGGATATCGGGTTAACCGGTCCGATGTTATTTGTATTCTTTATTGCCATGTGCGCCATTGTTAATCTGTCGCTGGGCTCTGCCTCGGCGCAGTGGGCGATTTTTGCGCCGATCTTTGTACCCATGCTGATGATTGTCGGTTATTCACCGGAAGTGATTCAGGCGGCATACCGGATTGGCGATTCGGTAACCAACCTGATCACGCCGATGATGAGCTACTTTGGCCTGATCCTGGCCGTGGCCGCCCGCTATAAGAAAGACTTAGGCATCGGTACCCTGATTGCGACTATGCTGCCTTATACCATGATTTTCTTTATCGGCTGGGTGGCGTTGTTTTATCTGTGGGTCTTTGTGCTGGGGTTACCGGTTGGCCCGGGCTCACCCACTTACTATGAATTCACGCAGTAAAGGGCTTGAGGGTCTTACTGCTGTCATAAAGCTGTGATATAACAACGGCAGCTTAGACGCCAATTGCATGCTTGGCGTTTGCCGAATCGAACCAGGCTCCTGCCGATGTAGCGGGAGCTTTTTAAACATTCAGAGAATAGAGTTGTATATGGAACAGAATAAAGTTGTAGGGTTGCATAAAGAAAAACACGCGAAAACCAAAATCAGTTCAGTGCGCCCGTTTAATCATATCGCGCAAGAGCATATGCTGCCGGTGGTGGTACACGAGTTTGTCGTCGCAGGTGCCGAATTCCCGGTGGTGTTTGTTAAAGATCCCGCCAGTGAGCGCTTTCAGTCGGTGGTATTGCTAGGTCTGGCGGCCCGGCAGAATCTGCTGGTCAAAGAAGACAAATGGGACGCCATGTATGTACCCCGTGTCGTGCGTAATTACCCACTGTTACTGGTACAGGAAGATCCAAATAGCGACCGCTTAATCGTCGCCATTGATGAAGCCTCTGAGCGCGTTAACGAAGCTGAAGGTTTCCCACTGTTCAACGACGATGGCAGCGAGAGTGAGTTTTTAACTGTACGTAAGCAGCAGATGGGCGAGTATGTTGATTTTGCGCAAATTACCCAAGCCTTTGTTGAAAAGCTGAAGAGCCTTGAGCTGTTAAAAGAGCAGGTGCTGACAGTGACCATCAACGAAGAAAAACGCAATATCAACGGCATTTACATGGTCGATGATAAAAAGCTGAATGAATTATCGGATGAAGCTTTCCTGGATCTGCGTAAACAAGGTTATTTAACGGCGATTTATGCGCATCTGATGTCACTGCAGCACACGCAGAAGCTGGTACAAAAATTAGCAGAGCGCGAAGAAGCTGCCAAGGCCTAAGCCTTGTACGGATAAATCGGCAAATAACACAACGGCAGCTCAGGCTGCCGTTGTTGTTTAAAAATAAAAACTAATTCAACAAGTTAACTGCGGCCAAATTTAGTCAGTAATGCCAGTCGCACATGTTCCGGTACAAAGCTTGAGACATCACCGCCATGCCGGCACACTTCTTTAACCAGGGTTGATGAGATAAAGGTATTTTTCTCGGACGGCGTCATAAAAATACTGTCCAGCTCCGGGTTTAATGAGCGGTTCATGCTGGCCAGCTGAAACTCGTATTCATAGTCGGCGACGGCCCGCACACCGCGGATCAACACCTGTGCCTGCTGGCTTTTGGCAAAATCGGCCAACAGACCGGAAAAACCAATCACACTGACATTACTACAACCGGCAAAGGCCTGCTTTGCCAGCGCTACCCGTTCATCTAAACTAAACAGTGGTTGTTTACTGGGGTTAGCTGCAACCGCGACAATCAGGGTTTCAAACAAGCGCGCCGCACGCAGTACAATATCGGCATGGCCATTGGTTAAGGGATCAAAAGTCCCGGGATACACAGCGCGAATATGCATTAAAAGCAGTTCCTGTAAGGGCCAGCATAGTGCCTGCTGGCAATTAACGACAGTTTGGCGTTACTATAGCAAAATAACCGCTTAAAAAAAGAAGCCTGCAGTTCGCAATGGAAAAGAAGCTCAGAACCAAAGACCGGATTATCCAAGCCAGTATCGCCCTGTTTAACGAAGTCGGTGAGCGTCAGGTTACCACTAACCATATCGCCGCCCATCTGGGCATCAGCCCCGGTAACCTGTATTACCATTTCCGCAATAAAGAAGACATTATCCGGCATATCTTCCGCGAATATACCAAGTTACTGGAAACCCGGATTAAACCGCCGTCAGCCCAGGCCAGGCCGCTGGATGCCCTGACTGATTATCTCGATGTGGTATTTGAGCTGATGTGGCGGTTTCATTTTTTCTACGCCAATTTGCCCGACATTTTGGCGCGCGACCCGGCGTTGCAGCAGGATTACCTGCAGGTGCAGCAGGGCGTACTGGCGCGGGTGATGACGGTAATTAAAGCCTTAAAATCCCAGGGCGTCATTGCAGTTGATGAAGCCGATATCCGCGATCTGGCGCACAATATCAAACTGCTGGTTACCTTTTGGATCAGCTATCTGAAAACCCAGGCGCCGCAGGCCGAAGTCAATCAGGCCAACCTGTACCGTGGCGTATTGAAAGTACTGTTGTTATTTAAGCCTTATGCCACCGCTGCCGCCCACGCTGATATGCTGCAACTGCAGCACCACTACAGTCAGCTGGTCGGAACAGACTTGGCCGCGGCCGATTTGTAGCCAATTCTTTACAAGCGGGGCAGGCAAGCCCCGCTAATCTTCGGTATAATCGCTGCAGCAAGGGCCGCTAAAAAGTACAATAGCGCGTCAAATCAACTTACCCGCCTACATTGCCAGAGGAGGCTTTATGCGCAATGGCGCTTTTCTGCACCATCTACAACAACAAATCGAAGAGGTGAAAGCAGAAGGTCTGTACAAAGCAGAACGTATTATCAGCTCACAACAACAAGCCAGCGTCACCGTTGGTAGCGAGCAGGTACTAAACTTTTGTGCCAATAACTATCTGGGTCTGGCCAATAACCCCGAGCTGATTGCTGCCGCGCAGCAGGGCCTGCAAAGCCATGGCTTTGGTGTCGCCTCTGTGCGTTTTATCTGTGGTACCCAGGATATCCATAAACAGCTGGAAGCAAAAATCAGTGCCTTTTTAGGTACCGAAGATACCATCCTGTACTCTTCCTGCTTTGATGCCAATGGCGGTTTATTTGAAACCATCCTCGGTGCCGAAGATGCGGTGATCTCGGATGCACTGAACCATGCCTCTATTATTGACGGTGTGCGGCTTTGTAAAGCCAAACGCTACCGTTATGCCAATAACAATATGGCCGAGCTGGAAGCCCAGCTGCAGCAGGCCGATGCCGATGGCGCCCGTTTTAAGCTGATTGCCACTGATGGCGTGTTCTCGATGGATGGCGTGATTGCCGACTTAAAAGCGGTGTGTGATCTGGCCGATAAATATAACGCCATGGTAATGGTCGATGATAGCCATGCCGTCGGTTTTGTTGGTAAGCATGGCCGCGGTACCCACGAATACTGTGAGGTGATGGACAGAGTCGATATTATCACCGGCACCCTGGGCAAGGCGCTGGGCGGTGCCTCCGGTGGTTATACCTCAGGTAAAAAAGAAATTATCGAATGGCTGCGGCAGCGTTCACGGCCTTATCTGTTCTCGAACTCGTTAGCGCCCTCTATTGTCACTGCGTCAATCAAGGTGCTGGAGATGCTGGAGCAGGGCGGCGCGCTGCGGGAAAAGCTGTGGCAAAACGCCAATTATTTCCGCGAGCAGATGACGGCCGCCGGCTTTACGCTGGCCGGTAAAGATCATGCCATTATTCCGGTGATGCTGGGCGATGCCAAGGTGGCTGCCGAAATGGCGAAACGCATGCTGGCCGAGGGCATCTATGTGGTTGGCTTCTCCTTCCCGGTGGTACCGAAAGGGCAGGCGCGGATCCGCACCCAGATTTCAGCGGCACATACAAAAGAGCAGCTGGATAAAGCCATTGCGGCCTTTATCCGTATTGGTAAAGACATGGGCGTGATCGCATAAGGCGGGGCGTAATAATGAAAGCATTAGCAAAATTAAAAGCAGAACCGGGCATTTGGCAAACCGAGGTTGAGAAACCGGAAGTGGGGCCAAACGATGTGCTGATCCGGATTAAAAAAACCGCCATCTGTGGCACAGACGTGCATATCTACAAATGGGATGAATGGGCGCAGAACACCATTCCGCATGGCATGGTAGTTGGCCATGAATATGTCGGCGTCATTGAAGGCATGGGCTCAGAAGTGCGCGGCTTTAAAGTGGGTGACCGTGTCTCCGGCGAAGGCCATATTACCTGCGGTTACTGCCGTAACTGCCGCGCCGGCCGCGTGCATTTATGCCGTAATACCATTGGCGTAGGGGTAAACCGTACCGGCTCTTTTGCTGAATACCTGGTGATCCCGGCTTATAACGCCTTTAAGCTGCCGGACAATATCCCGGATAATATCGCGGCGATCTTTGACCCCTTTGGCAATGCCGTACATACCGCCCTGTCTTTTGATCTGGTGGGTGAAGATGTGCTAATCACCGGGGCTGGCCCTATCGGTATTATGGCGGCCGCAGTCGCGCGCCATGTTGGTTCCCGGCATGTGGTGGTAACCGATGTTAACCCATACCGGCTTGAGCTGGCGCTGAAAATGGGCGCTACCCGTGCCGTTGATGTCAGCAAACAGAACCTGAAAGACGTGATGCAGGAACTGGGCATGACCGAAGGCTTTGATGTTGGTCTGGAGATGTCTGGCGTTCCGGCAGCCTTTAACAGCATGCTGGATACCATGAACCATGGCGGTAAGATTGCCATGCTGGGCATTCCACCATCGACCATGGCGATTGACTGGAATAAGGTCATCTTTAAAGGCCTGGTAATCAAAGGCATCTACGGCCGGGAAATGTTTGAAACCTGGTATAAGATGGCGAGCTTAATTCAGTCTGGTCTGGATTTAAGCCCGATTATTACCCACGAAATGCCGATGGAAAACTATCAAGAAGGCTTTGAGATTATGTGCTCAGGCCAGTCGGGTAAGGTGATCCTAAACTGGTCTTAAGCCAAGGCTGGTTTTAACTAAACAGCCCCGTCCGCTGTGGCGGGGCAGTACACCTGATTACGTCCCTGTTGTTTGGCCTGGTACATCGCAGCATCAGCTGCTGCCAGCAGCGCACTTAAATCGTAACCGGCCTGATTGCTGTCTGCTACACCAAAGCTGGCGGTCACTTTAAATTGCTGCTGATAACCACTGGTATCAATATCTGCCAGCGCGGTACGACAAATCTCAGCCAGCATCGACGCCTGCTCGGCAGTGCAATCAGTTAGCAGAACCACAAACTCTTCACCGCCAATACGGCCAAAAATATCGCTGTGCCGGATAAAGTTACAGCAACTGAGTACTACCTGGCGCAAGGTCCAGTCACCGGCGGCATGACCGAAGCGATCATTGATATTTTTAAAGTGGTCTAAATCAAACAGGATCAATGCTACCGGCCGTTTAGCCCGGATACAATGGGCAATTTCCCGCTGCGCCTGCTCGGTAAAATGATAACGGTTGCTAATGCCGGTAAGTTGGTCAAACTCGGCCATTTTGCGATAACGCTTACTGCGGGTCAGGCCACGGTAGGTCAGTAAGCCAAGGATTAAACTCAGGCTACCAATCAGTAATAGCATTAAATAGCGATTTTCCGCCTGCTGCTGATATAAATTACGTTCCAGCGTAAGCAGTTCATTATCTTTATCCAATAGCTGGATCCGTTGCTCTTTCAGACGGGCTTCGCCACTGGCCAGCTGGTAAGCCAATTGCTGCGAGGCTTTTTCTCTGGCAATTGCCAGCTCGGTATCACGGCGTTTTTCGCTATAACGCAGCAGGTTATCAAAGTTACGCTCCGCCTGCGCCAGCAGCGTGAGTACCCGGTAGGTACTCAGCACCGCCGGATCATTGCGATCGCCCGGTAAACTTTGTTCAGCGCGCTGCGCCAGCTCACTGGCTGCAGCCAACTCACCCTGTTGTAATAGCGCTTCTGCGGCTGCGGCGTTAAAACCGGCGGTTAAAATCGGATAATTAATCTGTTCAACCTGAGAATAATACTGCTGATAAAACGCCAGCGCAGCAGCGGCTTGCTGTTGTTCCAGTAAATAGAACATATGGTTGCGGATAATTAGTAAATTAAACATTGCCTCTGTAGTGGCCTCGCATAATTCACTTATCTCATTAAATGTCTGTTGATATTCATTAAAAGGCACTGAGTGATACAGGCTTTGTAATCCCAGTGCCTGGAGACGACAGCGCAGAGTCGTATCACGGGTAATCTTTAAACCATGGCTAATTAATTGTTGGATCTGTTCGTAACGCTCAATTTTGCTGTAAAGCAGAATGACTTGCCCGATAGTCTGGTAGTAAAGATGTTCATCGTTTATCGATGCAGCATAACTGAGCAGTTTCTCAACGCCAGCAAAGGCGTCGATATACTTAAAACTAAGGGTATGAATATTTACAATTAAACTCGAAGCTCTAATGGCCAGTTGTCTATCTGCGCGCTGTTCAATTTCTTCAGCAAGTTGGAGCGCTTGATTGAAGTTGCCCTTTATTACCAGATCCCATGCTGACAATAGTGAAAGTTTATGTTTGTCATGCTCGCTAATTTGCTGATCAGTTGTGCTCGCTTTCAAAGAGGCAAGCCTGTCAGTAAACTCTGCACGATTTTTCAGGCGCAGCTCATCAAGCTGCTTGAGCTGTTCTGAAATACTGTCTACGTTAGCCTGTACTGATAGAACCACCAAACTAAACAGAGCTGAGAGTATCGCCTTAGCGAACGTCATTATCGACCCTGTTTACCCTGCGCGCCGCATCACCGATAAAGCAGCAATCGTCAACTTCTCTTCATCAGGTTCTGGTTTATCAGGTTCAGGTTGCTCTGGTTTTTCGGGCTCTTCTGGCTCTTCTGGCTCTGGTGTGAGTACAAAACAGATAATCTTTTCCCGCAATAATGCCTGCTCTGCCGTATTAAGCTTAGCCAATAGCGCAGCATTATCGGATTCGGCGCTGGGTTGCCAGACCGGCGTAAGTGCCAGGCTTAATAGTTGCTCGGATAAAGAAGGCATTAGCAGGGCTCGGTAATTAAAAGTCGATATGCCTAATGTAGGCAGTTTTTATGACAGCAGCAAGGGGCCTTGGGTTTTATTTTCGGGATTCTTCCGCCGGGTTCAGCTTAAGTGGCCGGCTTAGCCGTAAAAAGCCATCCGCTAGTTCGGCACTGACCTTAAACCCCAGCTTGGCTGCCGAATGCAGGGCGGCGAGATTTTGCTGCTGGATCCTTTTGCTCAGGGTTTCAATTCCGCCCAGACACCCGGCCTGCGCAATCAACAATCGGCTAAGTTGGGTGCCGAGCCCCTGCTGTTGCCAGGCAGGTAACAACATACGGCCAAGCTCAGCCTCGCTGGCATTGGCGCCCGGTAATAACATCGCCAGCCCGATAGCACCCACTCCGGCCAGTTGTACCTGAAAATACGCTGCCGGCCAGCTGGTAGTTGTCGCTGTGGTCACAGGCAAAGAGGCAGGCTGCTGCAGGTGCTGTAGCAGCGTATTAAAACGCGCCCGCGCCTGCGTTATGCTTAGTGCCGGACCGATATGCCGCATTACCTGGGGTTCGCAAAATAACGCCAGAAATAGTGGCTCGGCCGCAGGGTCAAGAGCCTGTAACGTCAGGCCGGGTTGGCTGGTGCCGTTAACGGCTAACATCTGTTGCCTGATCCAGTGCGGCCAATTGTTGCAGCAGTTCCGTATTGGCCTGTAGCGCGCTGCAGGGCGGGATCACCAGTGTGGTTTTACCGCTGACAGTGGCCTGTGCCAGCTCTGATAGAGGCAAATGCTCAATGCGAGCTTGCTGGGTCGGCAGGCTGGCCGCTTCATACAGGGTAACCTGATGTGCCGGCGGATAAAAACGGCATAAATAGTCGCTTAACAGCTGCCGGTATTGGCCGGGGGTGGCAAAGCGTGCCAGACTGCGGTCGCCGGCAACACCCAGTTGCCATAAAATAAGGTAGGCGGCGGTATCGATAATGCGCTGATAAAACATAAACTGGCTGCATTCGTACAGCTGGCAACCATAGCGGCCCGGATCAATCCCCAGATCGGCATACAGACAGTCTTCGGCTGAGATCGCCGGTAGCATCCGGCTAAAATAACCTTGTTGCTGCGCCTGTTTCACTGCCTGATGCGGTACCCAGGCAAAGACCCCCGGATGACCATAAAAGGCGCCAACCACCTTTTTACCGGCCGCGACTTCAGCCAGCATCGCCTCAACCATTAGCTGATAGCTATGCTGGCGTGATGGCCCCTGATGATAATAAGGCTGCAGTGAGCGGGCGTCCGGGTGCATTTCCAGTAACCATTGCTCGGTTAACGCATCGGCCATTAGCACAAAGACCACATCGGCAGCAGCGATATAGTTGCGGCTAAGCGGGTCCAGATGAGCACCCAGCATAATGCCGGTACCCAGGCAAATCAGACTGCCCTGCGCCATGTGGTCTCCTAGTCGCTGCGTTGTTGCTCAAGTAACTGCAAAATATCCCGGCTTTTGGTCAGTAAGCGCAGCTGGCTAAATAACTGCTGCGCCTCGGGGTATTGCAGTTTCAGGTAACTAAACCATTGCTTTACCCGGTTAGCGTAATATTTGCCTTTATCGCCGGCAATTTCAAATTCGGAATAGTGCATCAATAACGCCAGCACCTCTGGCCAGGGCAGTGGGGCGGCCTGATCCCGGATATGCCGCGCCAGATTGGGCATCGCCAGCGCGCCGCGGCCAAGCATAATATCCTGGCACTGACTTTGCTGCTGACAGAGCAGCGCCTGCTCGGCATTCCAGATCTCGCCATTAGCAACCAGCGGTATTTTTACCTGCTGCTTTATTTTGGCAATCCATGGCCAGTACGCCGGTGGCCGGTACCCATCGCTTTTGGTGCGGGCATGGATTGCCAGGCTGCTGGCACCGGCCTCGGCAATGGCTTTAGCATTGTCAAGCGCCAGGCTGGTATCGTCATAACCGAGCCGAATTTTGGCGCTGACCGGAAACTGCGCCGGTACTGCGTCGCGCACGGCTTTTACGATCCGATACAGGATCTCGGTTTCTTTTAACAGCACGGCGCCGCCGCGGCTTTTATTCACTGCTTTTGCCGGGCAACCAAAATTCAGATCGACGCCGGGTGAGCCCAGTTCCACCGCCCGCGCTGCATTTTCGGCCAGCCAGTGTGGTTCCTGCCCCAATAATTGCACCCGTACCGGGGTGCCGGCGCGGGTTTTACCACCTTGCAGTAGTTCCGGGCAGAGCCGGGTAAACACCCGGGCCGGCAGTTTTTGGTCCACCACCCGCACAAATTCGGTAATGCACAAGTCATAGCCGCCAATTTGCGTCAGCATTTCGCGCATCAGGTGATCAACCACGCCCTCCATCGGGGCCAGTACGATTTTCATTTAGTTACTGTTTTGCTTCATTTAGTTGCTGTCTTGCGGCGAGGTGGCGTGCGCATGCTGGCGTTGCCGGCGGCAGCGCTCGGAGCAGTAGCGCACGTCATCCCAGTTCCGCTGCCACTTTTTGCGCCAGCTAAAAGCTAACTGGCACACCGGGCAGATTTTTTGCGGCAGGGTGGTTTTGTGGTGGGCCATAAAGCCGCCTTAAACGCTATAGATGGTGCGCAGTTCCTGGCGGTGCAACAGCTCGGCCAGCTCCGGTAATTGCAGCGGCTCCAGCTCAAGCACATCCAGAATACGGCTTTGATGCAGCTGCCATTCCGGATCCAGATTAACCTGAAACAGCTGCCGGCTTTCACCACTGAAAAATTCGGCAATTTTTAAAATGGCAAAGCGCTGATGTTCGGCTTGGTTATCGGTTTCCAGCAACAGCGCCGGGCTGTGGTGATAGGCAATAATATTACACAGCGTCTGGGTCAGACCCCAGGATTCGGCAATCAGATAGCCCAGCACTTCATGGCTGGTATGAAAATGCTGCTCTTCAATACTGCTGACCGCCTGCTGTTGCAGCAAACCTTGCTGCAACACAGTGGCATATTGCGGCGCCTGTTGGCTAATCAGTGCCATGCCGGCGTTGCGAAATAGCCCCAGCGAGTAACAATCGTCCTGACACTGCTGATCAAAGTTCAGCTGTTTCGCCAGCGTCAGCGCCAGGGTGGCGGTATGCAGGGCATTGGTCCAGAGCTTGCGGCTAAACTCATCCTGACGGCCTTCTTCCAGCGTAAAGCGCAGCAGTACACTGCGTACCAGCATCACGACCCGGTTTAATCCCAGATAACGGCAGGCTTGCTCCACCGAGGTAATTTTATTGCGCAGACCAAAGTAGGCCGAGTTGACTACCTTTAGCGTAAAGCCGGCAATACCGATATCCAGCGCAATCAGCGAGGCAATACGGTTTAAGTCCGGTTCGGCGGCATTCAGTTGTTGCTGGATATGCCGCAGTACCTGGGGTTGTGGCGGAATGGTAAAGCCCTGCAGCGCATGCTCAACCAGGCTCATATCGATTGCTTTGACCATCTGCTGTACTCCCGCGCCCTTTTGGGTATGCCTTTTGTCGTGCGCTGCTAATCAGAACTAAGGATTCACGAATCGAGGTAAGGCCGGCCCAGCATTAATTGCTGTGCCAGTTGCGTTTCTGCCTGCTGATCAGTGAGCTGCAGGTCGAGAAACTGCACATCAAATTGCAGCAGGTCGTCGTCTGCTAAATGCACCGCCACCAGCTTATCCGGTACCTGATGCACCTGACGGTAGGCATTAATTGCCACCTGGGCGGCTTGCTCCATTAAGGCCAGAAAATGTCCGAGCGGATAGCGCTGAAATACCGAATCATCCAGATGCGCCCAGCCTAATAAGTCACCGCTGATGCTGCCATCGGCATGATCGGTAAACAGCATTGAAACGGCGGCGCAGCTGGGGTTTTCACCCGGGGTAAATTGTTCGGCATCCTGCTCGGAAAACAGCAGCACATAGCCAAAACCCGGGCAGCCTTCGGCATCCATTTCGTCGAACGACGGATCGTACAACAGGAACAAACGATTATCAGACATGGGCACCCCGGCTAGCTAAACAAAGCGCTATTCTACCTGAGGTCGGAGCTGCACTAAAGCCCTCTGGCCGGATCCTGCTGCGAATTAACCGCAAGCGTGTTTTGGCGGTAGAGTTTGGCGTTGCAGTTTTAGCTGAAATCGTCGGTAACGGGTAATGGCATTTCCAGCAGCAGCGCCAGCAGGTTAAGCAGACCTTGTTCCGCAGCAGAAGCCGTTTTATCAGCGGTAACAGCGGCGAGTATGGCTTGCCATAATTGCTGCTTAACTGCTGGTGACGCGGTAAGCAGAGGCCGTAGCGCCTGATCTAACTGGCTAAATTGCACTGCCGGTTGTGCGGTGGTCGTGTCCAGCTGCAGGGCAAGGAGTGCGGCCTGCCAGGCTTGCTGTTGCCGGCTGCTGTCGCCAGCGGCATTGGCCACAGCGCTTAGCAGTGGTAGCAACGCAGGTAACAGCTCCGCCAGATTTTGCCGGTTGTATTGGCGTACCAGTTCCTTACTGTCGAACTCGCTGGCCACCACATGCTCCAATAAGCTTAAACTTAACCACTGCGCCAGATCCGGCGTGTTACCGGCAAGGTGTCGCAGTAACTTGTCAAAGGCGCGGAACTCTGACGCACTCAGCAGCTTAAGCGCTGGTACCGACATTTGTAATAACTGCACCTGCTGTGGCAGGGCCAGGTGTTGTACCGGATCGGAGAGCTGATCGACTTCGGCCAGCAGCTGGCTGCCACCATAGGTTTTAATGGCGGTTAACTGCGCAGCTAAGGTGTCGGTTCTAAGGAGTAAAGCACAGGCGATGGCTTGTGCCGGGCGGGTCTGATGACTGCTTTGCGTCAACAATACCGGGATCGCCGCCAGCATGGCCCGACGTTGCCGTTCCTGTGGTTGTTCTGCTGCTTGCGATGGCGTGGGTTTAACCGGCGCCTGGCTTGCCGGGTAGCGGCCATTCCAGCTCGGATCGAGCCGGCGAATACGCTTTTCCAGTGGCGGATGAGTAGCAAAGATAGATACCCAGCGGCTTAGCGCTTCGCCAAAAAATAAATGGCTGATTTCATCAGCATTGGCGTGTTGTACTTTGGCGCCGTATTGATGGCCACCGATGCGCTTTAAGGCGCCGGCAATACCGCTTGGATTACGGCTAAACTGTACCGCCGAAGCATCGGCCAGATATTCACGCTGCCGGCTGACGGCAGCCTTAATCAGATTACCAAAAAACGAACCGAGATAGCCGATCACGACCAGGCCAAGACCTAGCAGCATTATGGCGCCGGCACCCTCATTATTATTGCGTCTGGAGCGGGCATAGCTGGCGCCGCGGCCAGCGCGTAACAGGTAATAACCAAGATGGCCGATAAATAAAATGCCATTTAGTACCGCGATGAGTCGGATATTCATCCGCATATCGCCGTTTAGAATATGGCTAAATTCATGGGCGATCACGCCTTGCAGTTCGTCGCGGCTAAGTTGCTCCAGCGCACCTTGGGTGACACCTATCACGGCATCGGCCGGGCTGTAACCGGCGGCAAAGGCATTAATGCCTTTTTCCGGTAACAGGTAGACCGGCGGTACCGGCAGGTTAGCGGCCAGCGCCATTTCCTCAACTACATTTAACAGCCGGCGTTGTAACGGATCCTGGGCTGAGGGGGATACCCGGTGACCGCCAAGTGCTTCAGCGACGGTGCGGCCACCGAGCTTTAAGCGCTGCCATTTTGCCATTATGGCCAAACCAACCACGGCAATGACCACCAGACTGATACTGCTGATCACTTCCCACGGCAGTTGTAAGGGGGCGCCCTGAAACAGGCTGAAACTGACCATTACCAGCAGGTTGGTCAGAACTATCAACGCCAGCACCGCCAGCGCGAACAACAGGATCAGTACCTTAGTATTGCGCCGGGCCAGATCCTGTTGCTGAAAGAAATTGGTGGCCATTATTTAGAAGCTGACTTTTGGCGCCTGTTGAATGTCGGCGCTGTCGGCAAACTCCAGCAGTTTGGCATCCTGTTTGTGGCCAAAGCTGGCGGCAAAAAACATCGGCGGGAAACTTTGTTTGTAACTATTGTATTCGGTTACCGCATCGTTAAAGGCCTGCCGGGCAAAGGCAATGCGATTTTCGGTGCTGGTCAGCTCTTCCGACAGCTGCTGCATATTGGCACTGGCTTTTAGGTCCGGATAGGCTTCCATCACCATACTAAAGCGGCTCATTGCCCCTTGCAGCGCCCCTTCGGCCTGGGCTAACTGACTGATGGCGCCGGCATCGCCCGGATTATTGGCGGCAACTTTCAAGCCGGCCAGCGCGGCGTTACGGGCCGCGATCACCGCTTCTAAGGTTTCGCGCTCATGCTGCATATAGGCTTTGGCGGTTTCGACCAGATTAGGGATCAGATCGTAACGGCGCTTAAGTTGCACTTCGATTTGCGCAAAAGCATTTTGAAAGCGATTCTTCAATTTAACCAATTGGTTAAAGATACTAATAATGTAGAACACCAGGGCGGCGATGATCGCCAGAATAATTAACAGGGTCATGCTAAACTCCGTCAGTAGACTTTTATCTATTGTTAATGAAAGTTTAAACTATTGTCCAGTGCTGTGGTAGCGGATTTCGCCAGAATAGTACTAAAGTGCGGCAACCTACGGTATGATAGCGGCCTTGCATCGGGAGTAGCTATGAGTGATTTTAAACGTATTTCAGTGGCTGAAACACTGGAGTTATTAGCACAGCAGGCGGTGGTTGCCGATATCCGCGACGAACAAAGCTTTGCCAGTGGTCATATGGCGGGCGCCTTTCATCTGACCAACACCAGCCTGGGGCAGTTTATGCGTCAGGTGCCGTTCGAACAGCCGGTGGTTGTGGTCTGCTACCACGGTAACTCCAGCCAGGGCGCCGCCCGCTATTTGGCCGAACAGGGTTATGAACAGGTCTACAGTATGGACGGTGGTTTTGAAAGCTGGCGTACCCAGCAGCCTTTTGTTAGCGGCCAAAGTGATAGCTGATGCTAACTAAAGTTGCTGAATTCCGCGCCCAGCCGGCGGCGTTATTGTTTGCCGATTATTGTCGTAGCCAGGGATTGCAGGTCAAACTTGAACTGCAGGGTGAAGTCAGTGTGTTAATGGCAGCTGCGGATGATGTGCCTCAGGTCGAAGTGTTGCTAACTGAGTTTATCCGCCAGCCGGATCATCCGCGGTATCAGGCGGCGGCCTGGCAACAAAGCCAGAGTGTAAAGCTGGCGCACAAGGTTAATTTAAGACCCCAGCTGGCATGGCGGCAAATGCCGTTAACGCTGTTAGTTTTGCTGCTGACACTGGCGGTCTATGCCTGGCAGCAAATTGATTTTCGTGCCGCGGCGGCCAGCCTGATGCTGCTGGATCAGGCTGAGCTCTGGCGTTGGATTACGCCAATTCTGCTGCATTTCTCATTAACCCATCTGGTATTTAATCTGGCGTGGTGGTGGCTGTTAGGCAGCAAAATTGAACGCTATCAAAGCAGCGGTTTTTTACTGCAACTGGCACTGAGTAGTGCAGTGATATCCAATGGTTTACAACTGGCATTAGCCGGTCCGAATTTTGGTGGCTTATCTGGCGTGGTGTATGCCCTGGTTGGCTATTGTTACTTAAGTGACCAGTTAAGTGGTCGCCAACGCTATCTGCTAAGCCATGGTTTATTTGGCTTTATGTTAGTCTGGCTTGTACTGGGCTTTATGGACCTGTTATGGATCAATATGGCAAATTGGGCGCATTTAGGCGGCTTAGCTTGTGGTTTACTCTGGGCGTTTTTAAGCCGGGATCGGCGCCGTTAGCCAGCGCTATTGGTACAGATACTTGGTAAATAAAATATCCTGCACTATGGTTTGACCGGTTTCGCGTTTCATCACGGTTTGCAGCTGTTCCAAAATTTGCAATCGGATTTCTTCGCGACCGCTCAATGATTTAACCCGCTGCTCGGGTTGTTTGCTAAGAATACTGATGATGGTATCCAGTATTAGCGGCTCGTGGTATTCAATGGTTTTTAACAGTTCTTTGTTCGGCAGCATCAGCTCAACCGATACCCGTAAATAGCCCAGACTACGGCGATTTTCCGACACATAGTTGGTCACAATATCGGGGTCAAAACCATAATACACCACTTCTGCAGGCGGTTGTTGCGCCAGCGCAGTGCCTGCACTCATCAGCCAAAGAGTAACAGACAATATTGTAAGTTTAAGCAAGCGCAATGGCAGTAGTCCGGAAGTTGGCAATTACTATTTATCATATCAGCAGCATCAGACTTTGCCTAATTACCGGTGAAATCTTCCTTAAAAAAATCATCACCCTTGCTATAATGCCGGCACTTTTACAGGCCGACTCCGAATTGTTATGACCGCAGTAATATCACTGAATGCGCCCTGGTTAGCGGCTGACACCCTGCGTTTACCTGAAAAACTGCAGCCCTGGTTATTAGAGCCTGCCTCTCTTACGGCGCGGTTAAAGGCACATTGTCAGCAGTTTCGTCTGGCGCTGTTGGCTGAAACCACGACAGAGCTGCCAGGCTTTTTGTGGCCTTGTTTACCGGCGATTAGCGGCGCCTGTGTGCGGCGCGAAGTTTTGATGTCGTGTAACCAGCAACCGGCGGTGTATGCCCAAAGTTGGCTGCCCGAGAGCAGCCGGCGGCAGTTGCACCAGCTCACTGCACTGGGTGAACAGCCATTAGGCGAATTTCTGTTTCAGTTTCCTGATTTACGCCGTGGCCCGATTGAGGTGGCCCGTTTGCAGCTGGCCGGCGCGACCGCAGGTATAGCTGCCGGGGAGTACTGGGCCAGACGTTCGGTATTTTCGGTCGCTGATGCACCGTTACTGGTGGCCGAAGTGTTTTTACCGGCCGTGGAGTTATTATGATGGCACTAAGTTGGCAACAGCGAAACGCATATTGGCAGCTGATGCGGCTGGACAAGCCCATTGGTATTTATTTGCTGTTGTGGCCCACCTGGTGGGCGTTGTGGCTGGCAGCAGATGGTATTCCACCTTTTGATTTGTGGTTAATTTTTACGCTGGGCGTGGTGTTAATGCGCTCCGCCGGTTGCGTGATCAACGATTATGCCGATCGGCAGTTTGATGGTCAGGTTGAACGGACCCGCGACCGGCCTCTGGCCAGCGGTCAGGTTAGCGCGACGGAGGCACTACAACTCTTTGTCATGTTGTTACTGCTGGCTGCCAGTCTATTGCTGTTTCTTAACCGGGCAACGCAATTGTTGGCGCTGGTGGCCGTGCTGCTGGCCAGCAGCTATCCCTTTATGAAGCGTTTTACTCACTTACCTCAGGTCGTATTGGGTGCCGCTTATAGCTGGGGTATTCCAATGGCTTTTATGGCATTACAGGGAGAGATCCCCAGTTATGCCTGGTGGTTGTATCTGGCCAATTTGTTGTGGACAGTGGCTTATGATACCTTCTACGCGCTAGTCGATAGGCCCGATGATCTGAAAGCCGGCATTAAATCTACTGCGGTATTGTTTGGTGGTTGGGCGTTGCCGATTATTGCCGTCTTCCAGTTAGGCTTTCTGTTGCTGTTAGCGCTGATTGGGCAGCAGTTAGCATTAAGCTGGCCGTTTTTTCTGGCGTTGCTGTTAACCGTTGTGGCTTTTGGCTGGCAGCATTATCAGGCTGCGCAGAGTCGGCAAGGGGCTTTCTCGGCTTTTTTACATAACCATTATGTCGGATTAATGCTGTTTACCGGGCTGGTATGCAGTATGGGGTTTTAACATGAAGAAATGGCTGTTTTCGTTGCTGCTGGTGCTCAGTAGCTGTGCGGCAGTGCCGGATAGCAGCGGTTTTCCGTTGGTGAAACTACAATTGGACCAGCAGGTTGTTGCGGTGCAGCTGGCTGATACCCCCGAGCTGAGAGCTCAGGGCCTGATGTTTCAGGACAGTGCTGAGCCGGGGATGCTGTTACTGTACAGCACGCCACAGCAAATTAGTTTATGGATGCGTAATACCGGTATTGCTCTGGATGTCGCTTTTATTGATACCAATTGGCAGATCCATCAAATCCGGCCGTTAGAGCCTTTTGATGAAACACCGGTGCCTTCAGAAATTGCGGTGATCGCTGCATTGGAAATGCCGAGAGGCTGGTTTGCCGCCCGCAATCTGGGGGTGGGGAGTCAGCTAAAGTTGTTGGCCGATTAAGTTCCCGGATCGACCATACCCTGCAGACTGTTGTTACGCCTGAACCAGCCAGCGATGCTCAGGCGCTCGCTGGTTGCGGGTAACACCTCGTGCGGAAAGCGCTCACTTTCAAACAGGATTAAGCCTCCCGCAGCCGGCGACAGCCGTTGCAGTATCTGATCCTGCTCATCATAAAGCACCAGCTCGCCACCGGATTCCGGAGTATTCAGATAGGTTACGGTGGTAAGTACCCGGTTTGAACGGCCGCGAAACGCATCCAGATGTTTTTGATAAAAATCACCCTGTTGGTAGCGTGCATAGTGGCATTCATAATCAAATAAGCCAAGAAAGAAGCGTTGATTAAAGGCTTGCTGTAACTGCTGCATCAATTGCAGATAGTCTTGCTGGGCGCTACTGCTGCCATCGAGCCAGGCAGTCTGATCGCGCCGGATCTGCTGGTTTTGCAGATGATCTTGTTGGCGGCCGACACCGGCACTACGTAACTGCTGTTGCTGTAAATCATCACAGAGTGCAGCGGTGAGAGCGGGCGACAAGAAATGAGGCAGCCATACCCAGCCGTGCTGATAAAAGGCGCTGGCCAGCTGTTCCCAGGTCGCCGCAGTAATTGATGACATGATGATTCCGCTTAGTATGGGGCCGTTGCTGATCTGGCGGCTAGTGTGCCATAGCACCGCGAGGCCTTCAATGTGTTGCCTGATTGCCGGGTGAGCCAGTCGAGGCTTTGCTACGTATAGCTTGCTATCACATGGAGGAACCTTTATGCGTATTGCTTTTCTGGCTGCAGCAGCCTTGCTTGCTGGCTGCAGTCAATCGGTCACAGATTACCGGCAGCAAACACCGGTATTACAGCTAGACCAGTTTTTTGCCGGCAGTGGCCGCGCTTATGGCGTATTGCATGACTGGCGAGGCCGGCAAACCTTGCGTTTTACCGCTGATCTTTGTGGTGAATGGCAGCAGGGTCGTGGCGATTTATACGAAGTGTTTTATTTTAGTGACGGCAGGGTGGAACAGCGGCATTGGCAGTTGCAGCAGGATAGTCAGGGCAAAGTTAGCGGTACGGCCGGCGATGTGATTGGCGAAGCAGCAGGACAATTGGCGGGTAATGCCTTGTACTGGCAATATGTGCTGCGCATTCCTTATGATGGCAGTACGCTGGATGTCACGGTAAAAGACTGGTTATATCTGATCGACCCACAAAACCTGATTAATCGCACGACGATGCATAAATTTGGCATTAAGGTCGCAGAGCTCACTTTATCGATTCAACAAACCGATGCCGGGGCCGATTGCACTGACTTAAAGCGAAAGGTGGCGGAAGTGGCGGCTACTCAGGGGCAAATCTTGTAAGACTGCAGGCGATCCGCCGTATTACGCGGTCGCCTGCTACCATCGCATCCTTAGTTAGTCGGGCGACCAACCGGAAACTGACTGAAAATCTGGCTGACAACCCTGGCCGTTGCTTCACGGGGTTGTTGTAAATCTTGCTGTTTCAACACCCCTTCTGCAATACCTTCCCACACTAATTGTTTACGGCCGGCGTCTACAACATCAATATTCACAGTGCCGACTTTATAATGCACGGTTTCAACTTCAGTCTGATAGTACGGGAAAGGGCTGTAATAACCGCGGCGGTAATGATAATAACCGTAATATGGTACAGCTGAGGTTGTCGTGGTGCGAATATCAGACCGTTGCTGCACGTTAGAGTTGAAATTAATCAGTAAATCAGGCTGTTGCTCGCTAAATTGATAGCCGCGGGCAGTCATCTCGGCGCTGATTGCCGCTTTCATATGCTGCGTGACCAGGCTGGTGTAGCCGGCACGATCTGTGGCTAATTCAGTCATAAAACCAAAGGTGCGATAATTACTCAGGTTGGCATCCGGTGCCTGATCAGACCGCACATTCGGGCCAACCGCACAGGCGCTTAACCAAAGGACACTACTTACAACTAAGGTCCGCCAGACTACAGATAACAGCTGCATTTTTATCACCCTTTGCTATTGCATTCAGTTATAGAATATACCAAACAATCGGGCAACACGATCAGTTGGTTTTGTGCTTCAGTTGCCAGATTAGATAACTGAAAAGGTTCGAAGTTCCAACAGCATTGTTGTGCGATTCGCTTTCAGTCCGCAGTCATATTACACTTAGCAAAGCAGATTGCCAGATCAGGCCACTGGTATGAATGAGAATAACATGAAAACGCCAGCTCAACCCAACGCCAAGCCGGACCCGGATAGCCTTAGCCAACAGGCGGCCAGTGCTTTGCAGCAAAGTATGCAAGGCTTTGCTGCTGAACTTGCACAGCAACAGCAACACTGGTTAAGTCAGATGCAGCAGCAGGTCGAAGCGCGCTGGCAGCAGCGGTTAATCGCGCATGAACAGGCGTATCAGAAGCTTTACAAGGATTGGCAGCAAAGCCGTCAACAATTAGATTTCAGTGTGCCGGCACCGGGTGCTGACCCACGGATCCAGGCCGGGCTGGAGAAACATAACCAGCAACTGTTACAAAAACTGCAGCAAACCGAGGCAGAGCTGGCCGCTGTCCAGCAACAATTAGTGCAGCTTGGTGAAAGCCGCACGGCACAACAAAACCAAAGCGAGAATCAGCAAACGCAGTTAGCTGAGCAAGCTGAGCAGTTACAGCTGGCACTACAACGTCAGCTTGCCGCCGAACAGGCACTACAACAGACGCAACACGCCTTGCAGCAGGCCGAGCAAGATAGGCAGCAGCTGGCTGCCTTACAGCAACACGTACAGGATCAGCAACAAAAAGCACAATTTAAACATCAACTTAACCAACAATTGCAGCAAGAAAACCAACAGCTAACTGAAACTCAGCAAGCATTGCAGCAACAACTGGCAACTCTGCAGCAGACGGAAACGGCGCTGCGCGAGCAGAGTGAGCGCAATGAATTATTACTGCAGCAGGCGCGTTTACGCTTAGATATTGCGCTGGAGAAACAGCAGCAGGAGAGCGATCAAGCCCGGGAAACCATTCGGGTACTGCGGATGGAATTAAGTCAGCTTACCGAACAGTATCAACAGCAAATCTCTGATCTGGAACAACGTGTTACCGAATTTAAGCTGAAGTTTGAATACGCGCAGCGACAACTTTCAGCGACCTCATAGCGCGGCGGGTGTTTAGCAGGGTGTAAACACTGCCGCGCGCAATTTACAGGAAATCTATGAAACAAAAAGCCAATAATTTTCAGCAAATGCGGGATTTAACCTTAGCGCAGCAAGGTGCCATTGCTGCGACGCTACTGGAGCGGATGTTACCGAATTATCAGTTGTTTTCCGAAGTCAGTCAGTTTGGTGATCCACAGCTGGTGCGGAAGATTCTCGATTTGTGCTGGGAGTGGTTGACGGTACCCAAAGCCAAAATTAACTTTGAACGCCTGGCCGAAGAGCTAGAGTTAGCGACACCTGAAGTTAATCATTACGATATGTTTGGTGTGTATCCGGCCGTCGACTGTGCCACAGCACTGGATATGATGCTAAATGGTATCAGTCAGCAAGACGGTGCTGAGTTTATTAATGTGGCAAAGATTTCTCAGGCTACCGTCGCGCGCTTAGTGGAATATCAGGCGACTGATGCTGAGATCACCACCGAAGCCGAGTTGAAAAAGCTGGTGCGTGATGATCCCTTGATGCAATACGAAATGGAGTGTCTGGCCGAGCTGATTGCGCTGGTGCAACCGATGCAGCGCATCGGCCGCGAACAAATGCAACAACTGAAAGCCTGGGTGAAAGAGTTAGGGCTAACCAACCTTGGTATGGAGCTGACTCCGGCAGAATCCTGAGTTCTCAGCGGGCAGCGGCTAAGCCGTTGCCTCTGCTCTTAACCACAGCCGGTACGCCAATTGTCCGGCGATTTTTTCTTTTAATAATTGCCAATTTGCCGGCATCGCATTAAGTGCCAGCTCTTTCTCCGTTTCCAGATAAATCAAAGCGCTGTCGCTTAACCAGCCATGCTGCTCCAATGCCTGACAGCAAGGTACGGCCAGACCTTGCCGAAAGGGGGGATCGATCAGGACCAGATTGTACTGTCGCAAAGCCGGGCGTTGCAGCCACTGTAGACAATCCGTGTTGACCACCTCGGCATTGCTGGCACTCAGGCTGTCTAAATGCCGTTGTAATTGTCGGGCCAGGGCCGGTGCTTTTTCTACTAGCGTGACATAGCCAGCATAGCGTGACAGCGCCTCTAAACCCAGGCTGCCGCTGCCGGCGAAACAATCCAAGACTGTACTTTGCGCAGTGTCGTGCATCAGCCAGTTAAACAGCGTTTCTTTCACCCGATCCGTGGTGGGGCGCAGCCCCAGTGCATCCGCTACCGGTAGCTTTTTTCCGCGCCATTTGCCGCTGATAATTCTGACAAATCCACTTTGCCCGCCGCTGGCGGCGCGGCTATTCGATTGTTTCATTGATTCGTTTTGCCTGACAGATAAAGGTGTTAGTATAAGTCCAATTTTATCCTAGTTTTCACTCTCTGACCTAACAGCATATGACAAAACAAAACAAACTCTTCTCCTGGCTCGGGTTTGGCAAAAAACCAACACAGCCGGAGCCGACTCCAGAGCAAGCATCAGAGCAAGCATCAGAGCAAACAGCAGAGGCCGCAGCCATCGCGACGCCAGAACAGGTGGCCGCTACGGTAATGGTCGCGCCGCCGGTAGAGGCAGAGGCCAAGCAGAGCGTTGCTGCGCCACAGGCACAAGCAGAATCAAGCCTGGTGTCGCCTCACGAACCCACAGCCACCGCTGAAAGTCAGGCTGGCAAGTTAGTGGTTGAGGTGCCTGCAGTGAATACAGTGCCGACACTAACGCCAGTTGCTGCACCGGATAATCCGAAAAAACCGGGCTTTTTTGCTCGTTTGAAGCAAGGGCTGGCAAAAACCAGCCAGAATCTGGGGGCCGGTCTGGCGTCATTATTTGTCGGTAAGAAAATTGATGATGAGCTGTATGAAGAGCTGGAAACGCAGTTACTGCTGGCAGACGTCGGTATGGATACCACGCAGAAATTGATTAAACAGCTAACCAGCCATGCCGATCGGAAAGCGCTGAAAGATGCCGGGCTGCTGTACGAGAAACTGCAGCAGGATATGGCAGAGCTGTTACAGCACGTGGAGCAACCGTTGTTACCTGTCGCCCAGGATGGTCCTTTTGTGATCCTGATGGTTGGGGTAAACGGTGTCGGTAAAACCACTACCATCGGTAAGATGGCACAGCAGTTTAAACAACAGGGTAAATCGGTGATGCTGGCCGCCGGGGATACCTTTCGCGCCGCGGCAGTAGAGCAATTACAGGTTTGGGGCGATCGTAATCAAATCCCGGTAATCGCCCAACATACCGGTGCTGACAGTGCCTCTGTTATCTTTGATGCCTATCAGGCGGCGAAGGCCCGTAAAGTGGATGTGCTGATTGCTGATACTGCCGGTAGGTTACAGAATAAAGCGCATTTAATGGAAGAGCTGAAAAAGATTGTGCGGGTGCTGCAAAAAATTGATGCCACAGCCCCACATGAAGTGATGCTGACGCTGGACGCCGGCACGGGTCAGAATGCACTGAGTCAGGCCAAATTATTTAACGAAGCCGTACCGCTGACCGGTATCAGTTTAACTAAGCTGGATGGTACCGCCAAAGGCGGGGTGATTTTTGCCATTGCTGATCAGTTTCAGGTGCCAATCCGCTTTATCGGTGTCGGCGAAGCTATTGATGATTTGCGGCAGTTTCAGGCGCAAGACTTTATCCGGGCGCTGTTTAACAAGGAATAACCGCTATGCTGCAGTTTGATCATGTTAGTAAAAGCTATCCGGGTGGTTTTGTTGCGCTGGACCGAATTAATTTTCGTATCGCCAAAGGTGAGATGGTGTTTTTAACCGGTCACTCTGGCGCTGGCAAAAGTACCATTTTAAAGCTGATTAGTATGATTGAACGGCCCAGCACAGGCCGGGTGATGATTAATAATATCGATCTGAGTCGGTTAAAACGCAGTCAGGTGCCCTATGTGCGGCGCGATGTCGGCATTATTTATCAAAATCACCGCTTACTGATGAATCATACGGTGTTTGATAATGTGGCGCTGCCTTTGGTGATTGAAGGCTTTACCGGCAAAGAAATGGTGAAACGGGTGCATGCGGCGCTGGACAAGGTCGGCTTGTTAGATAAGCAGCGTTGTTTACCGCAAACGCTGTCTGGTGGTGAGCAGCAGCGGGTTGGGATCGCCCGGGCCGTAGTAAATAAACCGCCGTTACTGTTAGCAGATGAGCCAACCGGGAACCTGGATCCGGAATTATCGCGCGACATTATGCGGGTGTTTGAAGCCTTTAATCAGGTTGGCGTATCGGTCCTGGTGGCAACTCACGATCTGGGGCTGATCGCGCGAATGCGTTACCGGACACTAACGTTAAAGCAAGGGCGGATGATTAATGATGGCCTGATGCCGGTGCAGGAGCCACTATGAGTATTCTGTTCAGTGGTCGCGCCAGCGGCGCCAAAGCCAATAAAATCAATTTTATCCGCCGCTTTGTCATGTTTTTCGTTAATCATTTGCGCCAGGCGCTGTTTAGTCTCGGTGAGTTATGGCGAACCCCGGGTTCGTCTTTAATGACCATGGCGGTACTGGGCCTGAGCTTAACCCTGCCAACCACCCTGCATTTACTGGTAAAAAATGTGCAGCAGGTTAGCGGTGGTTTTGCTAAAGCTGCTGAGATCAGCCTATTTATCCGGGACAGTGCTACCAGCCAACAAGTGCAGGGACTGAAAACTATCCTCGAGGGTGATCCGCAAATCGCGGCGGTACGGCATATCTCTAAAGATGCCGCGATGCAGGAATTTCAGCAGGCTTCTGGTTTTGGCGCCGCGCTGAATTATCTGACCGAAAATCCGTTGCCGGATGTGTTGGTGGTGTTGCCGCTGCATACTGAGCCGGCTGCTGCGCGGGCGTTGCAGCAACAGCTAGAGAAAGAACGGATTGTTGAGTTTGCCAAGTTGGATCTGGAATGGTTGCAGCGCCTTGATGCCGTGGTACTGCTGTTACAACAAGCGGTGGTAGCGATTGGTTTGTTGTTACTCAGTGCCGTGCTGTTGATTGTCAGCAATACTATCCGGCTGTCGATTATCAGCAAACGGGAGGAGATTGAAGTTATGAAACTGGTGGGTGCCACTGATGCCTTTATTCAGCGGCCTTTTCTATATACCGGTTTCTGGTTCGGGGTCTTTGGTGGCTTATTGGCTTTTCTGGTAACCGAAGTTCTGCTGTGGTGGCTAAGGGGCGCGATAGCCGGTATCAGTGATCTTTATCAGAGCGACTTCCGGCTGCAGGCGATGAGTTTGCAGGAGTTTGGCGGTTTAATTCTGTTAGCGGTGCTGCTGGGGGTCATTGGTTCCTATTTATCTGTACGCCGCCATTTACGTGCCATTGAGCCATCCTAGCGGCTTAACGCTAGCCCTAACAACCGTGTTATTAAAAATCCTTTCTTTATAAGAAGCAGATCTAAAAAGAGATGAAACTAGTATTAGCACTCTCAGTCAAAGAGTGCTAATATCATCTCACTTAGCTCAATACAGGATAAGCAAAACCATGACGAAATCAGCTTATATGCCACTTACGGTAGCAGCCAGCGGTAGTCTGGAGGCTTACACCCATGCCGTCAGTACCATTCCGATGCTTAGCGCTGATGAAGAGCGCAGTCTGGCAGAACGCCTGCAGCAGGATGGTGATTTAGAAGCGGCCCGCCAGTTGATTATGTCGCATTTACGCTTTGTGGTGCATATCGCCCGAAGCTATGCGGGTTACGGCCTGCCAATCAGTGATCTGATCCAGGAAGGCAATATCGGCCTGATGAAAGCCGTCAAGCGCTTCGACCCCACTGTCGGTGTGCGTCTGGTGTCCTTTGCGGTACATTGGATTAAAGCAGAAATTCATGAGTATGTGCTGAAAAACTGGCGCATTGTAAAAATTGCGACCACTAAGGCGCAGCGCAAACTGTTTTTTAATCTGCGTAAAGCCAAAAAACATTTAGGCTGGTTTAATCAGCAGGAAGTACAGCAGGTTGCGGAATCGCTGGGCGTGGCTGAACACGAAGTACGCGAAATGGAATCGCGAATGAGCAACTATGATATGCCGTTCGATGCGCCGGATGAAGATGACGAGCAAGCGTTTACCGCACCGGTATATTATCTGGAAGATAAAAGTTCAGACCTGGCAGCGCAGGTAGCGGATGATCAGTGGGATACTGCAGCAGTAGACCGGTTACAGGCTGCTATCCGCACCCTGGATGATCGCAGCCAGGACATTGTGCGAGCCCGTTGGTTGGATAATCACAAGCTGACCTTACAAGAGCTGGCTGATCGTTATCAGGTTTCAGCAGAGCGGGTGCGGCAGTTGGAAAAAAATGCGATGAAGAAACTGCAGCAAGCGTTACAACACTAAGCCATCATAGCTTCGAACACGGCGCCTTTTGGCGCCGTTTTGCTTGTGCGCCCAGCATGGGCGCATTCTTGGAGGTGCAAGTCCTCCCATAAGCTGGCTACAGCGAATGAAGTGAAGCGCAACTGCAGAACGGCGACGGACTGTGGGGAGGAAGCGTGGAGCGAAACTGCGAGCCGATGAACAAGAATCGGATAT
>Ga0181595_10000890_pt1 | contig 33337 bp, 23 predicted proteins | sample 041ome_7_FD_145604 | JGI IMG/M metagenome (GOLD analysis project Ga0181595, IMG submission 145604) | Coastal salt marsh microbial communities from the Groves Creek Marsh, Skidaway Island, Georgia - 041401AS metaG (spades assembly) | ecosystem: Environmental > Aquatic > Marine > Intertidal zone... | reverse complement strand
GGAGCTAAACAACGCTTGACTCGCCGCTGCGCCTAAATCGAAAATGTTTCCCGCAAACACGCCCTTTACCAACTCTAATATCCCCGCGTTCTCCTCGTCTAGTTTCTCTAAAACTCTCGGCAGCGCTTCCAGCGCTTTCACGTTCTCCTCTCTTTTCACGGTTCCGAAACAGTCGTAAAAACCAAGCCGTCTCAAACACTCGTCTCTGAAACGGCACATGTGTATCACGTTCATCTTCTCGTCCTCGTTCTCGTTCAAATCGTCTAAATACTTCTCAAATTGCACTCGAAAGACTTCCGACTTTGCTTCTGAATCCTCGACCGACGCGTCCATCCTCGCTCGCTTCGTAAACTCTGGCAACGCCATCCGAAAGACGCGTATCCAATCGCGTTTTTTTATCGGCTGGGGATGCGCTTCGCCCGGGTTGTATTGAAAAGTCGTCGGCTCGTAGGTGGAGATATCTTTCAAGTGCGGGAACGGAACCATTTTCGATTTCATCTTTCTCTCGTTCTCCTCCTCCTCGTTGTTGTTTCGGTAAATGTCCTCGGTTCCGTTTGCCACCGCCGCCGTCATCAAATGTATAAATGTTTTTCCGCTTCTTTCTATCTGTGCACTTTTTTTTCCCAAAGTCATCGCAATTCGAAAAACAAATCACAAATTTAGGGTCTCAGAAAATCTTCTTTGAGAGAAAATTTTGGCGCAAAAATCAAACTTCCCGTTTTCGCGTTTCTAAACGTCATATATTGCACTCTATCCCACAAACAATGTTTGCCTTGTCTGCACAATCATTCGCGGTTTCCGCCAGGTGCGCTCGATTAATTTCGCATCCGATCTCCTCGCGTCGATGTCCGATTTTTTTTTTCTTTCGATTGGATGAGATCCTTCCAAAGGGGAGCGCTTTCTCTCTCCCAAAATTTTTTCGAAAGAAGAGGGCAAAAAACAAGGCAAAAAGCAGAGAGAGGCGCTTTGTTTTTAGCTGATTTCCAAAATATTTTGCCGCTCAAATTTCGTTCCGTAAAACTCACCGCAATCCTCTCTTCCCGCGCAGGAACGCCGTCGTCAACAGAAAACAAACTTCCAAGAGAGCGTCTTTGAAAGTTAGAGCGGAGGTGCGTCCCGTTTTTTAGCTCGCGCGTTGGGTGTTTTCTTTCCTCTCCGCGTTTTCCATTTTCTTTTTTTTCTTCCTTCGTTTTTCAACCATAATCGGGTTGGAGGAGGGGCTCTCTCTCCTCGTTTTCGATATGAAAAAATTCGTATCTCGGAAAAGGAAAATTTTTTCAGATCGATGGTGTGAGAGGCCGAGAAGAGAGAATTTTTTTTTTCCAAAAAAAGGAAACAAAAAAAGAGAGAGAGAGAGAGAGACTTCAGTGGTGCTCAAAAAAGTTATTTTTTTCTCTTCTCTCAAAACTTTGTCATCGTTCGAGAAAGGAACGATGATACGTTTCAACCTCTCTCGCGAGAGATAGTCTCGGTATAATAGTAAGCGTGGTTTTTGACTGACGTTTTATCTTTTTTGTTCTCCTTCTCTTAAATTAAAACAGGGTGAAGCCGCCCCGGCGCCGGAAAAGAAGGAAGTGCCGCAAATCGGCCCGCCGAGAGGTTCCAAGGTGAAAATCTTGCGCCCGGAATCGTACTGGTTCAACGACTACGGCAAAGTTATCTCTGTCGATCAGTCTGGCGTTAGATATCCGGTTGTTGTGAGATTCGAGAAGGTCAACTACGCCGGCGTCTCGACGAACAACTACGCTTTGGACGAGATTGAATACTAAATTCAGTCGAAAGTTCTAATATATATTAAAAAATGGAGAAGAGAGAGGAAAAGGGAACGGAGAGAGAGGCTGTATTTAGTTTCAAAACAACATCAGCAAGTATTCGAAAAGACGGGTAACAGAGAGAAAGAGAGAGAGTGGTAGAGAGAGGCGGCGGATTTATATAACATCTCGACGAGCACAGCGCGCGCGCGTCGAGATGCGCCTCGCTTTGCTTTTCGCAAGCAAAGAGAGGATAAAATACGCTCGATCTGCAACGTGCCCCATAAAATTTGAACATCTTGTTTAGCTCGTATAGTAGTCGGCGAAGTAATATATGCGTTGTAATCAAAAACAAATGTTTATAACCGCAGTGCACTTTTATTCTTCATCTCGTTTTCTTCGCGCGTCGTAGAGTTTCGTATTTTATCTCTTTTTCTTTACTTTTTTTTTCCTCTCTCGCGTGTGTGTGCACGCACATGAGGGGCGCCGGACGCTCGTCGTCTCGGCGGCCACCGCGCCGCGATTGGCAGCAGCAATTGCGCGCCTCCTCCTCGTCGAAGGACGATGCGCTGGTAGACTTGGACGACCCAACCGTAAAACTCTGGGCCCGCTTAGCCGTCTACGCGCTCGTTTTCGTCGCTCCCGGGTACGCGCTCGCCTTTCACGCTCTGCGACTTTTTTTCTTCTTTTTCCAATCCGTTTTTCGCGGTCTCGCTTTGCTTACTCTCTCTCTATCTTTCTTCTCGTCGACTAATCTCTCTCTCTGTGTGTGTGTTTCATTTTGAACAGGCTGTTGTTGTTCGCGCTGCCGTCGATTCGACTGGGAGGGAACTTTGTCCACGACCCGTCGCCGTCCAGCTACCGCGGTGAACAACATCATCAGCAGCCTCGAAAAGCTTTAGAGCAGCAACAACAACAACACCACTGGTGGCAGCACCATCAGCACCACGAGGACGACGAGCAAGCGATAGATGCGATAGTGGATGATTTAGACGTAGACGCGTTGTTTGATTTGGAGGAAGTTAAGCCGCACGAGATGGTTGAAGAGCATCAAACTTCGTCGCGAGGTGACAAGGAGCACGCGCGCGCGCCGTCTATGGAAGGCGACGACGAAGAGGAAGAGCGGGAGGCGTTTGAAGCGACCGAAGGCGGCGGCGGCAGTAATAGAAAAAGTAGTGGTAGCAGCAGTAGCAGGCAAGGAGATGACGCTAGTGGTGACGAAACGAACATCGCGGAGAATAAGGACGCCATAGGTGCTGGAGGAGAAGAAGAGGAAGATAAGTTGGAGAATTTAGACATGTCCTTAAGGGAGAAGGAGGAGCACGAGAACGCGATTAGAGAAGCGGAAGAAAACACCGCGAGTAGAATTAATAGTTACGGCGATAACGAAGATTCGTTAGATGCAATTAGCGCGGAGTCCACGGCTTCGCAAGCGAGAATCAAGAAACTGAAGCAACTGATCAAACCGAAGAAGATGCGCGTGTTTCTTTCCTTGAAAGCGATAAATCCTGGGTGTCGCTATTTATCCGAAGGTCTCGGGAACGTCGAACGAAGTGATGTTCAGGGCACGGGGTACGGAAAGTTGGTCGTAGATCCATCGCAATTCAACGGAGGTAGCGCCAACGGGGGTTTAGGTGTCACCGTGCAGCAGCAAAAGCAAACGATTATTTATGACGCGAATGGCGAACCGATGACGAAAAAACCATCCGGCGCATCCGTCGCGAAAGAAATCGCCTCGAACGCGGGCAGTGGTGGCTTAAGAAGACTTCTCTCTTCCGACGATAACACAAATATTTCTCCGGAAGAGGAAGCCGAAAACGCGCGAACCAGTCCAAATAAATGTCGCGTTCGATGGTCCACCGGCCGGGATGGTAAGGAAATGTCCACGACACCAATGGAGTTCAAAATGCTGCACGTCGCTCGCAAACAAGCACTAGAGCTCGAAACGCAGTTTCTCCCTCGCCTTCCACACCGGGATTACGATCAAACCTATAAAACATGCGCTGTCGTCGCTAACGGAGGCGTCCACCTCCGAGCGCAAAAAGGCAAAGAAATCGATGAGCACGAAGCCGTCTTTCGAATCAACTACGCTCCAGTTTCCGGCAAATCTTCGGCTACCAACAAAGACTTCTCCAAACACGTCGGTTCTAGAACAACATTTGACGTCGTTAACCGTCCAAACTCGGACGCGCTTCTTCGCGGTGGGCACACGTGGCGCAAACCGGAACGACAACCCGGCCAATCCGGATTCGCTAGTAAAAGCAATCCGGGTAAGACGCGTCGCGTCGCGGCATTGATCCTGGGCGAACCGCTCATACGCGATGCCCGTCGAGAACAGTTTTTGCCGCTCATGCGCGCCAACAAAGACAAAGAAATCTACCTCACCACGCCGGAAACAACGTACACGTTCCGCTACGTCTGGCACGAGTTGAAAAAAATCGTCGAAGCGCGCAACCCGGGCAGCAAATACAACGACAAACCAATGACCGGTTGGACCACGGTCATGATCGCCGTCCAACTCTGCGAAAACGTCTCCTTATACGGTTTTCAACCGTTCAAAGGCGACGCCAAAGACGATCGGTACCATTACTTCGACCGGGTCAGCGCGAGCTTAAAAGTGCACTCCTTCGATTTAGCGTTTGAAGTGTTCAAGTTGTTGCGAGATTTCAACGTCACGCTCGTCGATCCCGAGCACGACGGCGATTTTGGAAAACGGATTCAATAACAGCCCGTCGCGCATTCATCGAACGTATTAGTTTTATAGAATGGATAGATTTTAACGAGTTACTTACTAACTGTATAGCTTTTTGCACATTTTTGACGTTTTTTGAGGTTTCTGTAACGAACCGTCTCTCTCTCACTCCGCGACGAGGAGGAAAGTCCTCACTCTCGCGCGCGCTTTTGCGTCCAGGTCGTGCCCCGCAAAGTCAGAGGAATAGGGTTAAAATCCTCTGCAAAAGAGTACGCGCGAGAAGACTACGAGCGAACGCGCGATTCGAGTGAAAACAGGACGGAAAATACGCGCCGACGACATGGTCGTGCGAGAAGGATCTAACCCGCCGGCACCGGCGAGCCGCCGTCATTTCGATGCGAAAGCAACCACCAACATCTGCGGCGCGATACCGAATACCAACAATCCACCACCGATGCCCGCGATGGCACCGCGTCGGAATCATCACGAAAGAGCGGAAGATGACGCGAAAATCATAAACTCGAAAGAGTCGTTCGTGAAAGCGAACGCGCCGAGACGAATAAAAAAAGTCACATTTTCAACGATGTCTGGGAGCGAAATCGCAAAGGCGGGCGTTTTCCACGTCACGGAGAGGACTTTGTATAAACCGGCGGAAAGGACACCGTTGGAAGGAGGGATATTGGACCCGAGATTAGGGACGACGAGTAAATTACTCGGGGAGTGTCAGACGTGTAAAGGGAAGATTATGGATTGCAGCGGGCACTTTGGATATCTGAAGTTGGAGTTGCCGGTGTTTCACGTCGGGTATTTTAAAGCCATCGTGCACTGTTTGCAGTGCGTGTGTAAAGAGTGTTCGTGTTTGTTAATGAAAGAAGAAGAGCAGGATGAGATGTTGACAAGGTTGCGATCGAGGGAGAAAAAGATTGGAGGCGTGGATCACGCGTACAGACGGGTGATGTTCAAGAAATTGTTGGAAAAGTGCAAAAGAACAAAGGTATGCTATAAGTGCGAAGCCGTGAACGGACCGGTAAAACGTGCGGGACAGAACCTGAAGATTATTCACGAAAAGTACACGAACAACAAAGCTGAACAGGAGAAAAGAGAGAAAGCGTTCGAGGAAGCTATGAAGCACAACGACCAGTTAAGACAACATCTCTCAAGAGCGCAGGACGATTTGAACCCAATTCGAGTATTACAAATATTCAAGAGAATCGCCGATAAGGATTTGAGGTTGTTAGACTTAGCACAGAGACCGGAAAATATGGTCATCACGCACTTGAGCGTACCGCCGTGTTGCATTCGACCGTCGGTGGAATTGGACGGTCAGGCAGGAAGCACGGAGGATGATATTTCCATGAAATTGGTGCAGATTATCGAGATTAATAACGTGTTGAGGCAAGGATTGGAACGAGGACTGGCGGTGACAAACATGATGGAAAACTGGGAGTTCTTGCAGATTCAGTTTGCGATGTACATTAATTCAGAGTTGCCTGGAATATCAAGTCAATATCAGAGTCCAGGGAAACCACTGAGAGGCTTTGTGCAACGCTTAAAGGGAAAACAGGGCCGGTTTCGCGGGAACTTATCCGGGAAAAGAGTTGATTTCACCGCGAGAACGGTGATATCCCCGGATCCAAACTTACGCATCGATGAGGTAGGTATGCCTCAACACATAGCAATGCAATTGACATACCCGGAAACGGTAAATAACAACAACATCGCCGAATTGAGACAGTTGGTAATCAACGGCGAAGGAAAATGGCCGGGTGCGAATTTCGTAAAGTATCAACGCGGGGCGTCTCAGTATTTGAAATACGGCGATAGAAATCAAGTCGCACGGAAATTGCGACCGGGTGATGTCGTTGAGCGTCACGTGCGCGATGGCGACATCGTTCTTTTCAATCGCCAACCGTCTTTGCATAAGATGAGCATCATGGCGCACAGAGCGAAAGTCATGCCGTGGCGCACTTTGCGATTTAACGAGTGCGTTTGTGCGCCATACAACGCCGATTTCGACGGTGACGAAATGAATATTCATTTACCGCAAACGGAAGAAGCGAGAGCGGAAGCGATCAGTCTCATGGGTGTGACGCAAAATCTTTGTACGCCGAAAAATGGCGAGATTTTGATCGCGGCGACGCAAGATTTCTTAACCGCCTCGTTTTTGTTGACCTCGAAGGAAGTATTCTTTGACCGTTCGCAATTTGGACAACTAGCCGCGTACATGTCAGATGCGTTAGAATCAATCGATTTACCGTCACCAGCGATTGTGAAACCGATTGAACTGTGGACTGGAAAGCAAATTTTTTCCGTTTTGATTCGACCGCGCATGCGAGACCAGATTTTCGTCAACTTGGAAGTAGCCGAAAAGGCGTACACGAAAATGAATCAGCAAATGTGCTCGAACGATGGTTACGTCTGCATCCAAAACTCGGAAATTATTTCTGGCCAATTAGGAAAAGCAACTTTAGGCGGCGGAAACAAGACCGGTTTGTTTTACGTCTTGAACTCTGATTACGGCGCCGATGTGGCTGCAAACGCTATGAACCGTCTCGCAAAATTAGCCGCGCGATGGATTGGTATTCGTGGCTTTTCGATCGGTATAGACGACGTGAAGCCATCTCCGGAATTAGAGCGAGAGAAGCAAAGTCGAGTCGATTCAGGATACGCCAAGTGCGACGAACGCATCGCGAGTTACGAGAAGGGGACGTTGGATTTACAACCCGGGTGTAACGCAGAACAGACTCTAGAGGCAGAAGTTTTAGGCGTATTGTCTGCCGTTCGCGAAGCAGCCGGAAACGCGTGCTTAGACGCGTTACCAAAGTTGAACTCTCCTTTAGTTATGGCTCTGTGTGGTTCCAAAGGGTCCACCATTAATATCTCGCAAATGATGGCATGCGTCGGCCAACAGGCTGTTGGGGGCTCGCGTCCACCGGATGGCTTTTCCGATCGTTCTTTGCCGCATTTTAAGCGCGGCGAAAAAACACCCGCGGCAAAAGGATTCGTCGCGAATTCATTTTATTCTGGATTACTCCCGACTGAGTTTTTCTTTCACACGATGGCTGGGAGAGAAGGTTTGGTCGATACCGCGGTGAAAACCGCCGAAACTGGCTACATGTCCAGAAGATTGATGAAAGCGTTGGAAGATTTGAGTTTAGGCTACGATGGGACGGTTCGAAATAGCAGCGGAGATATCGTCCAGTTAGAGTACGGTGACGACGGGATGGAACCGACATTGATGGAAGGTTCAGAAGGCGAACCTGTCGATTTGAAACGCCTCATGTTGAGGGCGAAAGGTTTGATTCCTCAGCGAAGACATCCAAACGAAGAGAATCTTACGACAACGACGTCAAAAAACGGTAGAAAGAGTGGTAAAAGCGGAACAAACGCTTCGTCGTCGACCGTAAAACTGGAAGGCAAGGACAAGCTCATACTCACGAAGGAAGATGCAAACGCTATACTCGAAAAGCGAGGGTTTGGAGAGAAGGATTTGCCAGAAGATGACGAAGACGAACGCCTTCGCGCAGGATTACAATACGGCAAGGATAACATTTCGCATCGTTTCAAGCAATCCGTCCGAGACTATATCACTTCGCAAGAAGTACTCTCGCAAAAGCTCTCAACGAGACGCGTGGATGCGTTTCTCAAGGCGTGCGTACAAAAGTATAAATCAAAACGTATCGAACCAGGCACGGCTGTTGGCGCCGTGGGCGCGCAATCTATCGGCGAGCCTGGGACGCAAATGACACTAAAAACCTTTCACTTTGCAGGCGTCGCGTCGATGAACATTACTTTAGGTGTGCCTCGCATTAAAGAAATTATCAACGCGACGAAGAACATCTCTACGCCAATCATTACGGCAAAGTTGATTTCTGACAAGGACGTGAAAGCGGCGCGGTTGGTGAAAGGACGAATGGAGAAAACGACTCTTGGCGAAATTTGTGAAAGCATTTCGGTCGTTTTGCGTCCATCTGGGGCGTACCTTGAATTTGTACTCGACGAAAAAGCGATCGCTGCATTACAGTTGGACGTGACTGCCGAGTCCGCACGAGAAGCCATATTAGCCGCACCGAAATTGAAACTGAAAGACCACAATGTAGTCCTCGCAGGAAGCCGCGCGATACACGTGTTACCTCCAGACGAGAAAGCATCATCGAAAGATCCGATCGGTAAGAAAGCTATTATCAACGTTTTACAATCGTTACGAACGGCTGTGCCAAAAGTTATTGTGCGCGGTTTGTCTTCCGTCACCCGAGCGGTAATTAACAAGGGCGGCATGAACTCGAAGGAGGATAAGGATTCGTTCAATTTGATTGTCGAAGGCACGAACCTTCTCGATGTCATGGCTATCGATGGTGTCGTCGGCGAAGAGACGACAACGAACCACATCATGGAAGCTGAAAGATCATTGGGCATCGAAGCTGCGCGATCTTGCGTGATCAAAGAAATCAACGATACGATGAAGGCCCACGGCATGTCCATTGATTCCCGACACTCGATGTTGTTAGCCGATGTGATGACGTACAAAGGTGAAGTTTTAGGCATAACCAGATTTGGGATGGCTAAGATGAAAGAATCCGTGCTCATGCTCGCTTCGTTCGAGAAAACAACTGATCACTTGTTCGAAGCGGCACTGAGAGGCCGTACGGATGAAATTGACGGCGTTTCCGAGTGCATCATCATGGGCATTCCAATGCCGATTGGTACGGGCATGTTCAAATTGAAACAACGGAACGTGGATTTGAAGGTGACCAAGCTGGATCGAGTCATCAACATAGATGAAGACGAAGATGATGAAGACGACGAAAATGAACATTTACGACGCGATCGATCCCATTACGGCGAAGAGGTCGAGCACGAGCACGTCATAAGCGAGATTGAGTATACCGAGATTCGAGAGCTTCCCAAACGACCACCAATCTTACTAAGAGGTTGAGAGAAAACCAGAAGGAGATAAAAAGAAAAAAGAACATAAACACTAATACTTAGCTGCCGCTGCGATCATAATTGACTTGAGAACATAAGTAATATATGTAACAACGATCTACTGAAATGTAATCACCTACTAGAGCTATATTTAATGAAACTTCTTGATCAATTTTGCCAAAATTGAAGCCGCATCTTTCATGTCGGACAAAAGGCAGTGTTCGTCGTCTGCGTGATACGTGCTCATCAAACCAAAACCAATCAGTTGGATATCGAAACCCGCCGATTTTAAGTCATGTACCAAAGGCAAACTTCCCGTGAGTGAATATGGTTCCGATTTTCCCTTCACTTCTTTAATCGAATCGCACATTTTCGTAAATGCCGGCGACTTTAAATCACACGCGATACCGGTCAATAGATGTTCTCCCCACTCAATGGACAACTTACCGACGATTTTTTCATTTGGATTCTTCGGATCGTCGATGATAAACTTCGACCAAGGACCTCTCGTGGGTAACTCGCCAACTTTTTGATTCATGTCTTCCACCGTCTTTTCCAAAAACGATTTTACCTCATCCACCTCGTAGAACGGCGTCAAACGAATGTCGCCGGAAACAGTTGCGTCCGGCGGAATCTGATTCAACCCGCCCGGCGCGCAACGAATCTGCGTCGGCTTCATCGTCGAGCTCGTGATAAACTTATACTCTTTTTCTAAATCGCACGGCGGAAACTTTTTGTAAAATTCTTGCTGCAACTTTGTTGTCGCTTCCATCGCTAGCTCTATGGCGTTGATACCTTTATGCGGCAAACCGGAGTGGAACCTGTGCCCTTGACACTTCAAATCCCACGTAATCGCCCCGGCGGTACCAATGCACGGTTGCGAATCGGCGCAATCTACCCATACCACCGGTCCATTCTTACAGTGATCCAACTCCCCATTCTCCACGAGTCCATCTACACCAATCCCTGGCCCGTTCGCTTCCTCGCTCGCGATGAACACGCACGACAAACTCGTATTCAACTCGTATCCTTCGATTTCGCTCAACTGCGTAAACAGCGTCGTCATCAACGCCACGTGCCCTAAACAATCCGTCGTACCTCTCCCATATAATTTATCTCCATCCACGGTAAGTTTAAACGGATCGACGTTCCACGCTTCCGGATCCGCCGGAACGACGTCCAAGTGCGACCCGACGAACGAAAGCTGTTCCGAAGCTTCTCCTTTCCCTGGGAGACGAATAATTACGTTACTGCGTCCAGGAACGTAACTCTTTCTCTCCACGATTAATCTTCCGCCGTTTTCAACCTTGAAAGGTTCTAAGCACTCCATGACGTGCGCGACCACTCGGTCTTCTTCCGGGACGAACGCGGTGCCGACGCCGGTGTTTTGGACAAACTGCGACTCGCCGATGAGTTTTTCGAGCAAAGAGAGAAACCGAGATTCGTTCAACTGAAGCGCATCGAGCGCGGATTCGGTGGCGGAAGACATCGCGACGAGAGATTGACGACAACGACGAGGAGAGCGGCGAACAGAAGAAGAGCTTTTCTTGGAGCTGAAAGTGGAGCGAGAGACGCCGCGAGTCGTTGGAAACCTAGTGTGCGCGAGCATTTAAGGGGAAAAAAGTGAGGATAACGGAAAAGGAAAAATGGGAGAAGACGCAGCGCCAGTTCGCCACGATCATAATTCAATCTGACTATTTAACTACTGCTACAAACTAACTCGTGACTCTTAACCGTGAACGGGCATAAAAAACTTGAGCGTGTCGAAATCTAACTCAACATTTCGCGGGGTTCAAATCGTTTCCTTTCGGCGCGTAAATGAATACGTTTTCCGTCTCAAAGATACTTCCCGTTTCGTCAAGCGAAGATGCGCTCAAAATATTCCCGTTACCATCAAGTGGAACACCGTGAGCGCCCCAAAAGCTTCTTGAACTCTTTGGGAACTGCAAACCACGTTTACCTAACGCAAATCCTAAAGCTAACGCGGCAGAGCAGTCACTGTCGCCGGCATCGTAGACGAACGCGCAGCGCACACGTTTCCCGTTGCGAGCGAATTCGTGTCGGTCTCGCGCATTGATCGCGCGGAGATAATCGAGTAACTCGTCGTCGTCAGTGTTCGCTTTGTACGCTTGGGAAATCGAAAAGGATTCGTAATCTAGAACGTCCGCTAATGGGAGTGCGTCCAAGAGCGCGTTAACAAAGTGATCGTCGTCGTCGTGCCCATTTTTCTTGTGCAACAAAACTGGAATGCAATCCGACCATAACGCCAACGCGATGTTCTTAGTCCAGTGATTTCTCTCGTCGATATCTTCGTCACCTTCCGCGTCATTTGGAACGATCACTACGCAAAACGACGCTTTAAATCGCATATCTTCTCCATCAGATACCTTGTGAATCCTCCGTAATCGCTTCGCCTCTTCATCGTCCCCTAATACGCTAATCAAAGCGTGAGATTGCCGCCTTGATTTCAACTGTTCCGCTTTCTCATCGTTTCGTCTCGCTTCGGACTCAGAAAAAGCGTCTGGTATGACCACCTCTCGAAAAACATCCGTCGTTTGTCCTCTCACGTCTCTCGACGCTCTCAGAAACAAACAGTTCGCGCAGTGCGCCCGCCAGTTCGGGAACACCGCGTCCATCCCTACTCTCGGCGCGACGAAGACGTGATCTAACCCGCCGCTCATTTGAAACCGACCAAGTCGTTTCAACACGTTCACGTAATATCCCTCAATCGTTTTCTCGTCCAACTTCTTCTGCGTCCTCAAACACTCCGGATACGCCGGCACGAAAAAGTGCGTCGCTTCGCTCTTCGCGCTCGTCCGCAACTGCGTCGAGTACAAAAACATCCGGTGTAACAGCTGCTCCGATTCCACCTTTTCGCAATCTTTCGGCGCTAACTTTGCAATTTCGGGAATCTCTCGCGACGAGTACACGTACATTTTCGTGTTCGCCAAAGAAAACTGTTTCTGTTCTTCCTTTTCCTCTTCGTCTTCGTGGTAGCGATTATTGTGCGAAGAAGCGTCGCCATCACCATCACTCGCGCTCTCGCGAGCGACGATTCCATTCCCGCGCTGGTGGTCTCTCCCTCCCGCCGCGCTGCTGCTCGTCATCATCGCGTACTCGCCGGGGCTCTTCTTCTGTAAAAACTGGTGGTGCTGGTGGTGCGTTCCGAACGCGTATAAAGGTTCTCGTCCGTACTCATCGTTCAGTTGTCTCTTCCTCGTTCCTCCTCCTCCTCCTCCGGAGAAGACGACTCGCACGAAAAGGAACGCGAAAAGGAGAAGGATGCACGCGATCGCGCGCTTCGTGTGCTTGCGCTTCTCTCGGTAGGTGAGCGAGTGACGCGAGAACTTCATGCGTGTTTCTTTCGCGCGTGCGTCTTAATGACGAATGCTCTTCTTTTCCCACCCTCAAACACACGAGAGAAGAAAATCAAGAAATGCACTGTACGGATGGATATGTACGCGCGTCTATTCTAAAATTTAATTAATCAATCTATAAACTATGCTATAAACTAATCGATCTCGATTTCGTTGAACTTTACCCGAGCTCCACCGATGCTTTCATCCGTGGCGCGCGCGTGCGCCTCTTGGTTGTACCAGTTTTGCGCCTGCGCGATGCGGGAGCGAAACAGCGCCAACGCTTCTACTCTGCTTTGTTTCGGGATTAAAGATTTCATCTTGGACATCCATTTGGAGGCTTTTTGTAAACCCGCGTCGCCTTCTTTGGCGGCGTCGGCCGTGTTCGCGGAGACGCCGCCGTTGAGGACGCAGTCGGCGAAGTCCCAGAGACGGACGAATTGCCAGATGTCGTCGGTGTTGTTGAAATCTGGATTGCGCAAGGAGAACAACCCGTCGCCAACGAGCGCACGAGCGGCGAGGTTGTACGAACATTCAAAGGATACTCGAAAAGCTTCGATATCTAAGCTGGCATCGACTGGAGGAGGTTCATCTTCCTCGACTTCCTCGTCGGTTTCATCGTCGCTATCATCTTCGTCTCTTTGTCTTTTCACCATTCGCGGAGGACCGCGTTCTATGCGTTTGATGCATCCGCGAAAGCCATACAAGGCCAAACCGTCACGAATAAACGCGGAGAACGCGTCGTGGACAGGGAACCACCGCAAAATGAACGTGACTGCGGGAGAAGAACTGTCGTTATTGACGGCATTCGCAAGCTTTTGCGATAACTTCATGGAAAATTGCTTTTTACTCGCCGCGTCGATGGTATTGCATGAAGACACGCATCGCAGAATACTTTTTACGCACGTATCAAAACAGGCGCTCGAAGCATCTGATCGCGGATCGAGTCGAACTTTGGCGAAAAGTTTAATAATTTCCGCGCAACCATCTACGTCAAAGTTCTCATTCTTCGCGTGCGTCAAGGGCGCTTCGTCTTGAAGGTAATTATAATCGCACAAAGCTCGGATGGCGCTCACGACGCCTAAGACGTTGACGGAAACATCCGGACGCTCTTCGTACACCTTCGCTTTGAACTCTTTCGCTTTAGAGTTATTCTTCTTCTTCCTTTTCCCCTTCAACTTCGGTGGTTTCACGACCAAATCGTACTTGGATGCTGGAAACGAGTCGTCGATGCCGACTTTTTTCAGCGCCTTCAAAGCGTCTTGCGCCGACCACGTTCCGGAAATTCTAGTATTAGGGGTTTGCACTAGCGATGTTGTTTCGTTATTTTCGACGTCCACCACGACGATAACGTCGTCATCAGCCGTCTTGTTCGGCTTCTTAATTGGCGTGGAACTATTTCCACTCGCACCACTGCGTCGCTTTTGTTTCCACGCTCGCTCTGACTTTGCGACGACTAACAACGTTTCAAACGAGGTATTCGCCAGCGTATCCATGTTATCGCCGCACCACGATCCAATGATACTCTCGCCGTTTGCTTCCTGTCTCTCGTTTTCGTACAACGCAAAGATGAGCGCGTCCCTCGCCGCGAAAACAACCTCTTTGTTCTTCGACGTGTGCGTGATTACGTTCAACAACCACGGAAAAATCGCGTTCGGTTCGTTGCACACTTTGCTTTTCTCGACGTATCTCAACCACCTTCCCACTAAAAATTCCTCGCATAAATTCATGTGTTCGGACATTTCCTTCGCTCGTTGCATGAACGCCGTGCACACCGGACCGTCTGGAAAGCACTGAAACGTCTTCTCTTCGAAATTCTCTTCCGCGTAACCACCAAATTCCGAATCCGCGGCAGCCTTCTTTATCAGTGCTTTGCTCGCAATCGTCTTCATTCTCCCAGCCGGCTCCGTCCTCTCGTCCATCTCGTCGTGCAACTTATCCGCATTTTCTCTCTCCAGTATTTTTTCGTACGTTTTCTTCGCTTCTAGCTGCGCCAACTCATCAAGTTCATCTTCCTCTTCCGCTTTTTTCTTCTCTTCCTCGTGCTTCGCGAACATCTTCTCGTCGATTTCGTCTTGCTTCGCCTCTTTCTCTCGTTCCTCCTTGTTCCGTTGCAGCCGCTCAAGAAAGCTCAGCGGGTTCTTTTTCTTACTCGGTCGCTTGCCCTTTCCAACTTCGTCGTCCCCGGGAGGAGAAGCCGCGCTGCCGTTTGTTTTTCGTTTTCTCGTCGATGTCGTCGTCGTGGGCGTGTTTCCATCGTTCCGTCCCTTTCTTTCTAAAATATCTTTGTGCTTCGAGAAGAGCAACTTCAAAGCGACAGCTTCCTCGTCGTCGCTCGAATCTTCTCCCCGTCTCGCGATAAAACTTCCTCCTCCTCGTTTCTTACCATCCGTCGTCAAATCTTCGCCCTCGCTGTTACTAATCGCGCCGCTTTTTAGCGACGAGGTCGGGGAACGAGATGCCGTTTTCCTCTTCACATTCGCCTTTGGCGTCTTCTCTTCGTTGTCGTTCTTGTTGTTCTTCTTCATCGGCAACAGAAGCGAATCTTCGGAATCGCTCAAACCTTCCGGCAGTTCTCCCAGTGAATCATCATCGTTGTTGTTCTTGTTCTTCTTCTTGGAAGCGGCGGGAGCCGTTCGCTTCCTCGCCGCCATGGTATTTTTTACGATTGGTTGATCGTTTTTGCGTCGTATCAGTGCGCGCGCGCGCGTCGTGTTTTTATGTTTTTTTCTTCAAGAGTTTTTCAAAATTTTCTGAAACCCTAAAACGAATGAAAAGTGGATAGAAAAAAGGCATATCTTCGCATCGCGCGCCATACCGCGAACAACAACAACAACACCAAGTAACTATGTTTAGACAAGCTCTGTGCGCGCGCACGAACGCGACGACCTCCATTTTAAGGAGCGCCACCGCCTCGAGGAATACTACGAACACCTCCTCGTCGGTTTCTTTTTTGAAGAAGAAGATGAGCAACACCAGACGTCACGAATTTTCCATCAAAGCTGCTTCTTCATCAGACGGAGGAGAACAAACGGCCCGGGATATGATTGATTTGCGCGTCGGCAAGGTGACGAAATGCACGGTGCACCCAGACGCGGATAAGTTGTACGTGGAGGAGATTGATTTGCAAGAACCGGAAGGGACGAGGACGATTTGCAGTGGGTTGGTGCCGTACATGAAAGAGGAAGATATCTTAGGGAAGAATGTGATTGTCGTGGCGAACTTGAAGGCGAGGAACATGCAAGGGATTAAATCGCACGGCATGTTGTTGGCGGCTTCGAACGAGACGCACGATAAGGTGGAGTTATTGGTTGCGCCGGAAAATGCCAAGTTAGGATCCCGAGTCGTTTTCGGCGACGCGGCGTTCAACGGCGAACCGGCGAGCGCGAACCAGGTGCAAAAGAAGAAGTATTGGGAAGCGTTCGGGCCGGAGTTGGTCACGAACGGGGAGATGGAAGCGAGTTGGAAGGAAGACGGGGCGGTCATGCGCGTAGAGTTGGAGGGTGAAGAAGGCGAAGAAGCCCCGTCGTATGGCACGGTCAAGTGTCAGTCTTTGGCGAACGCTTTGGTCGGATAAATTAAAGAGATGCTGGTTGTCGTTTGTATGGGCCAACGCGGCTATTAGGGGATTCGCTCGTGGCGGAGTGTCGGGAGCAAAACGTATAGGAACCAAAAACAATGTCAGTGCCCACACGGAAGAAGAAAAAAAGCTGCTCACGCGAAATAAAGTCATCGTCTGTGTCTAGTATTATTGCGCTTAAATTCGTATGCATACACACACACATATAGATATATACACATGAACACGCCAATAACGAAAATCGTGGCTTCTAAAATCACTAACTAACCCAAAATGTAAGAAGAGCATCATCAAAATCACCCGGGGCCAACTTTTGGAATGTCGTGGTGTTCGCTCAGCTTTGCCAACTTCTCGTTGAACAACTTCACCTTATCCTTGTGACTCAACTCCGCTTGCTCCACTATTCTCTTCCTGCGTTGCTGTCGGCTTCGTTCCTCGTGCGCTTTTTCCGCCTCCGTTCTCGTGTCCAATTTCGTTTTGGTCTCCAAACCGTCATCCTCTTCCTCGTCCGTTTCGTTCAGCTCGACGTACTCGCGTTTTTTATCTTTCGTCTTCTTTTTCTTCTTCTTCTTCTTCTTCTTGTCCGGTTTTTCGATCGCGGCGCCTTTCAGTTTCAGCTTGCCGCCAACCACGTTCTCGAATCCCATCCTCTTCAACTTTTGTCGTGTAGTTCTTCTGAAGCGTGAAGAAGTTTTTGTTCTTTTTCCCTTTTCTTGCTTTTGATCATCGCTCGATAATTAAAACCCTAAAAATTTGCGAACGCACTCCACTTAAGAAAGAAGAGAAGAGCGTCGTGTGATCCTCTCTCTCTTCTCTCTCTCTCTCTCTCTCTTCATTTTTTTCAACCTATACCTTTTGTGTTCGAAAAAGAAACGCAAAATGACTTCCAGCGGCATCGAGCTCCGCATCGGAAACAAGTATCGGGTCGGGCGAAAGATAGGAAGTGGATCTTTCGGGGATATATATTTAGGTACGCGCTCTCGAAACGCTGCGAGTTAGATTTTTTTTTTTCTTTCGTGTGTTTGTGTCTCTGGTTGAGAACACGAGTGCAATTTTGCCTCTCTCCTCGCGTGTCTACAACTAGAAAAATGTACTTCTCCGCGCGATGAATGATGCCGGATGCGAATCGATTTTACGCGTCATGGAACGTTTAAAGGGTGAATAAAATACTGACGAATACTTCTATCGCGCAGGAACGCACATACAAACGGACGAGGAAGTTGGGATTAAGCTGGTACGGTTTTAGCGTTAAATTTGCTTTCCGCTTTTCCGCTCTTCTGTCCGGTGGCCTTTTCGACAAATTTTTTCGTTCTCTGGCGGGTAGGAGAGCGCTCGTTTTACGCGCGACTTTCTCACCCCATTCGCGAGTGATTTTTGAATCGATCTCGTCGCGGTGCTCGTCGCGAGATCGTTGATTACATTTTCTTTCGCGCTGACTCGTCGTCTTCCTCCGTCGTTTTATTATTCACGACGAACACCCAAAACAGGAATCATGCAAGAGCCGACACCCGCAACTTTTACTCTACGAATCAAAACTGTACAAAATCTTGCAAGGCGGCACCGGCATCCCGAACGTTCGATGGTACGGCGTCGAAGGCGAATATAACATCATGGTCATGGATCTTTTGGGTCCATCGTTAGAAGATTTGTTCAATTTTTGTAACCGGAAGTTATCACTGAAGACGGTTTTGATGTTGGCGGACCAACTGGTTTCGAGAATAGAGTACGTGCACTCAAAGTCGTTCATTCATCGAGATATCAAACCGGACAACTTTTTGATGGGGTTAGGCAAACGCGCGAATCAGGTAAACATAATCGATTTTGGATTGGCAAAAAAGTATCGCGATCCAAAAACACACATGCACATACCGTACCGCGAGAATAAGAACTTGACCGGCACGGCGAGGTACGCCTCCATCAATACCCACGTCGGCGTGGAGCAAAGTCGAAGAGACGATTTAGAATCGCTCGGGTACGTTTTGATGTATTTTTTGAGAGGATCGTTGCCGTGGCAAGGATTAAAAGCGCACACAAAGAAGATGAAGTATGAAAAGATTAGCGATAAGAAGATGACCACCCCGATTGAAGTTTTATGTAAAGGTTTCCCTCCGGAGTTTGTGTCGTACTTCCAAGTCGTTCGATCGTTGCGATTTGAAGACAAGCCGGATTACTCGTTTTTACGCAAATTATTCCGAGATTTGTTCATTCGAGAAGGGTATCAGTACGATTACGTGTTTGATTGGACGATTTTGAAGTATCAACAAACGCAACAGTTATCGAGAGGCATTAGCAACAACGCGAACAACACGACGAACAACGAAACCGGGGGTGGACAAACGACGCAGAGAGAAGCAACGGGGCGATCGAGTGGCGCACCCATTGGGGACAAATCAAAAGATCCGAACTGGCGATCGGATTCCAAAGCGGTCAACACGTCGCGAATCGAGAAATCCAGGTCGGGTGAGAAGGAGTTGATGGCGAAAGAAGACGCCAAGGCGAAGTCTTCCTCGAGAGATCGAGGCACCAGCGCTCGTCGAAGGGAGTGAGCGGTTCCGCACTTGGAAGAAGAGCAGAATATATATTAATAGTAGAGAGTATTATATTGTAGATTAAATAATTGCATGCGAAGTAACAGTATAACATTATCGAGGAGAGGAAAGAGACGGCGGGAGAGAGTTCTTAGATAGAGAAAAGAAGGAAGTTTTGATACACGTTAAAATCATGTACATGATGATAAAGAAAACACGTTCAACGAATCTAAGCACCCTCAAAAGAAAAAAGAAGCATACAGAATTTTCCTCTACCGCAGGATTCTTCATTCTTTTCTGCGCGACAAAACATGAGCGGTCTCGAGGATGCATCTCAGGACTGTCCGAATCGGCGCAATAGTGGCAACGATTTCATCGCCGGCACGCAGTTCACTCGCACCAAAACCGTATCCTTGTTGGACCAAATAAAAGAAAACGAACGAGAAGAAAAGATTGAAAATTTGTTCGACTTTAGCGGGGACTTTTTACTCAAAAAGAAGAAGACGAGAGAGGACGACGACGACGACGACGACGACGTGGATAAATTGCTGAGCATTTTCGGCGAAATAAAAGGAGACGACGAAGAACGGGACGACGAGGAGGACGACGAGGAGGACGAACGCGCGCGGAAGAGGCAAGAGAAAGTCGACGAGCAGTTTCGACGAACGTTCGAGACGTTCGATACCGAAGGGAAAAATAGCAGTGGGAGATTGATTTTGAAAGTAAAAAACGACGAAAAAGACGGCGGTTGGACGGAATCGATAAAACAAAAACTTCCGAAAGACGCTCGAGATAGCACAAAGTGGGACCAGAGACAGTTGGAAGTGCCGGTAAAACTCGCTGAGCGTTTGCAAGAGTACCAGAGAGACGGCGTGAGATTTTTCCATGGTTTGTACGCACGAAATCTGGGCGGCTTGTTGGCCGACGAAATGGGTTTAGGAAAGACAGTGCAGTGCGTGGCGTTCGCGACGGCGTGCTTGTTGGCGAATAAACCCAGAGGCGGTTTTGCAGGTGGAGGCGAAGCGAGGAGGATGGTGAAAGGCGGGGTGTTGATGAGAAGTAAGAAGAAGAGCATGTGGCAGGACGATTCAGACGACGGAGAGGAGGATTTGAAAAAGGACAAGAACGACAACGACAACGAAGACGAAGAGGATCCAGTAAGAGTACAAGACGATGTCGAGGAAACGATATTCGATAAATGGGGAAAGCGAGAGCTGCTCTCTGAAGAAGAGGCAAAGAAAAGAGGCGTCAATGCGAACAATCGAAGACCGATTTTAATCATCGTTCCGACGACGTTGATCGATAACTGGAAGAACGAGTTTGAAAAGTGGGGCGAGGCTATCGGCGAGAACGATAAATGGGACGTTACGGTCGCAGTTGCGCACGGGAACAACAGAGAAATGGTATACGACGACATTGAAAATCATCGCGGAGTTGACGTCGTAATTACGACCGCGAACATCCTCTCCCGAGACATCCAATCCAATCCAGATTTTAACATTTGGACGAATACCAACTGGGATTTTTGCATCATCGATGAAATGCACATCTCCATGAAGAACCCGAAAACGCAATCATATAAGGCGATGTGCCAAATGAAGTGTTTAAAGTTTGGCTTGACAGGTACGCCGTATCAAAATAATCCCCAGGAGATGTACGCAATATTTGATCTCTTGAACGCAAACTGTATCGGTTCGAGAGGTCACTTCAAATCGTATTACGAGAATCCGATGAAAAAAGCCCGCGGTCGAGGGGCGAGTGAATTCGAAATAGGTGTCGGTAGACAACGCGCGAAGCAGTTACAAGCTTTATTGAAGATTTACATGCTGAAAAGAATGAAATCGGACGTCTTAAAAGCTGGAACTATGAAGAAAAAGACTGAGAAAGTTGTATTTTGTGACTTGGCTCCGGCGCAAAGAAGAGCGTACGAACGCATCCGAGAATCGACGAGTGTACAGTTAATATTGAATAAAGATAGTCCGTGCGATTGCGGAAGTGGAGAGGAAAGAAACAAATGTTGCTATCCTGCTAATGGTCTAGACGACGATGACGGAGACGAGATGTGGTGTGCTTACGGACCGCACGGTAGGCACAAATCCTGTCCAATGTGCGTCGGATTCGCGTGCATCTTTGCCTGTCGTAACGTCTCGAACCATCTCGAACTTTTAAAACCTTTCGATTTACATCCCAATCCGAAAGAGGAAGATATTTTGAAGCACAAACGCGCGCAAGCGATAGCCAAAGTCGCCCTCGGCGACGAGCTCGACGCGCTCGGAGGATTGCGACCGCTACAAAATTTTCTCGCCGCTTCAAACTTTGAGCATTGCGGCAAAATGAAAACGCTGAGCATTTTACTCGAACGGTTTCACAAAAAGAACGATAAAGTTGTCTTGTTTTCTTATTCGGTTCGATTATTAAACGTGATGAATGAGTTCGTCAAGCGCATGGGATACGTGCACGTGCGATTAGATGGTGGTACGGCTGTGAAAGAGCGCCAAAAGATTGTCGACGATTTTAACAAACGTGGTAGTTGCTTCTTGTTTCTCATGTCCTCCGAAGCCGGCGGCGTCGGTCTTAACATCGCTTCTGCGAATAAAGTGATCATTTTTGATCCAGCGTGGAATCCTGCAAAAGATTTACAGTCGCAGGATCGCGTGTACAGATTGGGCAACAAGCGCGACGTTGAAGTGTACAGGTTAATTTCCGCCGGTACTTTAGAAGAGCTCGTGTATTCTCGTCAGATTTACAAACAACAAATGGGTTCGACCATGACGGCTGGAAAGATGGAACGACGACTCTTTGACGGTATTCAAGGCGATCACAAGAATAAAGGTGAGTTATGGGGCATCGTAAACTTACTCAGATTGAACATGGCGGGCAAAGTTGAGCTGCGTGAAAAAGTAGAAGAAGAGAAACGCAAAGACGAGGACGAAGAAGAGGACATCATCAAAGAGGAAGGGTACGAAGACAAAGACGGATTCAAGTTCAGAGTTGCCAAAGGTTTGGACCGAGAACAAGTTCGCGATATCGGCAACGCTTTGGAAGAACAGAGGGAAGCGGCAGCCAAACGAGGCGAGAACATCTTCGAAGCCTTGCTCGACGATGGGGAGGATGATGACAACAACGAAAAGAAGCTCCACGCGTTGCACACCATGGACCATAACAAACTTTTTGGCGTGAGCGATAAAGAGAAGAAGCGCATCGAAAACGCCGAGAGAGCTTCGAAGAATGAAAAGTTGTTGAAAAGACTCGCCAAGAAGAGGAAAGAGGCGGAAGCGTCCATGAATAAAGGCGCGAGAAATCGAAAGAAGAATGCGCTCGATCCGCGCAATCACGCGGTACAAGACATGGCTTTAAGAGCGATGGCAAAATATAACAACATGTCTGAGCTCGATTTCGCCAAGCTCTTCTTATCTTTGAAAACAAAGGAAGAAGCTGAATACGCATTAATGCGAAACGTGGAAGGCTTAAAAAGTGAGATGGACGATTTCGATGACGACGACGAAGAGGAAGATTAATTTAGGGGTGTTTGAGAGATAAAAAGAGGAAATAAAGTAGCGAAAGCGGCAGCAGCACTAACATACTTTTAGCGGTGTTAGCATTAGCGATGAAGTGTTGAACAAACACACCATCATCATATATTTGTATACATACACAGATGTACCAATAGAAGAATACGCGCGCATACCATTTGAAACAACATACGAAATACAGCAGATTTTAATGACACGATACCTATAAAACCTCTCGGATCAATCGGGCGCAGACGGATTTGTCCATTCCCATGACTCCATCTTCGCTTCCATCAATCTTCGTCACAAACGGCCTGACTTTCTCGTGCTCTACCATAAGTCCTCCGGCGCACCACATGACTTCGCCTTCTTCGATCAAAAAATCCATCGCCTCTTCCGAAATCTCTTTGAAATGAATAGTGCACACGTCCACGGAACTCGCCGAGACACCCGTCGCCACGTCCGTCACTCTGATTGACCCAACCGTCGAGCACGGACTGTTCTCCTTATATGACCGCATAAACATCCTCGCTTCTTCCTCAGACTCGGGTTTCTCCCGTATTTTACCGTCAAAAACTACCACTTGATCGCACGTGATCAGCAGTGTCCTTCTCTTCCCTTCCTCCTCTCCTCCTTTCTTCATTCGTTCCAAAATCGCCTCAGCTTTTGCCTTGGCCAACTCTTCAACCAACGCGCTCGGATCCTCGAATCTGATTGCTTTCTCGTCTATATCCGCGGAAATCGTCTCGTACTCAACCTTCATCTCCGTCAGAATTTGTTTCCTCGTCGCCGATTTGCTTCCTAAAATCACCCGGATGTTTTCTTTCGTCAGCGTTTCCCCGACGTTTGACATCGTCGCCGTCGTCGTCGTCGTCGTCTGGTGTCTGCTTTTGAAGCTCTGCTTGCCACGCGCGTCGTGCAAACGAGCGCCGCTGGTGCTTCTTCTTCTCGAAGAAGACGACGAGGCCGAACGAAAAGTCGAGAAACGCGACGTAAAAGCGATCGCGCGAGTCCTCCGCAAAAAGGAGAGCGACGACAACGCGTGTCGCATTTGTGGTGAGAAACAAAAGTGTGCAAACAGCACAAGTAAAAAAATTAATCGAACGCAAAATATCTACATGTACACACATCTAAACACCTACAAAAGCTACGCGTCGTCACCACTACCATCCGGCATGATATCCCCGTACCTCTTCTTCCACCGAATCCTGGCTAATTCTGGTTCTAAAATCTCCCACGCGTTGCTAAACGCGCGCGCGTCTCTCTTCGACACCTTCGTCTCGCACGCTCGAATCGCCTCCTCTTTCTTGCTGCTGCTGCTCTCATTTTTGCTTCTTCTTCCGGGGATGGGTTTCCCGCTGTGCGCTTCGACCGAGCGGTAAAAATCTTCCCAGAATTTCTCGCACGTGTCCATCTCGCCGTATCGGTAGTATTTCGTCAGTTGGAATCTCGGCGCTGCGTAGAAGAGAGGGTCAGTCAGAGAAAGCTTTTCGTCGACTCACAACATTTTCCCGAAAACAACGACACCGGGGAGAGAGAGAGAGAACGCAACAGAGAGAAGAAAAAAAGGCACGATAACGCACAGTAACACTCCCAGATTTTCCCGAACGCGGTCCCCACGCTCAGAGCGCTTTCCTCTTCCTTTTCGTCCTCTTCGTTTTCTTCGTCCGTTCTTCTTCTTCTATTTCTTCCTTCTCCTCGCGCGAACATCGTTATCGTTACGTCGTGCTTTGCGTAGAAAGAAGAGAGAAAAGGGAAGAGAGAGAGAGAGAGTTGTGAGGTGCGAGAGTGCGAGTCGTCGGAAGAAGAAGACGAAGACACGAGGAAAGAGAGAGAGAGAGAAGAAGAAAGCAAAACGCAAAAAAATCTGCGAGAGTGATGCTCTTTGTTTTGGAAAAAGGACGTGCGACGACGTTTCTCATCACACTCGTCCTTGCTTTTTGCACAGAGAAGAAGTTCTCACTTTTCCCCAAACCAAAACGCTCTTCTGAAAGTTTCTTTCGTTTCTTCTTGTATTCTTTCGCGCGCACATTATAGCGCTACCAGCGAGAGAGAGAGAGAGACATACACACAACAGAGAGAGAGAGAGATATGTCGATCGGAGGAGCGGTGACGGCAGCGGCCGCGCGACCGGCGCGATGTTGTTTCGCAAAATCACGAGTTGTCCCAAAGTCGTCTCCAAAACGTCATCACGCGCAAGTCAGGAACACTGATGCGTTTACTAAAACCACGACGACGATAGTTACGAGAGCCGTCGCGGAACCGACGCCAACGAAGAACGACTTCATGCTCTCGGACGAGCAAATTTGGACAAACCCAGCGAACGAGGAAAACTACAAGCTCCAAACGCAAATCATGAAGCTTACGGAAGATACGACGGTGATTCGCTCTCTCGATTGGGACCGAGACCGGTTCGATATCGAGTTTGGCCTCGAAAAAGGGACGACGTATAACTCGTACGTGATCAAAGGGAAAGAGAAGACGATTTTAATCGACGCGAGTCACGAGAAGTTCGAGAAGTTATATTTAGATTCGTTGCTCGCGGTGGTTGGAGATTGGAGAACGATCGATTACATCGTGTGTTCGCACACGGAACCGGATCACTCCGGGTTGATTCGACACGTGTTGGAGCGCGCGCCGGACGCGACGGTGGTCGGGACGAAGGTGTGCTTGGCGTTTTTGGATAACTTGGTACAGAAAGATTTTAATAAGTTGGTCGTGAAAGGCGGGGATGCGCTCGAGATGGGCGACGGGAGACAGTTGAAATTCGTCCCCGCGCCGAATTTGCACTGGCCGGATACGATGTTCAGTTACGACACGGAGAGCGAGTTGGTGTACACGTGCGACGCGTTTGGCGCGCACTATTGCACGGAGGACGTGTTCGACGAAGAGTTACCGAAACTCATGCCGCATTTTAGCTTTTACTACGAGTGCTTGATGAAACCGAACGCGCGTTCGGTGTTGACGGCGTTGAGAAAGTGCGAGGCGGACGGGGTGAAGTTGTCCACGGTGTGCACCGGTCACGGGCCAATTTTACAACGCAACTCTGAAGAACTCATCGGAGACTACAAAAAATGGTCCGAGAAGGCTTTGGAGAAAGCGAAAGCGTCTGTCGCTGTTTTCTATACCGCAGATTACGGTTTCAGCGATCGGTTATCGCAGTCCGTCGCCAGAGGTGTGGTGAAAACCGACTGTGAAGTGGCGATGGTGGATTTGTCCACCTGCGACGCGCAGCAAGTCGTCGAGGAGGTTGGTCGCGCGAGCGGGATCGTTTTGCTAGCACCACCGAATGCCAACGAGGATATCCAAGATAACATTGGCGTTTTGATTGGCGCGGTGAAACCGGGGAAGCAGAAGATTTTGGTATGCGAGAGTTACGGCGGCGACGACGAACCGGTGGATCCGTTGATGCGAAAGTTTGCCGAAATTGGTTTGCAAGAATCGCAGTCGCCATTGAAGTGCCAGTCGGCGCCGACGGAAGGCACGTACCAGTTGTACGAGGAAGCGGGGACAGATTTGGGTCAGCTGTTGACGCAAAAAGAAAAGTTGAAGGAAATGAAATCGAGCATGTCTGCCGACGTCGCGAGAGCGCTGGGGAGAGTCTCTGGCGGATTGTACATTGTCACCGCGGTGCAAGGGACCGCGAAATCTGCCATGGTCGCTTCGTGGGTCGCGCAAGCGTCGTTTGAACCGTTGGGATTTACCATCGCCGTCGCGAAAGATCGCGCGATCGAATCCTTGATGCAAGTTGGCGACAGTTTTGTTTTGAACTGCTTAGGTGAAGATGGTTTCGAAGCGCCGATGAAGCACTTCTTGAAACGTTTTCCTCCTGGTGCGGATCGATTCGAAGGCGTGGATTGGAAGCCCGCGCAGTGCGGGTCGCCGATTTTAGCGGACGCCGTGAGTTACGTGGAGTGTAAAGTCGTTTCCAGGATGGACGCAAACGATCACTGGGTGATTTACAGCGAAGCCTTGGACGGAGGCGTGTTCAATAAAGACGCGAAAACGGCTTCGCACTTTAGGAAAGTCGCGACGTATTATTAACGCAACATGAAACGCGCGCGCGAGTTTGTTTTTCAAATAATGAAGTCAAAAAAAGTGTACAAAACAAAGCTTGATTACATTTGTATGGTTATGGTTCTCTCTATCTCTCTCTCTTTCTTCTTTTCTCTCTCACAGATTAATCGTCCCGGCGTACCAGCTTGACCTTTTCCTGTCCGTCTCCTTCTTCAATCCGGCGTCTTCCAAAACGCTCTTCGTCGCGCCCACGACGAGCGTGCTCGTCCTCGCCGTCCCGACCGACAGCGCCGGCGTTGGCGGCCGCTCCGATATCTGCGGTATTATCGCCGCGCACGTGATCGCTACCGCCGTTAACGTGCGCAGCAAAATGTTCTGTTTCCGTTCGGCCGATGGTATCGGCATCGTCGTCAGTTTTTTCGAGAGCGCCTTGTCGAATAAAACCTCCTCGCTCTCCTCCTTTTCTTCGCCGCTCGCATCGTCGTTGTTGTTCTCTGCTTCCTCGTCCTTCTCTTCGACGCTCCTTCTCGAAAGTTTCCCCGCTCGTCGTCGTCTGTTTTCGTTGTTGTTTCTCGAGGCGATACCGCTACTCCTCGAGCTGCTTTCGCCGCAAAAAATGCTCCTCGCGCGTCTGTCTTCTCGCATCGATGACGTCGTCGCGCGCAGACTCGCCGAAGGCGCAGAAGGAGACGACGAATCTTTCTTCGTCGTCGTCTTCCCCGCGAAAGGACGCTTTTGGGTGCTTTCCCGGGAAGAGCGAAATTTCAACCTCTTCGAACATTCTCGCGCGATGATGCTTACCCCTCGTTCGCTGCAGCACGAGAGATTCAAAGCTGTGGAGTGCATGATGACGGTGACGTGGGAATTCTGAAGAAGAGCGCGGGTGCGCGCGTTCGCCAAACTCTGCTCTCGTCTCCTTCGCGCGCGCGCGGTTTTCGTTGTGAAGAAGAACAAAAGAAGACGTTTGGGAAAAAAAACGAAAAACGAGAGAGAAAAAGATTGAAATGTACAGTCATCATCATCATCATCATCTTTTCCTCGCGAGACGAGAGCAGGTGGAGAAGGGAGATCTTTTTTTTCTTTCTCTGCGTGTTTCTTCATTTCTTCACGACTGCAACGTATGCGTTTACACACGAGGTTTCTTAACCGAAAAGTATATGTGTTTAACTTTGTTATCTCCGATACCATTAAAATACAACCGGGATGCGCACGTATTAGTTAGGATCCCTCAAAACTACTCTCATTCTCTTTATTCTCTATGTGTGTTTGTGTATGTAATATCAACTGTGTATCTCTTTTTTTCTGTATTCGTACATTTTCCTTTTTTAACTGACGGTGCGGCCGAAAGCCACGGCGGAGATGTAGAGATTTTTTGCCCACTTTTCCTTGACGTGCGTGCGAGGAAACGCGGACGTTCTCAAGGTTTCTTGCGTCTCATCTCCTGGTCGTCGACGAGGGATGGATAAAACGAACGCGGCTTGGTCCGGAGTGGCTGCGCAACACGTGATTCTGAAACCGCAATCCCATCTGCGGTGGATGCCCTCGGACGGGTACATGTAATCCAATTCCGCGCATTGATCGACTAAACCGGCGTTTCTGGACATGCAAATGGCCCATCTCGTCCCACAGGTTGCCATTGAAGTCACGTAAAAACCTTCTTTCCATTTTTTGTTTATCCATTTAAACGGAAACGAGTCGGAAACTTTGTACGATTGTTGCGTGTACGGCGTGCCTTTGGACATGATAACCAAAGCCGAACCAGTCGTCGATCCAGCCAACGAAGTGATGTAATACCCATCGTCCCATTGTTCCAAAATCCATTCTTTCGGTAAGAACTGTGTGCTCAAATTCCACATTTGGGCGGAATATCCGGTTCCAGCGTCCATGATCAACGCCCACAACTCTTGAGCGCACGAGACGGAACTGACGAATAAACCGTCGTCGTTACCTTTTTCGATGTGTTGTTCCACTCTCGAGTTGGCCACGTTGTAGTGATATCTTTGCTTCATCGGTCTGTGCGCGTTGTAGATAGTAATCCACTGTTGCGCCGGAATTCCAATTCTAACCTTCTTCTTCGCCGCTCCTTTATCGTCTTCTTCCAAGTTGCCCATATCCGTCGCTTTACGTTTCATTCCAACTTTCTTGGCGCCGTCTGTACTAATCGGACGTCTCCCTGGCGGACCACACAACGGTTCAAATAACGCCGCCATCGCCGCGTACTTTGGTTCTTCGTCAAACTTCAAGTTAATCACCGCTTCCATGAACTGTCTGTACGCTGGTGGCGAATACCGACACAGACTCTCCGCGCACGTCGCCATCTTCTTCTTGCACACCAAAAAACCTTTGTTATCGCCTTGATAGCCTTGCCACGGCAATCTACCTTTCAACAAAAACAACAAAGTGTACGCCAAACTCTCCAAATCATCTCTCCTCGACGCTGTTCTTCCCAAATGCGCGTGCACGCTCGCGTATCTGACTGTCCCTCGAAACACGTCTGGCCTTTGGTCGTAGTCCACGTGCGCCGCGCACACCGGATCTCTCCATCTCGTCGCTAAACCTAAATCCACCAAATACAACTTCTTCTCCGTCGGCGTCCCCGGAGGTCCGAGTAAAAAGTTCTCCGGCTTAATATCTCCGTGCACGAACCCTTTACTGTGGAAATTCTCCAAAATCGCCAGCGCCTCCACCGCGATGCACGAAACCATCTCTTGCGACATCGATTGCCCGCACGTGTTCCACTTATCCCACAAAGACGGCCCGAGTAAATCCATGACCATCACGTACCATTCGCCCTGTCTCCCTTTAAAATGCACCTTCGGTACCCCTAAAATCCCACCTAAAGAATTATACACCGACCACTCGTACGGCGGTCCGTAGTTGCACCCTTTGCTCGATCGGTGCTCGAATTTTAAGGCGATTTCGTTCGCTCCCGGACCGATGTGTTCGTTCGCGCCTTTCGCCGTCGACGTCGTCGCTCTTCGCCCGACGTACACCTGCCCAAACCCACCTTTCCCGAGTTTTCTCTCGACGATGTACACCGGAGAGCCGCCCACTTGCGTCTGTGTTTTGTTGTTGTTCAAGAAGAAGAAAAGGTCAGAGAGTTCGTTTTCCCCGCGAGACGAGATCAGATTCAAACGGAAAGAAGAAGAAGATTAAGAAGAAACGAACACAGAACAAACACACCTTCTCTGGAACCGGCGCGGAGGCGCCGTCCTCGTCCGCCTCCGCGTTTTCGCGATCGTCCGTCGGAGGATCTTCCGCCATTTTATGTTATTTGTGTTATGTGTGTGCGTGTGCGTGTGAGTACGAGTCCGCGACGAGAAGTCTACGCGCGTGCGATTTGTCTTTCCGGAGAGGGATTCTCTTCTCGCGCGAGAGTGTCGTTCTTTTTTGATCGACTACAACAAAGCTTCCTCTTCGTGCTCTCCGCGCGCGTGCTCTGCGTGTGCGTGCTCGTGTGCACGCGCGTGAAGAGAAAAAAGAAGGTCTTCCGCGTTTGAGTGCGTATCTATCGAAAGCGATTCGGTGTTGTTGTGCGCGGTTTTTGTGCGGAGAGTCGAGACTCTCGGAGAGAGAAAGAAAGACGAGCGTTGCGAGATATTTTCACCTTTCGCCTAACTCTCTACGCGTACACGTTAATCGTACAATAAAAAAACTAATTTCTACGTAAAACTGCTCAAATCGGTAATCGCGCCACCGCAGACTTCGACGACGACGCAGCCGGTTTCGTTCATGTCGTTGTGCATTTCTTTGATTTTGCCTTCGTAAGAGAGCGCGAGGCACGCGCCGCACGCGGGTTCGACCAAAGCGCGGTGGTGGTTGGCGAAGCTTTCGCACGCGGCGACGGCTTGGTCGTCCGTGACGGTAGTGGAGATTACGCGAGGGGATTTGCCCTCGCGTTTCCATTGTTTTGTTAAATCGAACGCGGATGGGGAGACTTGTGCGGCGCCGAGGGATTTGGCGACGGAGGTGATCGCCGGGAGAGTGACGAGCTCGTTTTTTTGAACGGATTGGTAGAGCGAGTCGCATCCGATGGTTTCGCTGACGACGACGTCTGTTTTCGCCCAACCTACTTCGCGTAAACCTTGAGCGATGCCTAGGAGTAAACCACCACCACCGACGCAAGTGCATATGAAACTGGGAGGGACGGTTTCACCCGCGTCTCGCAACTGCGCGCACATCTCGTGTACCAGCGTCGCGTGCCCGGTCCACGTGTCTTCGCCTTCAAACGGGTGAGCGAAAAACGCGTCCTCTTCCGCGGCAATCTTTTCCGCGAGCTCGTTTGCTTCCGACCACTGCTTCCCGTGCACGATAACTTTCGCTTTGTACGATTCCAAGCGCTCCCGAATGAACTCGGGCGTCGTCTCCGGAACGACCACCGTCGTCTTCGCGCCTAACCGCGACCCGCTATACGCCACCGCTAAACCCGCGTTACCACCGCTGCTGGACACGAACGTCTTCTTTCCGTCTAACAACAATGCTTTTTGACACGCGTAACCTAACCCTCTCAATTTAAACGATCCAGACGGTTGACAGTTGTCCATTTTTATGTACGTGTTTCGCTCGTTCTTTTCCGAAAGCGGTTGGGAGTAAATCAAAGGCGTGGACACGTGCAACGGAGGCGCTTCGGCGAAGGTTTGTTGCAACATCGTTCCTCTCGGACCGAAATTGAACCACTCAAGTTTCTTCTTGCTTTCCGCAGAGGAAGAAGAAGGAGAAGAAGAGGCTCGAACGGTCGCGCGGCGTCGTTGTCGTCCGTGATTATGATTATCGTGCGCCTTTCGTGTCTTCATCGGATTGGAACGCAACAGACGACGACGGTTGTTACTTCCATCGGCGTCGATTGCTCTTTGCGATGAAGATACCGCCGCTGAAGTCGCTCGGAACATAGAAATTAGTCTGACTTATTCTAAATGCGCGTTTTCTTCTTGCTATGTATATAAATGCGTATATCTATGGTGTGTGCCTACTCGCGCGGCGCGTGTGTTGTGCTATTTTTTTGTCGCTTTCTAATACGTGTCTTCCTCTCTGATTGGACTAAAAATCTCAACGGCGGCGGCACGTCTCTCGCCGTTGTGGTTCGGGAGCTCTTTTTCTATCCTCCCGCTCGGCGTCGTTTGTTTATTCGTCGTCGTCTTCTTCTTCTTCTTTTTCGGCGCGTTGTGCCGCACCGCCACGCCTTTACTCTCGAAATAATTCGCCAGTTTCACTTTCGATATGCACTTCATTCGTAAACCGTTCTCGCAGAGTTTCTTGACTTCGTCTATGTCGATCGGTTCCATGCGTAAGATGGTGGCGTACACGTCCCGAGAAGATTTGAGAAAGGCGGTGAGTTTGGCGTGGAGCACTCGCTCGTCGATCCCAACCGCCTCGTTTTCTTCTTCTTCTTCTTCTTCTTCTTCTTCGTCGTCGCCCGCTTCTTCACCTTCTTCTTCTCTAGACGTTCTCGCTCCTCTTAAAATGCTCGTCCCGTTCTTTTTCCGTTTCTTTGTAGTCAACCCGGCGATGGATGTCGGGTTGTTGTTACTCACGTTCAGGTCTCGTTGACTTAAACTCAACAACTCTTCTTCCAACCGTTGCGAATACGCCGCGCCGTCGCCTCTCTCCACCATCTTCTCGGTCCAAATGTTCATCAAGCAATCAATCATAGCCGTTCGAGAACCGAGTCGTTTCATGCCATACTTTGCCAACTCCTTTGCGAGCTCTTGGTCCGTCTTCGAGGAGTAATCCGGAGGCGATGAAAGAGGATGAGAAGGGGTAGGTTGCACATCGTCTTCTCCTTGTTCTTCTTCTTCTTCTTTATCATCATAAGCCTCCTCCTCTCGAAGCGCCTCCCGCTCGCCGCCGCCGCGTTCGTCGTACCTCTTCTCCGCCGCTTTCTTCAGCAATCGCCACGCCAGCGGTTGCGGTTCATCCTCGTCCGTGTCGTCTATGTATCTATCAATGTCGTTGTTATCGTCGTCATCGTCTATTTGCGTCAAGTCAATCGGCGAATACTCGTTTTTCCTTTCCTCCTCTGTTTCTTCTTCTTCTTTTTCGGTTACGACTTCTTCAATGCATTTTTCCCACTCTCTTCTCTCCTCCTCTTCCTCGTCCGCCTCCCGGTCGTCCAACGCTAAAAAACCTCGCTCGTCCCTGCGATTTGAGATACACGCACGCGCGCGCAAAGAGAGAGAGAGAGAGAGAGACGTAAATCGTCAGCATCGCGCGCGCAAAAGAAACACACTACCACGCGCGGAGAGATGAAAAAAAGCAAACAAACGGGGAAAGAAAACAAAAAACGCACGTTGGAAATCCAGCTCTGCGTAAAATTTCCCTCTGCACGTCCCGCAAAGAATCCACGTTCAAACGCAGCATGAGCTCTTGCCAGCACGGAAGGAGGATTAGTCGTCGCTCGCTCGGCATGTTTGCGTTTCCTCCTCTTTTTTATGCGTGTATAAAACGAGAGAGTATGCAAGGGCGCTCTCTGCGATGAAGTTTTTCTTCTTCTCCCCTTTTGTCGTACTCGTAAAATGAAAAAATCTGAGCACTCGATCAAACCTCGAACGTGTGTCTTCTTCAAATGCGAATCGTAAAGAATTTTTTTTTGTTTTTTTTGCACCCGAATCACTTCTTCGTTTTGCCTCCTCGCAATGAGCGCTCTCAGTCGTGTATCTTCCGAAGCGTGATGACTCACTCAGATAGAGCTCTCTGTGTTCTCTTTTCCGCATTTTTACCCACCTCTTTATTATACACGTATCCATCAAAACTATCATAGGTAACTGCGCATACAAACACAGACAGAGATAAAGTTTGCCCACCTCGTGCGCGGCGTTTGAGTACACGAGAGAGAGAGAGATAAAGAATGGCGACGATGGCGACGAGCGCTAACGCCTCTTCGTCGTCGTCGTCGTTCGTCGGGAGAACGACGCGTTCGCAGCGACGACGACGACAACGACGAGGGAAGAGTGGCATTCTTTCTCCCGGCGAGAGAGG
>Ga0181595_10000884_pt1 | contig 33399 bp, 19 predicted proteins | sample 041ome_7_FD_145604 | JGI IMG/M metagenome (GOLD analysis project Ga0181595, IMG submission 145604) | Coastal salt marsh microbial communities from the Groves Creek Marsh, Skidaway Island, Georgia - 041401AS metaG (spades assembly) | ecosystem: Environmental > Aquatic > Marine > Intertidal zone... | reverse complement strand
GCGTGTGATATAATAACGCGTTTGGTTTGTGACAACGCGTGTTTTTCAAAATAAAAAACTTTGCGGCGGACCGGCGGTCGTTTTGTGTTGAGTCACGGTGTGAGTGAAACAAACCACTTTTCAAAAATTGTGCCAAAACAGACATCAGCAGATCAGGTCAGAGAGAGAAATTTTACGTTGTTCCCGAAACACAACACGCGTGCCACGAATTTCCCTCGTAAAAAACGACGCATCAAAAAAAGCGACACGCAGCACACTTTACTCACAACGCACAAAACAAATTGCAACGCGCGCTCTATATTCTAGAAACAAAACGACGCATAAAGTATGATGACAACAACAACAACACCAGCAACATCAGCATCCTTCTCTCGGACACTCGGTGCGACGAAGAAAGCGACAAACACTCGAGCATCTTCATCTCGTCGTTGCTTCGGGAAGAAAATGATTAGTAATAATATCAAAGCGAAAATGGCATCGTCGTCGTCGTCGTCGTCGTCATCGAACGAGAGCAACGCTGAGACGGAAACGAATCTATTCAGAGCAGCCGGTATCGCGCTGTTACCGATTTCCTTGACAAATTTATTCAACACGCCGGAAACGTTGACGACGTTCTTAAATTTCGAGAGTGCTGAGCAGTTTCCTGACTTCACGTCAGTTGAGTCTCTGACACACTGGTCTAATCTCTTCGGTTCAGACGCATTTTCGTTAATCACCTTATGCTCGTGTTACGTGTTAGCAGACGCCGCCGAAAATAAACGCTTAAACTCCCAAACGTACCAACGATTAGCGGTTGGTAACGTTTTAGTGTTAGCGTCCGTCATCGGGGCTTTAGTATTGACGCAAGTTGTAGGCGAAGCGCCGCGACCAAACGCGTCTGCCATTGCGACATTCACCGGATTATCTTTACCGTGTTTGTACGCATCCATCAGTGCAATAAACACGCACGGCGGTGGATTTGGTGGAGTGTCAGATTTGTTCGCAAAGGATTGGGATGATTTAAAAGACTTTTCCAATAAAGATGCGTCGTACTTATCGCGATATTATAAGCTCAGTTTTTTTACAACTTTAGTCGTCGGCGGGGCGTTCGCGTTCTCGCCAACTTCTCCTCTGAGCGCAATCAACGAACCATACGCGAGCGCGGAGTTCATCAGAAGATTGTTCGGTCTAGGCGCGGTTTTTGGCTTAGCGCCAGCGCAATTTGTTTTGTTAGACGCGAGTAAAAGAAACAGACTTGGAGGAGGAACTTTTAAGAAACTTAATTGTTCGATCGCCTTGGCGATCCTTTTAGTAGATTTTATGACTGTGTGGGGCTTTGGGAAAATCGCTGAAATCGCGACGCCAGACCAAATTCAAGTTTTGAACGAAGCGAGCGCGACTGGGGGAATCTCTCAAATTTATAACTACGTCGGCGCGATTTCGGTTTCCTTGGCCATCGCTGGCGTGTATCTTTATCAGGGATTATTTGCGAAGAAATAAAAGAGCAAATTCCTTCGATTTGTACTGTGTTCTCAGCAATAAGCACGATGTAATTCTAATGGCGCCTACTATATATTACTAATTATCGAGCAATTCGTCCGTAAATGCTGTGAATAATTGCGTTTCGCAGAAATTTTTCATGAACGAGCGATCGCGTCCAACGTACGAATCGATGAGTTCGTCTTTCAGCAACACCGCCACTTTTTGCCCATCTTTTCCAACTTCGGCGATGGAGTAACTCCGTATGCGACCTAGTATCGCGTCTCGCATGTGATTTCTAAAACATTCACCAAACTCTGCGCACAACTTCGAAGACTTCTCCGACGGTTCTAAAACAGAGGAGAACACCTGCGTTTCAGCAGCTTGACGTATGGAGGCGTGTATTGGTCTCAATTTTTCTCGCAGTTCGTGCCAGTTCGGCGCCGTCGCCACTATACCGCCCATAATTTTGATTTCATCCTTGTACGCATTCAATCGCGTGATGTGCTGCGTGCGATGTCGTATGTCGTTCGTTTTGTGCTGGATTCCAACAACAAAAGGCACGGGGGCCTCGAGAAAATCAGTCATCGAATTCGGCAAAATTGGTAAGAATAATCCTCTCGGACGCAACGGTCGTAACATCGCTAACAAAGATAGAATCACACCGGACAGTTGACCTAGATTTGGAGAGAACACAACAACTTGTTTCTCCAACAACGCGCAAGCGATGAATGCCATGATGTTTTCAATGCTCAGCGATCGACACAAAGCCGCAATTGCCCAAGGTTCGATATGTGCGGCTTCCTCGTCAAACGCGTAGGTGATTTTCCCAACAGAATCGCGGATGCATTTCCTTTCAAAGCACGGGTCATCAGTAGTACTCACTGGGCGACTAAACGGAATCGGCGCGTCAAGAACAGTCTTTCTTTTTTCGGAATCTGCGGCTTTACCACTATGATCCTCTACCAAAGGACCGGTAAAAACATGTGACTCATCGCCAAGTTTCGGAATCGACTCGGCGTGAAATGACTCGAGTATCCGCAATGAATCATCGTTCTTACGTGGATGTACCTCCTCGCTCCTACTGCAGTCTTGCTGTATTGGCGCAACATCACTAATCTCTTTATTTTCTATAGTTGCCGACACTTCTCCGCTAAAATTGAGATCGCGCGCAATATTTTTACTCTCTTCGTCTTCACCGCTTGTCTTGGGAAGTGGGGGTGGACGAGGTTTCGTCGGAGTAATACCAGAACGCGAAAATGCGAGCTCCAAATCCTTCATCAATCGCCTCTCGTCTCGGCGTAACCTCTCTAGCTTTTCTGATGTCACTACTGCTCTCAAAACCTCAAATATCGTCTTGAAAAACGGCGTTTTCGTGATGAAACAATAACACCTAGGAGCCGCGACGAGGTACTTCCTCAAATTTGCCTCTTCATTTTCGCCTCCATCGCCGCCGCCAGATGTATTCTCCTCCGAAAACGAAGAGTTCGGCGAAAGCGTTGACAAAGACGACGATGCACCCGCGATAACGGGCATTTGACTCACAAACTCGTTTGCGTACAAGCAAACGCCATATAAAGGTTCCTCTCCGCTTTCACCACCAGTTAATCGAAAGACAAAACTTGAAGTGTCGTGAGTTTTCTGAGCGTTGCCGTATGCCACCTCTAAAATTTTTGACATGGACGCTGTTTTCTCCACTAGTTTTGGTTCCACGCCATTCGGGAAACAGAAGTGCGCAATTGATTCAACGTCGAACGGTTGCTGCTCCATTTCCTCTTCCGTGTTGTTGTTGTTGTTGTTGTTGTCGTCTTCGTCGTCGTTGTCTCCTTCTTTTCGCACGTTAGAAGGAGGATAGGAAAACAAAATGTCCGCCGAGTACGTTTCTCCAACCGTGCCTCGATGCGGTGGTGTATGTTTCGGTTGAGATACGCGCACGTCTTTTGAAGAGCGTCTCCTGCTGTTGTTGTTGCTGTTGTTACTGTGACTATTCGCATTACGTTGTTGTTGATGGCTAGCTTCGCGAAACTCTCTCGGCGACTCTGCCACCGCGGTAAAATCACTCCGGTCCGGATGCAAACCAACTACGAGAAATTTCTCGAAAGTGAATTTTCTTTTTCTCTTTTTCTTGGATGCGGATGAAAGATTTTCATCATCGTCGTCGTCTCCTTCTTCGACTACTTTTTCGATGTTCTTGTTTGCGTTCTTATTGCTCTTCGGCTTTCTGTTCGATTGTAACCACGACCGTTTCTCTGCGGTTTTGGCTTCCGGATTAAACCACGTCATGTGATGCGTATTACTATTAATATTCGGCCGCTTCTTCTTTGAATGTGAACTCGTCGCGTTTTCGCTCCCAACGAATCGATTCGAGGTCGGGGAAGGCGTTTGGAACGCGTCTTCTTCTTTTTTCTGTTGTTGATGTTGAAAAGGGGAATTCACCATATTCTCGTCGCTGATGTTGTTGAAGCTTTTTTTGAACAGTCGATTCCATCCGCCTCCACCATCATCCGCAGAGAGGACTCTTTCTTCTTCCCCATCCTTCTCGCTCATTTCAACAGTTGCACGTTAGATCGCGTCGCTCGTGGTCCTCTTGTTTCTCGTATCGTTTCATTCCTTTCTTTCTTTCTTTCTTCTGTTGTAACGCACACGTATCAAACAAACAAACACCTCTTTCTCATTACTCGAAAAAAAAATCACAAATTCACAATCCACCACAATAAAAAAAGGGAAGGAGAATGAGAGAAAGCAGGGGTCGCGGCTCCCCAACCACGCGTCGCGGTAGTGGTCGTCGCAATCCACCTCGTTATCTGCTTTTACTCGCAGTAGTGATATCTTATTTGAGCGTGTTTTCTAAAACGACGCGCGCGCAATGGCACACGAGTGGGAAAAAAGCGGCATCGTTCAAAGGGAAAAAGAACGAAGACAGATCGGGCAAATTGGAAAACATCGCGTTCGTTTGCGCGGGATTTCCGTGGATGTACGGTCCTTACCAGATGCAAGGCGATCAGTTGATGAAAACTTTGAACGAAAAGTTCAATTATAAGACGTATTGGATGATGCGAGGGAATAATGTGCACAACATACCACCGGGAGTATATTCGGGGAGAGAAATATCAAATTTAGCACCACCTCAAGTGCCGAAAATACCGCGCGACTGGGACACTTCACATTTACAGTTTCTCGGGTTACCAGCGAGAACGAAAGTGACGAGCGTGATTGCTCGCGTAAACGGTGCCGCGGTATCTATGTCCGAATTGAACGACGCGTCAAAATTGTACGGTATCGATGCGTTTATTGTTTTAGGGGATATCAACGTCGTGTATCACGACTCTTACGATTTTAGAGTACCGACCATCGCCTGGGTGCCGTTTCATTACAACACGGTCAGAGGATCGAATAAAGCCCTCTTAAAATCGTACACATACGCGGTTGGATTATCGCCATCGACGACGAAAGTTATCGCGGACGTGCGACCGGATGTAACATACATTCCGCATTTCATAGACGCGAACGTTCTGGAAACTGACGCGGAGAATTGGTTGAAGAAGGAACGCAAATTAAAAGAGAATACGAATAAATCGGACCGAGAAATTGTATTTAATGCACAAAAATACGACAAGATGTTTAAGAGGCGCTCGTCGTCGTTTAGTGCGGTAGAAACTAGTCAAAGTAGTGACGAAGACGATGTATTTTTAGTGCTCGCCTCGGGGACGAATTACGAAGGCGCCGATAGGAAAGGTTGGGATGTCGCCATCCAAGCGTTCGCGAAATTCCACGAGACGCATCCGGAAATCAAGAAACATCTGTGGGTGCACTCCTTTTCGTCCACGCAAGTCATGCGGGACCACGATGGGAACGGAAACAAAGCACCTCCCGAGTTGGCGCCGCAAGGCGTTGATTTGCGCGGATTGGTCCAGGAGATGGATTTACCACCGGACATTTATACGGTTGATATCGACTTGCACCCACGAGGAAGAGTTGCGGCGATGAAAATTCACGCAGACGTCTGTTTGCACCCCTCAAAAGTTGAGGGTTTCGGGATGAACGTTGTGGAGTGTCAGTCTGTGGGAACTCCAGTGGTTACGACAAAGTTTCGAGCGATGGATGATTTCACGAAAAACGGCATCTCCGTGCCCCCGGCGCAGTGGGAACACTTGGCCGCATTAGGTGGAAAGTGGGCGATGCCAGACGTGAAAGGCGTAGCAAAAGCATTAGCTAAGATTGGTAAGAATAGAAAAACCGCGGAATGGAAGCAAAAGAGCAAAGACGCCGTGGAGTGGATCAAGGAAGAGTTCTCGCTCGATCGCATCGCGACTGGATTCGACGGCGTTTTAAAAGCAGCTTTGGAAACACACACGAATAACCTTCCATTCATGCTCTCCAGGATGACGAAAGCGCCGACGTTCGCAGAGAGACCTATCTTTCACGTCACCACAGACGTGCATCCGAGGCAGGCAGATTGGGACGAAGAGTGGATGCTGTACCACCGACCGGACGTGCGCGTTGATTACGAGATGGTGCAACAAATGCTCCACGACTTGACGACGAAAGAAGATGAAATGGTATCATTGGCGTTCATCGTGTGCAAAGACGTTCGAGGGATACCGATTGATATTCAAGTTGAAGAGCAGAATTACGATGGCGTCCATCGTTTCAACACAGAACATCCAATTTTACTCCCGACGTGGGCGTTTGCGCAAGCGCAACAAAATTTCCCATACATCCACAACACCGCGTGGATGTTAGCGGGAAACTCGGACCAACAGTTTATTAAAATGTTCCCGCCAGGCGCAGCGCAAGTAATAAAACCGAGCGAAATGAAAATGTATAGCGATGAACTTTAAGCATCACATATTATTACGAGAAACGTAGTTGTAAAAAACGCTTTTGAATTTAGAGATTTTCAAAATGTCCTCTCGCACGCACGCACGAACAAAACACCTCTCCCAAAAAAATGGAAATGAATACAAACGTACTAGTGTGGTTGTGTAAAAAAATTGCGTATTAAATAAATCAATAACTCTCTTATTTCATCACATCCGCGATGACTTGGTCCTTGAACACCGGCAAATCTGGGTGTACGTACAAAGGCTTAAATTCTTCTGGTTTTCTATCTTCCCCAACTTTTGCCAATTTGCTTTGGAACGGTTTGCACCCTTTGCTCATTCGCATGAAGAGCTCGTGCCATCTCAAATCGCTCGTTAACTCTGGGTGGAAACTCGTCGCCAACAAGTTCTTTTGTTTCACCGCCACCACCACCGATTCTATGTCCACGCCCATCTCTTTCTTCTTCTCATCGGATAAGTAATATTTTGCTAAAACCTCGACGTCTTTGCCTACTTTCTTAATCGCCGGTGCTCGGATAAAAATCGCTCGACACTTGACGTCGTTTTCCGAACATCCCGGGATGTCGCACGGTATCGTCGTCTCGAAAGAATCGATTTGCGAGCCAAAAAAGTTACGAGAGACGTCCACGTCGATGCCACCTAAAAGCTCTTGACCGCCTTGTTTTGCTCCTTCTTCGATGCGATCGGCTAAGAAGATTAATCCGGCGCAGGTTCCCCACACGCAACGTTCGCCTTCGTCCTCAAACTCTCTCAACGCATCGAACAAGTTCCACCGTCTCGCGATGTTTGCCATGGTGGTACTTTCTCCACCGGGGATAATCATACCTTGGCACCCTTCTAATTGAGACGCGGAGCGAATCTCAACCGCTTCGCCGCCGCATCTTCGAATCATCGAGCAGTGCTCGCGAAAGGAGCCTTGCAAAGCGAGGACCCCGATTTTTATTTTTGCCTCTTCAGCAGCCATCTCTTCTCCGTTTTATCGTCGTCACTTTATATGTGGAGTGGATTTCTCGTGTTGATTTCAGACCGCGCGCACGTGGGTAAAGTCGTGTTCTTCGCAGTCGTTCGTCGTCGTCGTCGCGTAGTGGTAGTCAAAGCTCGATTCAACGCGTTATATAGTTGGATTCGAGTCTCTCTCGTGCTCTCAATCTCACGCAAACTCTTTTGTGTATCGCGCGCGTTTATTGGGAAGAAAAAGTGACGACGACGACGACGACACACAGCGTACCATACGTGCGAAAAAGGGAAAAAAAAAGGTGATGTGGCACACGACGGATACATTAGAGATCTCTCTCCTCTCGTACCTCGTACGTTTTCCGGTTCCACTCAAACAAAAGAGAGGAAGAAAAACACAAAAACTCTTCGCTCTCGCTCTGTCTCTCCCGCTCTTTTTTTCAAAAAACAATTTTCAAAAAAACACATCGCGTCGCGTTTCTTCAACATCTTCTCTTCACTTTGATGTACAGACTCGCGCGCAATATCAACTACAAACGTCAGTTTATCTTCCCGCGCACTGCTATCACGACTACTACCAGTAATATTAATATTAATCGCGTCGTCACACGTAGAATTAATATCAACACACGCAACAACAAAAACATCAGCAAAAGAACACTAACAACAACAAAAATGGGATCCGGAGGTGAAGGAAACGAAATCGAAAAGAAGGCTAAAATGATGAGCGAGGAAGACTTATTTGAAAACAAGTTGAGAGTGAAGAAACTTTCCGAGCACGCGACGATCCCTGTTCGAGGCTCGGATGGCGCGGCTGGGTACGATTTATCCGCCGCGTACGATTGCGTCGTCAAAGCGAAATCGAAGGAGCTCGTCAAGACGGACTTGTCCATTGCGATTCCAAAGAACACGTACGCTCGAATCGCTCCAAGAAGCGGTTTGGCGTATAAAAAATTCATCGACGTATTAGCCGGTGTGGTCGATTACGACTACCGTGGAAACGTCGGCGTCATTTTGGCCAACTTTGGAGACGAGGATTTCGAGGTGAAGAAAGGCGACCGAATCGCGCAAATGATTTTGGAGAGAATCACCACGCCGGAGTGCGTCGAAGTGGAAGACTTGGAAGCGACTGAACGCGGTGCGGGTGGTTTTGGTTCCACCGGCGTGAGCAAGTAAATACACACACACATATATATATACATATAATAACGGTACTTTTTGTTCTCGTCGTTGTTATTTGATGTTAAACTAGTATTAAGAACCAAAAGTCTCGCACTCACACATTTTTTTGAATTTTTTTACTCGTATGACCATAAAATATATGTACGACTGCACCCCGGCATCACAAATCACATTTTCTAACACACTTTTGAACGAATAATGTCTTCTTCTGGCGTTCAACTGACTGAAAATCTCATCAAAACGTTAGACGGTAACAACGGAGATGAGGAAGACGCGGATGCGTTCCTTCCAGCTCCGGGTGGATTTCAAGGACCGAGAGATGGGTACAAGTTCCAAAACGGAGAGAAAGGCGTCGGGTATTACAAAGAAGAATTCGCCGCCTTCGATGATGATACCGCGTTGATGAAGAGACGAAAGACATCCCACGAGACCGCGACGACGACGACGACGACAGCAGCAGGAGCAACAACAACAACAACAACAACAAAAATAGATTACGATAAAATGCTCGCTGAAATTGAGCAGAACAATCCGGACATCACCAAAGAGACGACGGAATTGACCGTGAAGAGTGTCAGAAAGTTGGTGATTCAGTTCGAAAGAGCTTTGAACGAAAACGTGGAAAAGAGAGCAAAGTTTTCAACGAAACCGGAGAAGTTTTTAGACTCAGAGGTTGAATTGGATAACGCGATTAAGAATTTGCAGTCGTTAGCATCCGCACCGAGTTTGTTTCACGTTTTGATCGATACGAAGTGCGTGCCGAGTTTACTCTCTGTGTTGGCGCACGAGAACGAGGACATATGCGTTGACATTTTAGAGTTATTTCGAGAGTTGTTCGATCCAGACGCGAGCAACGAAGGCGAGGAGGACGAAAACAGGCAGGCGTTTCAGCTGTTAAACTGCTTGAGAGAGAACGATGGAATCAAAATGCTCGTCGATTGCTTGATGGATCGATTCTTTACTATGCCCAAAAAAAAGAAGAACGAAGGAGAAGAAGATTTAGCCGGGGAAGAGACGAAACGAAACGCCGAGGAGACTATTTTACAAATCGTAGAAAACGCGGTTGAAATCAGCGGAGGCACGAGCGAGATTTGCGAATACTTTTTGCACGAAGGCAACACGCGATTGAAAGAGTACTTACTGGAAAGAATAGGGAAGAAACAAAGTACGGATGGCGTAAAGTTACAAGCGTCCGAGTTGCTCTCGATTTTAACCACGGGGTGCGACGAATCCGTAAAAGAATCGATGTTATTAGCGAACGATGCGTTTATGGATCCAATCATGATGGCAATCTCAACTTATAAAAAGAAAGAACCGCAAGATAGCGAGGAACGAGAAATCGTCGAGAATCTCGCCGACGCGTTGTGCGCTTTACTTCAAACGAAGAAAGGTCAAGAGACTTTTTTCAATTTAGAAGGTTTGGAGTTGATGTTGATCTGCGTGAAATCAAAACTGTTCGTCCGAGTCTCAGCGTTGAAAATTTTAGATTTTGCGTTGACAGAGAACGAGCTCGGGTGCTTGCAATTCATCGACGCACTCGGTTTGAAAACAATCTTTTCCACCTTTGTTGGTTGTTTCAGCGGCGACGAAAAGAAGATTAAAAAGATTCGCAAAAAGTATGGCAACGATTACGTCGACGCCGAGTGTGAACGCACGTTATCCATTATTGCATCCCTGTTCCAAAATATCGACGTCGCGAAAAACACGGCGAAATATAACCGCGTCGTCTCGAAGTTCGTGGAAGACTCGTTCGTAAAGCTCGATTTACTCGTCGAATCGTACGTTTCCTACGGCAAAAGAGTATCGAAAATCGAAACCAACGAAAACCCGCAAGACTCCGAGGAAGAGCAAGATATTTACTTAGAAAAACTCGACCACGGATTGTCGAGTCTAGAAAACGTCGCCATCATCATTGCGCATTTATGGGCGACATTAGACGATGCGATTCAGAAACGCATTTTCGTCGATTTAGAAAACAACGAAATCGACGTCTCTCACGCCAGAGACGTTTTGAGAGACCGGGCAAAGAACATCGGCGACGGTGGAGGCGAGCAGGTGCAAAAGGACAAAGTCGATCAACTTTTAACGCTTGTGTATTCGTTATACATGCCAGACGAGGTGCGTCCTGGTGATGAATGACAAGAGTGATGACGATGATTCTTAGATATTATGCGCGCGTGTGTGGTAACCTAGAAACCTAGTAATCAGCTAAATGAAAAAGTCACACAGTTGCGACCACTCTATCCACATTTTTACACCACGGAGAACACACGCGCGCGACTTCCCACCCCTTGTTTTTCTCGTCGCGCAAGAAAGGAAGAAAATCAAATGCGAGCCGCGCAAAATTCGTGCCAGTACTCTGCAATTCTCCCTCGTTCGCGCAATAGTAGTGCTAACATTCTTCTTCTTCGTCGTCGTCGTCGTTGTTCTCCAAAGACGACGACGATGAGGAGCGCAACCCCTAATAATAACTATAAAAACGACGGCTTCAGTCCCATGGAAAGAGAAGCACACGAAGAGATAACATTAGAAGAGAACGGGGATCTGTATGTGTTTGGATATGGATCCATCGTATGGAAGTTTGAGATTGAAGGGATCACACCAGTGGAAACCGTTCGGTGTAAAGCGTTCGGATGGCAGAGAAGATTCTACCAAGGTTCCACGGACCACAGAGGCACTTTAGAGTTTCCGGGACGAACCGTAACGATGACGAAATGCTCGAAGAACTCTCCCGTTTCTGGCGTCGCTTATAGAATCAGAAAAGAAGACGTGGAAAAGTGCATGGAGAATTTAGAGTTTCGAGAAAAGCAATACGATTTGCGCGTGCAGTTAGAAATATACGAAGACGGCGACGACGACGCGAAGCAGACGAAGAAGCTGATTAGCTCGAAAGCGGTGTGCTGGATAGCGACAGAGGACGAGAAGAACGTGAATTGGGTGGGCGAACAATCTATAGATGAAATAGCAACGGTTATAGCCAACGCAAAAGGTCCGAGCGGTCCAAATTACGAGTATTTATTCAATTTAGCGGACGCGATGCGATCGTTCAATATCGAAGATAAACATTTATACGCGTTGGAAGCGAAGGTGAGGAAACTTTTGATTGCGTAGGTGATTGATTCGTGTTAAAGCATAGCACTGCGTGTGCGATAGCAGCAGTAGATTTTATAGACATTCGTATGTAGAAACAGTATTATTACACATCAATCAATATTTACTCGGCGAACCGACGATAAACTCGTCGTCGTCTTTCTCGGTCCCGAAATATCGATCGCCAAATTCCCCGACACCGGGCAACACTCGATTGTCGTCCGACAACCCCGCATCAACTTCAGAAGTGATAATTTTCATCCTCGGAAATTTCGTACATAATTGGTGCACGCCTTGCGTGGATGCAATCACAGAGACAAATAAAATGCGTTCCTCTAAAACGCCTTCAGCTTTTAAGGTGTTTATGGCCGCCATGGCAGAATATCCCGTAGCTAATAACGGGTCCAAGAGTAAGACGTACCGTTCGGAAATGTCAGACGGCAATTTCTGGTACAAGACGTCCGGTAACTTACTCAAGTCTAACTCGTCCTCGTCGGAATCTACGTCGTCAACGTTTTCTTCTTCTTCAACCGGAGGCGATTCGCGTCGCAGTAACTCACTTCCCAACCCGTCTTTGTCTCTTCTTTTCACTAAAATTTTACCAATCTTGATGCCTTTACAACACGCTCTCAACGCGTTTTCCATCGCTTCGCCGCTTCGAATCATGGACACGCCACATATTTTCGAGTAAAAAGAAACTCCGCGGTACGTTTCTCCGGTTGGTGTTTCAATCTGATGCTCTTTGAACGGTAAATATCCCAACGCGTGCTCGACGACCAAACGAATGATGCGATCGGAATAAAAGACGAAATCCGACCTCGATACAGTTCGGTCGCGGATAATCGTGTGCATCCCTCGAATCTGGAAGTGCGGCGGTAGCACGACCAAATTGGGATAAATTCTTCTCAAATCCGTTTGGCCGAGCTTCGTTCGAATGTGCTTAGCGATTAAATCAATCGCGACGGAGTTTTGCCCACCCGCCCACGGGATGATGATATCCGCGTTTCTCTTCGACGGAGAAACGTACGCCTCAAACATCGGCTTCACAAACGTCGTGTATTGTAAAATCACCCCGTCCACCTGTCTCCCTCGTTCCAACGTATCTCTTTTCATTCTTCTCGCCAAACGCAAATCGTCGTCGGTGTCTACGAAAATTTTCATGTGACACAAATCTCTCACCGCTTCCATCGCTAATACCAGAATACCTTCAATGATGATCACGTCCCCTGGTTCGACGTTTATATCCACTCCTTCCTTCCTCGAGTGCGTCACGAAATCATACACCGGCACTTTAACGTTCCTCCGCAAGAGCAAATCTTTCAGCGTTTTCACGATTAAAGGCCATTCAATCGCGTCCGGGTGATCAAAGTTGTACTGTTTGACGTTCTTTCTCTCTTCCTCGGTTAAAGGTCGATAAAACGAGTCTTGCGCTAACAACACCACGCGTTTTTCTTGCAACGAGTTCATGATGAGATTACACACGGTGGACTTCCCAGATGCCGTGCCTCCGGCGACACCGATCAGAAACGGTTCTCGATTCCCTCCGTTCGCGGAGACGCGTTCATCAACTTTCGATCGGAACATCCCCGAAGACGAAGACATTTGTTGTTGTTGTTGTTGTTCTCTTTGGTGAGGGGAGAGAGAAGGCATGGACGCGCTCGACTCTAACGCCATGCTCGTCGTATTGATTTTCCTTCTCCCTTTCCCGACTGAACAGTTCAACTCCATCAACTGCGAGATGTGTTTGGAAGGACTTCCGTTCCCGTTGAATATCGCTTGTCCTCCTTGAGAGGCGGATGAAGGCGTGGACGAGTGATACGGAGAATTGTTGCTAAACGTCGGAGAGTCCGGGGGCGTTCTCGCGTACGTTTCGTGACGCATATTTTCTTCTTCTTCTTGTTATCGTCAAACGCTCGCGTTCGATGGCAAAACTAAAACGAAACCTCGCGTTACTGATGTGTGTATATGTGTGTGTGTGTGCTTTTGCACCAACAACGCGGCCACCACCGGGCAGCGCGTGGAGAAGATGTTGTGGCGCGTGTGTTTTGACTTGCGATTGTAGTTCAAAAACACGTATTTCGTATATTGATCACACACAAGCAGACAAGAAGACAGAGAAAAAAAGAAAAAAAAGGAAAGAGAGAAGAGGGAGGTTTCACACAAAAGTGTGTGTGTGTATTGTTTCGTATCGCTCGTATTCGTTACATAAACCACACGCGGAGCTACTATTTTTAATAAAGGGGCAAAACAAAATAAAAAAGCAATCGATAAAACACTCAAACCTTTCACACATCAATCAATCGATCGGTAATTCCTCGCCTTTGTGTAAAAGCAACGGAGTCAATCCACCGTCTCCCCACGGGGCCAACACCGCGTCCGCGGTGGTGAACAAGCCGTGCGCGACGACGCCGTCGACGCTTTCAATTTCCGCTTGGATTTGAAACGGCGAACAGTCTTCTCCGGCTAATACGAATCCTTTCGTGTATCGCCCACCTTTCAACGCGTCTTCGAACTTTATGTCTACTATGGTCGTCGTTCCATCCGGTGAAACGAACGGGTTTTTCCCACCCATGGGGTGCGACTGTTGATCTCCGGATTGGCCTCTTCGCCACAACTCCGCGTCGCCCAAAAACAAATCGTCCAAATCTTCCGCGGTTTCCTCCCAATTCTCCATCTCAATCTCAACTGGAACGGAACCACCCACGTACTCTCGAAATTGCTCCGTCAACAATATCGTTTTCAACGATTTCTTGAGCACGTTTCTCGTCGTCGTTATGGACGGTTGTATCGGCGTTTGCTTTCTATCCAAGATCGAAACGATGTTGCCGTCGTAGATGGCCGTTTCGTCCGGCTGCACAAACACCACGTCGATAGCTGGCGTCTCTTCGCAATCCACCACGGGTGCCAAACCTCTCAGCGCCAATTCTTTCGCCGCTAACGTCGACGCCGGCACGTATTTCACGTCGAACACTTTCTCCTCCTCTAAAACGTCCAACAACTTTGAACATATGCTTCCCGTACCGACGGCTATGGTCATCCCGGAGGAAATCTCCGAAGCGGCTTTTTTAGCGACCGTGAGTAAAGTTTGGTCGAACGAAACTTTATCTCCGTTCTCGTCGCTTTCATCGGTCGATGAAGACGACGACGAAGACGACGACGCCGAAAAGACGACGACGACTCTTCCTCTTTTATCTTGATGAAATGTTTTTCTTCTCTGTGTTGTTGTTGTTGTTTGCCTTTTACTTTTGCTCTGTTTCGCGCATCTCCTCTTCGACGGAGAAAACGAAGAAGAGCGAGCGTCGTAAACCCGCCGCGGCGCCGTCGATGAGCACGAGGCAGCCGAAGCCGAGGAAGAAGACGCGGCCAGAGAGAAAAGTCTAGAAGAAGACATCCCTCACCTCTTTCTTTTTTGTTGTTCTTTTTTCTTTCTTTGTGAGGGAAAAAAGCGCGAGACAAAAGACGAAAACCTCTCACTCTCGACTTTTTTTCTTCTTCGCGTACGAGTATAAAAATATAACAAAACTCTTCTTCAAAAAAGTTCTTCTGCACTACTACTACACATACGAGAAAGAAAATGTCCCTCTTCTGCTCCGCCGCCGCCGCCGCCGCCGCCGCCAGCGCCTCGCAAAGCCTGTCGTCTTCGTCGGCGTCTGTTTTCCGAATGTGTTCGTACAACGTCTTGGCGCAGTGTTACGTGAAATCCGAGTGGTTTCACTGGACGACGCCGAAAAGTTTGTTGAAATGGAAGCAACGAAAAGAACAACTCAGAGTGAAGTTAAAAGAGGAAATAAAAGCGGATGTTTTCTGTTTGCAAGAGGTGGATGAGTTTGAAAGCGAGTGGAAAGAGTTCATCGAGAATGAGATGAACATGGGGGTGTTTTATAAGCAGAGGACGCAGAAATCGAACAAGAAAAGAGACGGGAGTTTGGTGTGTTGGAATAAAGAAAAGTTTGAGTTGTTGAGCACGTTGGGCGTGGAGTTCAACGAGTTGGCGTCGACGAAAGAAAACGAAGAGGAAAAGAAAGAGTACGAACGAGACTGCGTCGCGGCGTGCGTGATGTTGCTACACAAAGCGTCGAACGTACCGATAACGTGCGTGTCCACGCACTTGTATTGGGATCCAACTAAAGCGCATGTCAAGTTGAAACAGGCGGAATACCTGCGAGAAGAAGTCAAGCGATGGTCAAAAACTGAAGGTAATGTTTTAATCGGCGGCGATTTTAACAGTATCGCAACTTCAGACGTGTATAAAAGTATGATTGACAACGACTACGTGAGTTTAATGAGAGACGAAGAGACTGGTCGAGAACCGGAATATACGAACGTGACGCCGTCGTTTACGGAAACTATAGATTATATATTCGCTTCGAAAAATTGGATCGAAAAAGTCACGCACAGAGGAGAAATCAAAAGCAGAGATTTGTTGTTCGACGGTTGTCCTTGCGAAGGTGAACCGAGCGATCATTTACCGATTTATTGCGACATCGAGCTCAAAACCGCCAATGCATGATTAGTATGTAAGAATAGAAGTTAGTTTAGCGCGCAACTAGTTTTAATGTTATAAATAATAAGGTAGTTCCCAAATGACGTTGTCCTACCCTTCGCTAAATGATGTCGCCGTAGCCTAGAATATCGTTCGTGAAGTAATTCACTGAGTCCTCGCCATATTTCGCCAGAGACACCTCCGCGGTAGAAATCGGCGTAGGTTCCAAGAACCTTCTCGCGTCGTGAACTTTCTTCAACTGTTCGGGATCATCGTCGATGTTAAAGAGCGATATGAGAATTTTCAACACCGCCTCTTGTTGGGTCCACTCGTCGCACATCAAGAATTTCAAAACGACAGCTTTGATGTATCCGAATTCTTGCTTGTCTAGTCCTCTGCTGCTGCTGGCAACGTTGTTGCCGTCTCCGGATTTCAGCGAGCTGAAACTTGAATTTCGCGAACCAACGACGCCACTAGCACCACCGGTTAATTTTCGCAACTCGTCGCACTCGGCGTCTTTCTCAGTCATAATTTTTCTCGCTTTCTTTCGCCACTCGTCAAATTCAAGTTTCACCGTTTCCAGTTCTTTCTTCAACTCTTTGACCGTATCCAGCGCCGTAGCTTTCGATTCTTTCGCTCGTTTTAAAGCGGTTTCCAACGACGCTACCAACGAGATTTCGTCTTCCTTTTCTTGCGAAGAATGCGATGTTGCATGCAAAGAGGAGACAGCTTTGTTGTGTTTTTGTTCCGAAACTGACGCTTTCATTTGATTCTCGAGCGCTGAATATTCTCTCTTGAATTCGCTCAATTCTTTCTTCGCCTCGTTCAACTCGTTCGTTCTGGCTTGAAGCGATTGTAAGCTCCTCTCTAACTCTCTCTCTTTCTCTTCTAAGCTGCTCAACAAATCTTTGCGCTCAATTTCTAATCGCGCGTTCTCCTTTGTCTTGTCTGACCTTTGCTCTAATCTCTGTTCGAACTCCAACTCCATGTCCAAACGCATCGCTTCCATCTCCGATATTGCCTCGTTCTTTTGCATTTCGAAATCGTCTTTTTGCTCCTTCAAGCTTTTCAGCTGTTGCTCCAACGCCGCGAGTTTCGTTTCACTTTTCGTTTTCGAATCGTTCGCGACTGTTTTTGCGTCCTGTAAGTCCTCTCTGGTCGTTAACAACTCCTGTTCGAGTTCGCGGACGCGAAGAGAATACTCTCGCGAAGTTTCCTTCGATTCGTTTAATTTTTCCTTCATCTCTTCGAGTTGTTTCGTGCTCGTTTCGTTCGCTTCGCTTTCGAGTTGTCTGCCGCAATCCATGGCATCGTTCGCTAACGTCTCAAACTTTTTCGCCGTTTCTTCCGCCTCTTTCACTCTCGACTCGAGCGTTTTGATTTTCGCTTGAAACTGTTTCCTCTCCTCACGCGCTTCCTCGAGCGCTTTTTCGAGTTTCGTCTCGCCTTTGGAAAGATTTTCCGAGGCTGCTTTTTTCCACTGCGACACCGTATCTTCCATCAATTTGATTTTCTTCTCGTGTTTTGCCTGAAGCGTTTGATCTTTTTTAGCGTCTTCTTCGCTCTTTTTCGTCGCGGACGCCTTGGCGTTTTCAGTCATTTTTGCCAGTTGGTCTTTCAGCGAAGCGATGGCGTCTTCTTTCGCTTTCAACTCATCTTCTAATTTTTTCACATCTTTTTCTACCGATTTTGATTGTTGTTGTTGTGGTGGTGGTGATGGTGGTGGTGGTGATGCGGCCATCCTTTTCATCTCTCTTTCCATTTCTACTTTTTCTTCCTCCAGTTTCGCACTGAGCGACGACGCTTTGGCCAACTCTTCCTTCAAATCCTCCACTTCTTGTTTCAACACGTCTCTTTGCGTTTGACACGTCTGGTAGCTCGCCTCTACGTCTTCCAACACGCGTTTACATTTGTTGGTATTTTCTCGAGATACCTCTAAATCCTCCTCGATTTCCTTCACTTCTGTTTCTAGCTCGCTGACTTGCTCTTGGAGTCCAATGACGAGAACTCTGTTCGTCGCCGTCTCGATTTCTGCGCATTTCTTGCTCGCCGCTTCTTCGTCTTCCTTCTCTTCCAAATTTTCGCTCGTCGATAACTGTTTCACTTTTTCTCTCAATAACTCATTCTCCGCTAAAACCTTTGCGATTTGCGCCTTGTGCAACATCTCCAGCTCGTTCACGTCTTGAGTGTCCAAAGCTCTCAGCCGTTTCGCGCTCTCGATCGGTAATCGCACGTAATCGCCTTTGTTTTTCTTTTTTTCTTGTTGTTGTTGTTCGTCTCTCTCTTGTTGCAAAGTTTGTTGCATTTGCGACAAACGTATTTGCTCTTTCAACTTCTCCGCGTTTTCTTTGGCGATGTTTCCGTACTGAGAGAGCGTCTCGCCAAAGTTGGAAAAGAACGCGTTGTTCATCAATCCTACCGTCGTCGCGGAAGAAGGTTGCAGTTGCTGTCTCTGTTCTTCTTCTTCTTCTTCATCCAAGGCAACACCGTCCTCTTCACTCCTCGACGCCATTCTTTTATTTCTCTCTCTCAATATGCGTGTATGTAAGTGTGTGTGTATATTTACTCTCTTTTCGGTATTGAGACGGTGTTTACGAGCAGAGTTGGTAAAAGAGAGAGAACGAAAGAAGGAGACACAGAGTATCTCTCTCTGTGTGTGTAAGTGTGTAAGTGTGTCTTGTGCTGTGTGTAAGTGTGTAAATGTGTTGTGATGAGAACGTTGAAATAAAAGCGCAAAAGCGCAACACGGCAAACAGCACAAAAAAGAAAGAAAGAATTCGAAGAAGAAGAAGAAAAAAAATTCCACAAATCGCTCCCACAAATTCACTTCTCTTTTCTCCTCAAAAACAACTCACTTTTTTTGAACAACACACTTACACAAAACGAAGAGAGAGAAGAGAGAAGAGAGGGGGAGAAAACACGCGCGAGAAAAGAAGAAGGAAAGAGAAGAAGAAGATGAGAACGACTTCCTTTTCTTCATCTTCTTCGTCGTCGAATCTTCTTCTTCGTCGTCGTAATCGTTGTCGTCTTCGATGTAAAAGTGAAAACAACAACAACAACGCGGAATTGAAAATGAAAACGACGACGGCTTTCTTTTTGTTGCCGTTACACCGGCGACGACAAAACGAAGACACGCAAGCGAGAAGAAGAAGAAGAAGAAGCACACTCGCCTCCTCCTCGTCGTCATCGTCGTCGTCGTCCAAGAGGGAAGAAGATGAGACGATGATGCAATCGGACTGGTTGGATTCTTCGCAAGAGCTCGACTTGTTCAACGCCGACGAGGAAAGAAGAAGAAGAGGAAGAGGAAGAACAGCGAAAATGAAAAGCGACGAGTCGTTCTTCCTCACCGCGGAGGAGGAAGAACGGATTGATTTTTTATCCATCACGTCGGAGGAGATACGCAAAGCGAGAGCGTTCGTGGAACCGGAAATGAAGAGAGGGTTCGCGAAGAACATATTCGAGAGCGCGACGGAGATGCGAGAGATGTTAGAAGAGTCAGACGGTGAAAGAGAAGATGTGTTCTCTTCCTCGGCGGGAGGCGTTCGCGCCGCAGCCAACGACGACGACGACAAAAACGAAGAAGAAAACAGACGAAGGAGAAGACAACAGAGAAGAAGACGAGAGGAAGAAGAACGTTCGCTGAGGAGGAGCGATCTTCCGTTTGTGTTAAAACAAGTCTTTAAAGCGTTTTCATACGTCACGAACGCAATAGTGAGCGCGTTAGAGTCAGTGGTACCGTATCAAATACCATTAGCGGCGATTCGATGGAGCGTCTACGGCGTGTGGGTGCTGTTGGCGGTGTCCTCGGCGCAAAGGTTTTTAGTTTTGTTAGCGTGTACTGGAGGAGTGTTGTTACTCTTTGGCGCCTTGAATGCAGGTCTGAATGGTAATTTCAGCGGAGACAGGTACGGAGGAAGGAGCGTTGATGGAGGAAATAGACGGAGGAGGCAAAGATCGGCAGCAAACACGAAAAGAAGAGATTTTGACGCGAACAGAAGAGCGTACACGAGAGGCTCGCAATATCGCACGCGATCCAACCCGAGGTGGGGAAAAGGGGATAACAGAAACGCGTCGTCAACTATGAACGACGAGTTGATGGATTTGGAAATTCCTTTCACAGATTTCGTGAGCGAGAACTTGAATCGAGCGGCGCAGTTTGGTGGCGACGCCTTGCGGGATTTGGGACTTTCGTTTGATGAGGACGAAGAAAATTATTCTCGAGCGCGAAGGTCAAGCTCTGAGAAGTCTGCAACAACATTAACATCAACAAATAGTCGAAAAATAGGAAAAGAGGAGGACGACGGCAGCAGCGGAGACTTTATCGACGTGACGCTCGAGAAACAGACGCAAGACTCATCGAGTTTTACCGTCGGATACCGAGAGTGGTTGGAGGAAAGCGGCACGAAGAACGGTAGCGGTAGTAGTAATAGTGGTAGTAGTAGTAGTAGTAGTAGTAGCACCAAAGATATCAAAGATGAAACTAGTGGGGATGGCATCAAGACCGAGTTTATATTCAACCGCGAGGAAGATAAAGAACGAGAAGAGAAAGTTGCTTACGAAGCTGACACAATAAGTTACGCCGCCGCCGACGACGACGTGGAAGGATACGACGACGACGAAATATTCTTCGACTACGCTGACTACGAGGACGAAAGAAACGATTTTAACAGTAGTACTTATGGTGGTAGATTCGATCGAGAAAGTAACGACGACGATGCGTTCGTTGAGGACGATTTCATCGAGCCCGTCGTTCGGCGTCTTCGTCAAACCGCCGGTCAATCGTTCAATTGGTTCAACGAGTTCCTCACCGGTCGCTTTTACGGCGCGTTTCAGGAAGACCGCGTGGAGGCGTACGCGCCGACCCCGGAAGGAGAAGAACAAGAGTTGAACGGCGATGAGAAGCAACAAAGAGACGGTCGTCGCGGAAAGGAAGAAGTGGGAGAAGAGAACGCGTATGAGCGAGGTCGCGGTGGTAGTGCTACTCGATAAGCGTGTCTCGCATTTCTGTACGCGTGCGATAAAGTAAGTAGAGAAAACGTTCATTTTTGAGTGTGTAATAATTTCAAGCTGCTCTTTTTTCCCTTTTTTCCCTTTTTTGGATCTCTCGTCGATAAATCTCAAAAAAAGATCTTTTCCCAGTGGTTGCTTATTATTTTGCGCGAAGAAACTCCTCCACGTCTCGCGCTTTTTTTTTGCCTCACAAAGATATCCAATCCATCGAAATAAAAAGATGTTTGCACTCACCACCCAATTTGCTGGCGTCCAAGTCGTCTCCAAGACCGCGGCGCCGAAGAAATCGGTCAACAAAGTTGTCTCGGTGCGTGTGTTTGATTGTCAATACATATACTTCGATGCGCTTTCTCGCGCTTTGCTCGTTTTCGCTGAAAGGTTTCTTTTTGTGCGCGCGTTTTGGAAAGTGAATTCTCTCTCTCGAGTGTTTGGATCACACTCACACGAGAGCGAAATCCCCACACGCGCGCGCTCAAGTCGACCGATTACTTACTAACCACACGTCTTTCCTCGTCTCATATTATTAATCGATAAACAGAACGGCTACACGATTGACACCGACAGACGCAGACAAGCGTTAGAAGCGAAGAAGAAGGCGAACGCGGCGGCTGGCGAAGCGGCGAAAGCTAAGGCGAAGGCGTTGGCGGAAAAGAACAAGGCTGCCCAAGCCAAGGCTTTGGCCCAAAAGAAAGCGCTCGCGGAACAAGCCAAGGCGAAAGCCGCTGCGGCCAAGGCGGCTTCCTTGAAGTTGAACAAGACCGTCGGCGGTTCTTCCAAGTTCAAGAACTCCTTCACGCCGGCGCCGTCTATCAAGGATCCGTTTGCCGGTAAGAAGTGGGGCGGTATCTCCTTCAACCCGTTCGGCAAGAAGAAGGATTAAGAAGTACGTGCGTGCGTGATAATGCTCGCAACTCTTGAGTTTGTGAATTACTATCATCTTAAATACATTTTTTCTATTAAACATCTATCTATGCTCCTATCGCATATCTTGCTAAACTTAGTGAATTTGTTATTGTCGACTTAAAACCTTGGCGAGTTCTAAGGCGACAGAACAGCTTTGTTCGAGGTGCAAGGCGTGACCAGCGTTTGCGATTTCAATCGCCTCGACATCGTTGCCACTTAATCGCACGGCTTTTTCTGCTATATACGCAAATTTTTCGTCCAATTCGCCGTACACGAACGTTACTTCGACATTGTTCTCGTTCGATTTCAGATCGTTCCACACTTGTTTTTGTTTTCCAACGCTCGCGTGTTCGAGAACGTTTGCAATTTCATTTTTCTTTTCTTCACCAACCGACCTCGCGCGTTTCCGTGCAACTTCCTTAATTGACATTCCATCCCTCGAGACGAGGGGTTTCCACATCGGCTGTTCGTACCAAGTCGTGCAGAATGAAATCAACGACTGAGAAGTTCTGAGTTCTTCAGCGAGCGCGGCGTCACGTTTACGTCTAGTCTCCTTACTTGCGTCATCGTCAAGCATACCGCACGTGCCGCTGAGCGATATGACGCGAGAAATGCTACTCTTCCTCTTTTCTTTCGACGACGAAAGAGAAAGTGAAAGAGCGACGCGAGCACCTAGACTATAACCAACAATTATGACATCTTCGATTTCCATCTTTTCGAGCAATGAATGCAACGTATCCGATATGCCTTCGATAGAATACACGGTACTCGTGACATCGCCATTTATGATCTTGGTTTTCGTTTCGCCGTGTCCGGGAAGGTCGATAGCGACGCATCTGTGTCCAAGCGTCGCCAGAGATCTCGCAATTGCCCCCCAGTCGCTCTTGTCGCCCATAAATCCATGGAGAAATAGAACCGTTTTCGAGGAGGAAATGTTTTCGGATGGAAAGTAGCCCTGTACGCTTATGTCGTGCGTTGCTCCTTCTTTTTCAACTATCACGTTATATTGCTTTACGTTCACAGCGGTAGCAATGGATGTAGCAGAAGGGGAAAAGTGAGATTGCGCCCACTTTGTCGTAAATTTCTTCTCAAAAGAGTTGGAATCGATGCATACAGACGATGTCTCGCTACTCGTCTTCGATGGATTCAATGTTTCGTCGATGAACCATCGTCCCGTGTCCAAGCCGTGAGAAATTACAGCCCCACTAGAAGATTCTCCTAGTGTTTCCGCGATTTTGGCATTCATCGTCATCGCAACGGGAGATTCAAAAGCCGATGATATTACGGGGATTGCGCTCGTAAGCTCTGAGACGATATCACATATGTCCTTTGTAATCTCAATACCGCCCACTACTGATGGTTTCAGAACAACCGCAGCACATCCCAAACGATTTCTAAGAATGCGTTTGTAAAAACTACTTGCGATATCTCCAGAGGAAGAGGATTTATTGCGAGTCTTTATGAACGCATCGACGGTTTCATCCAAGGCGTAGAAGACGTTTGTATTGAAGAAGAACTCTTCCAGATCCTTTTCCGATTTCGTAGGTTCTTCAATAAATTGCAGGTTGACGTCGCATAGGCGCTCGAGCTCTTTACCAAACAAAATTGCATCTTCCAGAGACCACGCTCTGTTTGCATCTGCTCGTATTTCAACCTCATGACCAAGAATCTCCCGGAAAGCTTTTAATCTCGACGCGTCGCGCAGCACATTCACATCTCGACCAACCTTTACTTTCACGCATTTGTACGGGCTTTCTTCAAATAGTTTTTTCAAATCCTTCGCGTTTTCCTCATCCGATTTTTCAAGATCCGGATCGAACAAACAGTTGACGGAGACGAAGTTATTGACACGTCCGTGTGCACTCTGCAGTGGATTTTGCTCAGAAGTTGCGTTTGCTAATGCGTTTAAAACTGCTGTCTCTACGCAGAACCGCACACTCGGGAATAAAGATACGAATGTATTCTCTGAGATATTGCTTTCAGCAAACCACTTTGCAAACTGTCCTCTCAGCGAAGTCACGGAAGCTGGGACACTTCTGCCATTAAGTTTTGATTCACAAAATACCTGTAATTGTGCACCAGCAAACGCGCACTCTGCCTCGTCGTGCAAACCAGGAAGTGGGGAACACTCGCCGTACCCTACAGCCCCATTGCTAAGTTTTACCTCGAGTAAAAAGCCTCGGCGGGATTTTTGCTCAGCCTTGGTCGTATCCTTTGCCCGAAGAGGCTCATTGAAAGTGCTCACTGAAATGCTTTCGACAAACACTGAAGATTCCATATTAACATCCTTTTCCACTTTCAGAAAGTGCTCGACTGCACGCACAGCTTGGCGTTGCGCTGATCTGTGCTCTTCTAAATTTTGCGGTCTTGACGTTGTCACTTCAATCACACGATGGCGTCCCTCGCCGTAGCTTGTCGCAAGTTCATTCGAAAAAGAGTGCATCGATCTCGGATGAGCGAATGCTACTCTGTTTGCTTCGCACAGCAATCGTCGACTGGTATCAGGGGGTGTGGCGAACAATTTCTCGAAGGTTTCGCGTTCTACTTCTCCTGACACAGGGAGGAAGCCAAAAATCCCACCGCCACCGTTGTTCACAACGACAACAGTTACCGGAGGCTGGCCAGGACGCTCGCGCAAGAAAAGTAGACCATTTGAATCGTGTTGGAAAGAAACGTCACCTATGAACAACGTAACGGGCCTGTTCAAACCACACGCGTAACCGGCAGCAGTTGATATGATACCATCGATTCCAGAAGCACCGCGATTAGCAACAACCGGATTTCCAAGTATCACACCTCTCTCATCCATTACATCTTCATCGATTCGTGAGAACATTTTGATTCCAGTCAAAGCGTCGGCATCGCGAATTGGCATGGAATTGCCAAGAAATAATGCGGATGACTTAGGCAATGCATTGCAAATTTCAGCCGCCACCGACATTTCCGTAATTCCATTTTGTTCATCCATCTTTGTGAGGCGTCGTGAGAGCACATCTGACACGATTTCACCACACTCAACAAATGTCTTTGCGTAATACGTTTGCTCGTCAGATGGCGATGACAACCCCGACTTCAATAATGCGTTCGCAAACACGTCCCTAGAGCACTGGATGCGATGTGACACCACGTGACTGGGATCAAAATTCCGAGGAGACGGATCCACTACTATGAAAGAGACATCATCTGCAGCAGCTGCATCGTCGACAAATTTGCACAACCGCTTACTCACGATACGTGACCCGAGCTGAACAATACAATCAGGCGAGAATCTTTCAACAGCTTCTGCAGAGCACAAGAGATAATCGCAACATTTTACGATATTCACATCCGCGGAACTACCGTTGACGCCAACGCGCAAGCCAGACGTTACATCAGCCAGAACGGCCCATCCAAGTACTTTAGCAACCTTGGCTGACATCAACGCGTCTTTGGGATTTGCAGAACCACCAATGATCAGAACCCCTCTCTTGGATTCTTTCATTCGTCTCGCGGCGCTTTCAAAAATAGAGAAATCTTGAATCTCCAGAGAATCGCCCGAAATATTCTCTCCACGCACTTTCTTCTCATCTTCTTTGATAATCTCCACTGTCCTTAACGATGCTTCTTCACTCGCGTCATCGCTGTTGTCGACGTTGTTTTCTATCTTTTGCCTCGGCCCGAGCGGTTCGCGAAAAGGTAAGTTTATGTGTACCGGTCCAGGGTGAGCTACGTCGGTGGACTTACAGTACGCAACCCGAGCGATACTTCGAAATGTTTGAACTTGTACCTCGTTTGTCCGCAAGTCTCCGGGAACAGGTGCGTCGACAAAATACCGTCGAAAGTTCTTAAACATATCTATTTGATCGATTGTTTGATTCGCTCCAGTATCTCGTAGCTCTTGCGGTCGATCCGCCGTGAGGTAAATTGCAGGCGTCTGCGATTCGTGCGCTTCAACAAAGCTAGGTAGTAAATTCGCTACCGCCGTACCAGAACTAACGATAATCGCGCATGGCTTACCAGCCCCTTTACCAAAACCTAAAGCGTAGAAACCAAGAGAACGCTCATCGATGCACACGACCACTTTTGCCGATGGATGGTTTTCTGCTGCGAGAGCGAGAGGCGTAGAGCGAGAACCAGGAGCGATACAAAATAGCTCAACACCATTCAATACGAGCTCATCCACGAGCGCGTACGCCGCGCGTGCGTTTGGATTATTCGGTACGTACGCTAAATCGTTAACGTCGTTATTGCTTTTGTTGTTCTGCAATAACAGCGCTTCCATCGGTTTGGTTTTTAAATTTAATTCTTGCCACTCTGATTTTGCGTTTGCCGCCTTCACGACGCCCACGCCCGCAAAGAGATCTGCAACTTTATTTTCACTATCCTCACTGTTAGAGAGTAAAGCCGACCTGATGGCAACGCAGAATTCAGCACCTTCAGAATCAATCCAACCGAGTGGTCCAGCATATAAACCTCTGTCAAACGTCTCTGACTTGCGTACAGTTTGCATAGCAAGATCTCGCGGATACCCACACACGGCAGGAGTAGGGTGCAACACACTTATGACATCAGATTCGTCTACTTGCTCGTCAATCTTTGCACGAAAGCGCGCATACAAGTGTTGGACAGATACGTGTCGCAATATGCCTTTCTCGAGCTCTTTGAACACTCCTAAATCACCGTCGCGCGCTATTTTTGCGAGCGATTTTCGAACGTCTTCTCGCACAATGGCAAACTCTTCGTGCTCTTTTTCAGAAAGAAGCATATCGTAGGCTAACGCAGCATCTTCACCAGGATCACTTCCTCTTGGCCGCGTGCCGGCAACAGCTTCGGACTCGATCGTTCTCGAAATGATGTTTGATTTGAACAGACGCTCCGGTGAAGATCCGATAAATGAAGTCCCATTTGGGTGCGTCAAAATGAACTGGTACGCGTCCGGATCCCGCCTCTGTAAAGACTGGATCAATTCGCATTCGGATACGAGCTCAGAAACATCCAAAGTAGTTTTCCTGGCCAAGACTACTTTCCGTAAACTTCTTTTCCCGGATGTATTCTTATTTTGCCCCACGTTGTCATCATCTTCGTCGTCGTCATCACTGGCTTGGGGAGAATCATCATCTGGCAGTTCTTGCAGAGTAACGCCGGTGTTTTCTACATCTTCATCTATTTCGCTATCGTCCCTGTTCTTACTGACAAGGTTTTCGAACACATCCAATATGGACTCGTCTGCGTTAATTCCGCTTCTTCTTCCCATATTTTTCAAAGCGCTGCGCAATCGTTCTGCGCTGCCCATCGGTGCTTCTGCAAATGCATCTTCGTCAAATGAAGTCCCTAAAAAGAGTTTTATATCGTCTTCTTCATTTTCTCCTAAAGCGTTCATCTTTTCTATCGTTCCACTCACAACATTCTGCCATGTTTCCTCATCTGGAGAAACTCTTTTCCTCGGATCTTGCAATTTCTGCGATGTCGCTACTTCTGTTTCTACTTCTTTTGCACTCGTTTGTAACGATGCCTCGATAGCTTCTAAGCATTTCAAGCACCTCTCTACGGCTACTTCAAACGTATTCGCGCAACTTCCATCATTTTCTATGGCGTCGACATCCCAGGATATGTTCACGCCAACTTCCCCGCATGCTATACTTTCAGAGACATCAACGATTGGAATGAATACATACCTAGAACCAAAACACTCCCACTTGCTACTGTCCGCTTCCGCCGCTACCGAATTCGAGAGAAAACTAGGATCGAAGCGTCCTGCACCGTACGCTTTCAGGTTCTTCGAAACTTTCAAAAATCCCCTCACAGCTCTTAAGCGTCTCTTGGTCAACAACGAATCGCTGTCGTGTTCGATATCATCCGCGGACTTTGCCGAAGTCCACAAACAGCTCGCACCGATTGCCGCCATAGCACCTCTGGTATCTTTTGCAAACTCTTCGTTCGCTTCTTCACCTTCTTCTTCTAATCCTCCTCCTCTTTTCGTTTCCTCTTCCTCGTCGCGCTTCTCCTGTCGAACCGGTTTTGGTGGCGGCGATCTCGGGGAAAAATAAAATCGCGGCGTCGTATTGGTCCATCGTTCGAGTTTGCTCGCGTTTTCTCCTTCCGTTAGCGATGGTTTCGCCTTCGTCTCTTCGTTCACCAAGGACAGAAACTGCAGAGCGTTTGCGTCTCTAGGCACAAAACACCTAAACCGAAACATTCCAGATTTGGAAGAGGACGCGCTGCTACTCGTCGTTGTCGCATCGGGAGCCCCAGCGCATTCGCTCTCTATCGTCTCGCGTAGCCGTGCGATTGCTTTTTCAATCGTATTTTCGCTCGATACTTCTCGCAATCGAACAAAATCCAATCGTTTTTCTTCTTCTTCTTCTTCTTCTTTTTGGATTTGTTGTCGCTTCGTCGTATCTTCTCCTTCCACCGCGCGTGCATCCGTCGTCCCCGTCGCGTTGTCCGAAGATATCGCGCTGTGTCGCACAATTCGACGAGAGTCAATAGACAAAGACGACGAGGGTAATTTCGATGGTAAGAGGTGCTGTCGTCGCGACCCGCTCCGCGTAGTTCCCATGGCGCTTACTGTCCGTCCTCGTCCTCGTTCTCGTTCTCGTCGTCGTCGTCGTCGTCGTCCGTATTCGCCATCGGCACTTCTGTTGCTCGACGATACCGCGGCGCAGCAAGAGCGGCAGAGCGACGATGAAGATGGCATCTCGAGCACAGCGCAGATGCTCTTCCTTTTTCTTTCGTCTCACTCACGGAGCGTGCGCGCGCGAGAGATGAGCGATAAATAAACGCCGGGGTATTGAGTGAAGATTTTCGTCGTGGGAGAGAAGACAGATAAGGAGAAAGACTATGGGAGAGATCTTGCAAAAAAAAGGGGAAGGGAGAAGGCGAGCGCGCGCGGAAACAAACGACGCAATAACACGTATCATTCAATGGTCTCTCTAATACATACACATAAAAACTAAAACATTTAGGGAGGCGATAAAGTCGACATTGTCCAAAGTCTTGAGCGATTTAGCGCAACAGACAGGTGAGTAACTACAGATAGAAGCTTTTACCACTTGCCCTTCCCGCGACCGCCACCTTTACCAAACCTGCCACCTCTTCCTCCTCGACCTCTTCCGCCGGACCATCGACCGCCACCACCGCCGCCGCCGCCTTTCGTTCTGACTAAAGCTTGTAATTCTGGTGGCACCATTTGGTCCGCACCTTCCATAATTTGAACTAATTCTCTCGCTTGTTGCGCGTCTTCTTTGGTGAACAGAGTGTGCGCGATGCCGGTTTTACCGGCGCGTCCAGTGCGTCCAATTCTGTGGACGTAATCTTCAACCGCGCCCGGAAAATCGTAAATCAAAACCATAGCCACGCCGGGGATATCTAAACCTCTCGCCGCAACGTCTGTGGCAACTAAGACGTTTCCTCTTCCTTTGCGAAAGTTATCCAAAGACTTTTCGCGCTCGTATTGGTCCTTATCGCCATGAATTGCACCGCAACTGTGAATGCCGCTTTGTCGTAACTTTCGATCGAGGAAATCGCACCGTCTTTTCGTTCCGCAAAAGACTATGCACGTGTCTTTTTCTTGCAGCTCACCCATAGCTTGCATGCAATTGTCGAATTTCTCGTCCTCTGTGCACACTTGGACGACTTGCGTGATCAATTTATTCGCGGTAAGTTTCCCTGTACCCCCCTCGCCGATAGACACTTGAATCGGTTTTGTGGTAAAATTCGCAGCTATTTTCTGCACCGCTTTCGGCCACGTGGCGGAGTAAAACAACGTCTGTCTCGCGTGCGGACACAGCTTGATTATTTTCTTAATTTGCGGTTCAAAACCCATATCCAACATGCGATCTGCTTCGTCTAAAACCACGTACGTCGCCGAGCTTGCGGAAACCGGCGCAGAAAATCCTGGCGGCGGGTCCAAGAAATCGTTAATTCTCCCTGGCGTCGCGACGACAATATCAGCACCGCCTCTCAACGCTCTCAACTGGTCACCTTTAGCGGCCCCACCGTAGAGAACCACGCACTTTGCTTTCACCGCTGGGCAAAACTTGGTGCACTCGTCGTTGATTTGAATCGCTAACTCTCTCGTTGGTGCCAAGACGATACTCGTCGGTTTCACCGCGCCTGGTTTCCACCGGCCGTTGACGAGCTCCATCTCCGGCGCTTTCTGAGGACCGCCGTTCTTTTTTATCCTCGTCAATGCTGGTAACAAAAAAGAACACGTTTTACCGCTCCCAGTTTTTGCTATCGCGACGATGTCTCTTCCAGTCAGCGCGATGGTCCAACTGAACGCCTGAATAGGCGTCGGCTTCTCGTACCCTTGTTTCTTTAACGCGGCTACAATTTCCATGGGGAATATCTCGTGACATTTTTCGAAAGACAAAATCGGGTTCGGCGCATCTTTCGTGCTCAACGTGACGTGATGTTCCTTCACGTACGCTTTTATCTCTTCCTCTTCTGCTTCAGAAGTTGATTTCTTCTTCTTGGTCGAAAATATATCGTCGTCGTCGTCGTCAACGCGGTTCTTCTTCGCATCTTCGCCGCTCTTATTCACCGCGTTCCCATCATTTCCTTTCGACTTCTTCTTCTTCTTTTTCTTTTCGCCTTCGTCTTCGTCTTCTCCTTTCCTCTTTTTCTTCTTCTTCGTCTCTCCGTCGGTGTCAGCCGCCGCCAGCGCCAACTCTTTCTTCTCCAATTTCCGTTTCGCTTTCTTCTCCGCTTTCCTCTTCGCTCGTTCCTCTTTGGTTTCGCTTTTATTCTTGATCATCGGAGATTCTGGGGATGTTAATAACGCCGCGGCTTCCCCTTTGCCCATTCTCGTCTTGGTGCGTGTGCGTGTCTTCTCTTTTTCGTGCCTGCGCGCGGGGAATTCTTCTGTGGGCGAATTGCTTTTTTTTCGTGGCTGAAAATTCGTTTTCGCCATCAAAAAAGTTTCTTCTTGCGTCCGTCAGATCGAAAAATCTCTCTCCTCCTGTTATTAAAAGCGCTTCTTTATACGGTAGTTAGTGCGTATTCTTTCTGAACTGATACGACATAAATTACTGCTAATGAAAACAACGCGACAAACAAATTCAATAGTGTACATATTCTCGCTTCTCTATCTTTTTCATCTCTTTTTTGTTCTTTTCTATCATCTATCTTCTGCGCGGCGCCGCACCGTGATCTCTATCTCTATTGTTGTTGTTGTTGTTATTATTACTTCTGTTGTTATTCGGCGAGGGCAGTTTGTTGTTTAAAAATTCGTTTCTTCCAGGAAACGTCATCTTCGGCAACACGTATCTGTTGTTTTTATCGTTAAACCACGCGCTTCGTGGGCCTAGTTTATGTTCTCGTCGCTTATCGAGCTCGTCCGTTTCCTCTCTGGACGGGATAGCTAAGGTGAACAAATCCGAGGCGGCGAGGACGCGCGCGTCGCCTTTCGCTTTGGCCGCTTCCTCGACCAAGACGCCGACGTGCATTCGTTCCTGGACGAGCTCATCTTCGGACGGTTCGTGGTCTGGCGGAGCCTCGTTATCTTCTTGGTTTTCTTCGTCGTCGTCGATTACTTCCCCGTCATCGTATTTGCTGTTGCTCGAAGCTGAGGAAGAATTAGAGGCGGAATTCCCGGAGTAGCGCGCGGAAAAGTGCGTCAATACTAAAGTTCGAGCGTTGACCCTTTTGGCGAACGAACCCGCCATAGCCGACGTCGAGTGACCTTTGAACAAAGCCTCCTTCGCTCGCTCCGCGTTGAACGTGGATTCGTGGACAAGAACGTCCGCACCGTACGCCCATTTCGCGATACCTTCTGACCCGCACGTGTCCCCGAGCATGACGATTTTTCTTCCTGGTCTCGGCAATTCCATCGCCTCTTCCGGGGTAATCATCCTCCCGGGTTCCTTAGGAGACTCGACCGATTTTCCAGCCTTGAAATTTTTATACAAAGGACTTGGTGGTAAGCCTTGTTCAGTCAACCACTCGACTTTCATGTGCCCGTCGCGATCTTTCTCTTCGATGACGTAGCCGAAACATGGCACCGGGTGTCGCAACGGCGCCGCGCGAATGCACACGTTCTCGTCCGCCAAAACAACCCAGGATGGCCAAGTGTGTTGATTTTCTTCGTCCCATTCTCTCGCCTTATATCTCGGTAAACCGACGTGGTTCATGCCTTCTTGCGGCCAACAATCGCCAAAGACTAAATTACCCCGTTTCTTCCGCGCGCAGTCTTCGTTCACGGCGACGTGCGCCGGAACCTTGCCGTTGCACTTCTCAAACTTTTCTCTCGAAGGCGTCGTTAACTCCGTGACAACAATATCCGTCCCGAGTTGCGTTCTCGAATACGTCATCGCAGCGTGGACGAACGCTTTCAAACCTGGAGGACCGGTGATCACCAACGGTTCCTGGTCCTTGAACGCATCTCGAGGGCCTCCGTTGTTCCCGTTTCTCTTCTTCTTTTCGTCTTTTTGCTTGTACGTTTCCGAACGACACGCAGAAATCGCGCACAGTAAACCAGGCAAACCAAAAATGTGATCACCATGCATGTGCGTGATGAATATTCTGGAAATTTTACTCAACTTTACCCCGCATCGCATCATCTGGTGCTGCGTCGCCTCGCCGCAATCGAACAGCCACACTTCGTCTTTCGTTCTCACCGCGGTTGCGCTCACATTTCTAGAAAACGTCGGTGCGCCCGAAGACGTTCCCAACCACGTGATTTCTAACCCGGTGAACCCTTTCCCGTCCTCGCGATCTTTCGCGATGTCCAGTTCTAGTCGCAAATCCTCCGTTGCAAACGAGGCCGGGGAAGCCTTCCCGTTCATGACGTTCCTTTTGAAAGCAACAGCCGGCTGTTGTTGTTGTTGCTCTTGTTGTTGTTGCAGTTGTTTACTACCACTACTGCTACTACTACTGCTACTATTGCTGCTATCGCTATTACTTTCTTTGTTGTTGATGATATTGTTGTTGTTTTCTTCTTCTTCTTCTTCTTCTTCTTCATTTGATATCGATCCGCTCGATCGCGTCTCTCGTTCTTCTTCTCCTCCTCCTCCTCCTCCTCTCAGTCGTGCAATCAACTCTTGCTTCTTCCCGCTCACTTTCAAGTTTCGCGCGGCCAATCTCTCTCTCAGTTCGGGCACTTTCAATTTATCCAGATCATCCGTCGTTACCGGAGAAGAAGAAGAAGAAGAAGAAGAAGAAGCCGACGACGACGAGCAGTAAACGCTGCCACGAGAGCGAGAAGAAGAAGAAGAAGTTTTTGAGAACAACGCAAAGTCATTTTTTCGTTGGCGGCTTAGGTAAAAATGAAGATGTGTTGTTGTCGACGACGACGACGACGACGACGACGACGACGACGATGGACGATAAAACCGAAAAGCGCATCTTCCCCTCCTCGATTTGCCGAAAGTAACGCCAGATTTTGCAGCGACACCACACACGCTGGTGTTGTCGCTTCTCTGGGCGAACGCAACGACAACGCTTTGCATTTTTTGTGTACGATGTTTTCTGACGAAAGAGAGAGCAAACAGGAGG
>Ga0181595_10000882_pt1 | contig 33432 bp, 50 predicted proteins | sample 041ome_7_FD_145604 | JGI IMG/M metagenome (GOLD analysis project Ga0181595, IMG submission 145604) | Coastal salt marsh microbial communities from the Groves Creek Marsh, Skidaway Island, Georgia - 041401AS metaG (spades assembly) | ecosystem: Environmental > Aquatic > Marine > Intertidal zone... | reverse complement strand
AGTTGTAGCTAAAGAAGTTGAACAACGTCAAGATGACGAAGTAGTAAATGCTTTTCATGATTCTTGTATTCGTATTAGCGCCAAAGTAGATATAAAAGGCTATGCTTTAGTAGCATGGGACGAGAAAGGAGTTCCTTGTATTTCGTGGTCTACTGGCCATGTAAAATCGCCTATAAGTGAAATGATGCTTCCTACCTTTACACATTCAGTATTTCAAGGTATATTGAATAAAAAATTAAGTACACCGGAGGACTTAGATGAAAAATAAAATTGGAGTAAAACAATATAGCGTTCAAGATGTAAAAGACGCAGATAAAAGATTTTACGACAAGTTTCCAAGTGCTGTAGAAGATGCTGCTATGTTAAAAAAAGCAATGCAAAATCCTGGAGATGAAGTTGTAAAAATAGATGATCAAAGAAAAGCTGATCATATGCAAATGATGAAATCAATTAAAATAGAAGTGGAGATAGACTAATGACTAAAAAAGAAAAAGATATGACTGATGGACCAAAACAACATCAAGATTTAATTATTGATAGAATTAAAAATATTTTTGATAAAAAGGCAGATAAATCTACTGATAAAGAAGCTGGTACAAATACATATGCTAAGGATAATCAAGCTGCAATAAAAAAACTTAAAGGATAATATAATGGCTAAAAAAACAAAAGATGTTGTAAAAGATATTATGGATGTTGATTTCGAAGATACTTCTACATCTAAAATGATTGATGATGACGGCTATGAAGAAGGTAAATCAAAAGAAAGAGAAATGATGGCAGAAAAACCATCAGATAAACTTTCTGATAATTACAAAGGTGGACTTTTATACAAAGGTAAAGCTAAAGATTATACTTCCGCATCAGATATAATTAATAAAAGAAAAGCTAAAGTAATTCCAATTAACATTGGACCAGGAAAGAAAAAAGACTAATATGAAAAAAAGAAAAAAATTTCCAGATATGTCAGGCGATGGTAAAGTTACTAAAAAAGATATTTTAATTGCAAAAGGTGTAATTAAAAAAGGTAAGAAGAAAAAGAAGAAGAAAAAAAAGTAAATGGCTAAACAAAAGTTTACCCACTTCGTACCTAGACCTAAACCAAAGAAAAGACCTCGAAGACATAAAAAGACTTTGAATAAAAATGAAAAACGAAGTTATAAAAAATATAATAGACAAGGTAGAACTTAATGCAAGAATTTATTTGTCCAAATGGTAGAATGTCAGTTAATGGAGCATGCCCTATTTTTGAAGGTGGTGATGGACAAATAAGAGATTATCAAACTCCAAAAACTTTTGATCAAAAATATAATGATATAGAAGATATTGAAAAAGAAAGAGAGAAAAGTGGTTTCTTTAAATTTGATTTTGAAAAAGAAACTCCATCAGCTAAAAAAAGTGCAGGGAATATTATAAGTGAAAATATAGGAGCTTATAATTCTTTTGTAGAAAATAATTTAGGTATTCCTTCAAGTGTTCAAAACGTAGCTAGAATTGGTTCAGCTATATCTGGTTTTGGAACTTATGGAGTTGTAGGAGCAATTGCTCCTTTTGCAATTCCATTTGTTGCAGGTGCTGCTTTAAATAATCAAGCTCAGAAAAAACAAGAAGCTGCAATCAATAGAGAAAGCGTAAAAGATTTACAAGGAAGAATTGATAAAGGTGAATTTGGTTCAGTTACACCTACTCCTCAAGATGCTAGACGTGGCGGTCAGTATGATGGTCGTAGCACTCAATCTAAAGATAGTATAGGAAGTAGAGGATCTGGTATGTCGGGTTATGGTGGTGGAGCTGATATGGGTGGTGGTTCACCAGGATCAAGTGGACCAGGTGGTTCAGATAGTATGGGTAGTTTTTAATTATGGCAAGAACAAGAATTAAACCTAGAAAAAGAACTGGAGATATTCCTAGAAGAAAAAAATATTATCGACCTACTAAAAAAGGTGCGGGTATGACTAGAGCAGGAATAAGAGCTTATAGACGAGCTAATCCTGGTTCTAAATTATCTATGGCTGTAACTGGTAAAGTAAAACCTGGTAGTAAAGCAGCTAAAAGAAGAAAATCTTATTGTGCAAGATCATTAGGACAATTAAAAAGAAGCTCTGCAAAGACAAGAAATAATCCTAATTCTAGAATACGACAAGCTCGTAGAAGATGGAAATGTTAATCATTATTTTCTAGCCTTAAAAATTAATTTTGTTATACTTTGTAGACTATGAATTTAATCAGAGATTTAAAAAAACAAATAGATGAAAGACGAAAGCAGGAATCTGCTAAAGTACAACTTCGTAAAAGAAGTATGGACTCTATAGCTAGACCTAAAGCTACAAAAAATATTACATCTAAAGATCCAAGGTTACAAGGAATATAATGGCTAAAAGTCCTAAAACTACAGGTGAACATCTGGTAGCTCTTTATGGACACGTCACAGGCTTAAAAAAAGATATTAATTTAATTAAAAATAATCATCTTAAACATATGCATGATGATATTGAAGGTTTGGGCGGCAAGATAGACAAAATCTATTGGGTATTATTAGCTGGAGTGGGGACTGCAGCATTATTGTTACTTGAAAAATTATTATGAAGGTAAGTGAAAATACACAAATCGGACTTCCATTAAGGAATCTGATAGGGCTTATAAGTGCGGTTGTAATAGGAGCATGGTTTGCTTTTGGTGTAATAGAAAGATTAAATCAATTAGAAACAGCTAATAAATTATTCGAACAAGATTTATTAGAAGCATCAGCACAAAAACCAATTGACCAAGAACAGTTTATGTTGTTAGAACACATAGCACAACAAGTTGAAAAACTAGAAAAAAATCAAGAACAAAATATGACAAATAAAGTCAATATTGAACGTTTACAACATGATGTAGAACGATTACAAATTGATGTAGAAAAATTAAAAGATTCCGTAAGAGCTAACTTAGGAAAGTTAAATGGTAACTCTCATTAACGAAGGTTCTTTACAGGAATACGATTATAACAACGAATACGCTGAATGCGAATGGAGACAAAATGATAAAACTGGTATTTGCACTATGCCTATTTATAAATGGGGAACTTGTGGAACATCGAATACAGGAGAGCTTATCAACTTGCCTGAAGATGAAACGTGAAGCCACTAGAAATATGGAAATGAACAATAAAAAGTTTATGTGTGGTGAAGTAGAAGCTGAAATCGTTAAAAATATAGACGGATCAGAGAGTATCCAAAAAATAATCCAACCCAAATAAACACTTTAAAAATCAATATTTTTGTTTTATATATCTATTAGGATAGATATGGTATGCACCAGGAGGTATAGAATGAAATGAACATTATATTAATTAAAATAATTAAACAGTGATTAACAGAGGAGCATTTAGTAATATTATGAGTAAACCCGGATTATATGCAAATATCAATAAAAGAAAAAGAAAAGGTATATCAAGACCTAAATCAAAATCAACAATTTCAAAAGAAGCTTATGCTAATATGAAAGCTGGTTTCCCTAAGAAGAAAAAGAAAAAAACTAAAAAAAGAAAATCTTAATGGCACTAGAAGTAGAACTAGAAAAAAAGAAACTTGAATACACTAACGAAGATGGTGAAAAAGTTAGAGTTGATGTAGATCAAGAAGAAACAGAAAAAGAAGAAGAAGCTTTTGAATCAAATCATTATTCTAATTTAGCAGAAGAATTAGATGAATTAGAAGTAAGAGGTATTGGTAAAGATTTAATTAAAGCTTATGAAGATGATAAGTCTTCAAGAAAAGAGTGGGAAGATCAATACTCTAAAGGATTAAAAATGTTAGGCGTAGTTGTTGAAGATAGAAATGATCCTTTCCCGGGAGCTTCAGGTGTTCATCATCCATTAATGGCAGAGGCAGCAACTCAATTTCAAGCTAGAGCTGTAGCAGAAATGTTTCCATCAGGTGGTCCTGTTAAAACTCAAATTATGGGTAGAACTTCTGATAAAAAAATAGAACAAGCTCAGCGTGTTCAAGATTTCATGAATTATCAAGTTACAAGTCAAATAAAAGATTACTTTAATGAACTTGATCAAATGTTATTTTATTTAGCATTGGCAGGATCAGCATTTAAAAAAATATATTTTGATAATACATTAGATAGAATTTGTAGTAAATTTGTACCAGCAGAAGATTTTGTAATTTCATATCAAAATACCGATTTAGAAACAGCAGAGAGATATACACAAGTAATGAAAATGTCTCGTAATGAAATTAAAAAACATCAAATATCAGGATTTTATAAAGACATAGCTTTAAGTAAAAATGAAGATGATGGAAAAGATCAAGGTACTGTAGAACAAACTATGCAAAGATTAGAAGGTATGACACCTTCATCTGCGGATAAAACACATACACTACTAGAAGTACATGCTGATTTAGATATTGGTGAAGATGAAGATGGATTAGCTTTACCTTATATTGTAACTATTGATTATGATTCAACACAAGTATTATCTATTAGAAGAAATTGGAAAGAAGATGATACTTTAAAAAGAAAAAGAACTTATTTTATTCATTATAAATATTTACCAGGCCTTGGATTTTATGGATTTGGTTTAATACAATCTATTGGTGGTTTACAACACGCTTCAACTGGAGCACTTAGAGCTTTATTAGATTCAGCAGCATTTGCAAATTTAAATGGAGGTTTTAGAGCTAAAGGTGCAAGAATAGAAGGCGGTGATATAACAGTTTCCCCTGGAGAGTGGGTAGAAGTCGAAGCTTATGGAGATGATCTTCGTAAGTCATTTATACCTCTTCCCTTTAAAGAACCTTCACCCACTCTTTTACAATTGTTAGGTGTTTTAACAGAATCAGGGAGAAGATTTGCATCAATTGCTGATGCGATGGTAGGTGATTCAGCTGGATCAGGTCCTGTTGGTACAACTATTGCAATCATTGAACAAGGTAGTAAAGTGTTTTCAGCAATTCATAAAAGATTACATCAAGCACAAGGTAGAGAATTCCAATTAATATATCAATTAAATGGAGAATATTTAGATGATGAATATCCATATGAAGTTATTGGAGAACGTAAAACAGTTAGAAGAAAAGATTTTGATTCAGCTATTAATGTTGTTCCAGTAAGTGATCCTAATATTTTTTCACAAGCTCAAAGAATAGCTTTAGCTCAAACTGGATTACAATTAGCACAACAAGCACCTAGTATTATAGATACTAAAGAAGCTTACAGAAGATTTTTACAAGCTTTGAATATTCCTGAATATCAAGATTTAATGATTGAAGATGAAGATACACCTAGACGAGATCCTGTATCAGAAAATATGGCTTTATTAAATGGTAAACCAATTAAAGTATTTGAAGATCAAGATCATGCTGCACATATGGCTGTACACCAACAATTTATTAATGATCCAAGATTTGGTGGTAATGAACAAGCTAAACAAGTTTTATATGGACAAATGATGGCTCATATAGGTCAACATATGGCATTTTTATATCAACAACAAATGCAAGCTCAAGTACCAGAAGGTGTACCTACTTCTACTGGTCAATTTAATGAAGAATTTAGAGAAGAAGAAACTAAAGAAATACCTATCGAACAAGAAAATAGAATTGCTGCAGCTGCAGCACAAGCTGCTCAAAGTTTAATGGGTAGTATGCCGCCATCACCAGAACAACAAAAAATGGCAATGGAAATGCAAGAGAAGCAAGCTAATCTACAATTAAAAGCTGAAGAATTAAATATTAGAAAAGCTAGATTTGCTGAAGGAGTAAAAGATAAGGAAAGAGTTAATGCAAGAAAAGATGCTGAGACTAAAGCTAAAATAGTTGAGACAGCTTCTAAAGTTGCAAGACGTGATAAGTAATGGCTATACCAAACGAAAAAGTAAGACAAGCAAAAAAGTTTTTAGAAAATCATAAAATTTCTATTAAATATGTTAAACCAAAATTATTTGCAATTGCTGCAGATGGACTTAAAAAAAACTTTGAAGAAACTTTAGATTTCTTTATGAAAGGTGTAGATGGAACGACTACTACAAGCGATAAGACAGAACATAAAAAATTATAATTCAGAATTAGGTAAAAATTTGTTGTCTAAAGGTGTAGATAACATAGAAGAATTTAAACGTGTTTATGGTATGTCACAAGGTTTAAATAAAGCATTAGAAATTATTAATGAAACAACAGAAAAATACCAGAAAGGAATAATAGAAGAAGATGATTAGTAATGAACAATGGGCAACAGATAATGATGTGCCTACTCCAGAAAAAGTACCAGCACCAGTTGGTTATAGAATTTTAATTAGACCTAGAGGAGTTATAGAAAAAACTAAAGGCGGAATTTATTTGACTGATTCTAATAAAGAAACACAATCATATCTTAATAGTGTAGGTCAAGTAATAGCTATGGGACCAGAATGTTATAGTGACAGAAAAGCTCCATGGTGTAAAGTTGGAGATTGGGTAGTTTTTGGTAGATATGCAGGAGCCAAAGTGTCTGTACAAAAAGTCAAAATGGTGATAATAAATGACGATGAGATACTTGCTACATTAGACAACCCTGAAGTAATATCTCAACAATTATAATATACGTTAGCATAAGCTAACGACAACATAGGAGAAACTATGATCGAAGAAGAAAAGAAAGAGTTAGAAGTTAGGTTAGATGATGATTCTGCTGAAAAAGAAATAGAGGTTCCTAGTAACCCTATTGAAGATTTAGTTGAACAAGCCGAAGCTTCTGAAAAAGAAGAATCAACTGAAGAAAAAGAGGAAATTAAGGTAGAAAAAAAACCTGAAGTTCCGAAATATTCAGATGATATGCCATATTCTGAAAAAGTTCGTAAAAGAATTGCTAAAGAAGTGGCAAAAAGAGCTGAAGCTGAACAAAGAAATGTTGAATTAGAGCAAAGATTAGCTGAAATTGAAAGAAAAACTTTTGAAATTGCTAATAAATCTCTAAAAAATCAATATACTTCAGTTTCTTCTGATTTAAAATCAGCAATTGAAGAAGGTAATACTGATAAACAAGTAGAGCTTTATGAAAAAATGGCTGATATCAGAAATCAAATGTCAAAAACTGAAGAATATTCTGCTGAAAAGCCAAAAGCTAAAAAAAATGATGCAAAAGTACCGCCATTAGCAGCAGATTGGGTCAAAGAAAACAGTAATTGGTTTAATAAACCAGGTCGTAGAAAAGAAACAGCTATGGCTTATGGTATCGATGCTGAATTGACTGAAGAAGGTTGGGATGTGAATGATCCTGGTTATTATGACGAAATGAATAAACGACTTAAAGATAGTGGTTTAGAGTTTTTTAATAAATCAGAAGAAAACACTTCTCAAAACGAGAAAAATGTGGTACAAAAGAACAACAGAGTGCAGTCTCCCGTTGCTGGAGTTAGTCGTAAAAAAGCTACTGACAGTAATCGAGTTAAGCTAACTCAAGATGATCTCGATACCGCAAGAAATTTTGGTATTGACATTAATGATGAAGCAGCACTAAAACGGTTTGCTAAAGAAGTAAAAAACTTTAGCACCAATACGTGAACGAAAGGAGCACGACTATTATGAGTAATAAAATAAAACACGAAACTCAAGAAGAAAAATCTTCAAGAGTTTCACATTGGCAGCCAAGTAATTTACTTGAAGCGCCTGACCCAAGACCTGGTTTCAAACAAAGATGGATTGCAACTATGATCTTAGGACAGGAGCAGCCGACAAACGTTGCTAAACGTATGCGAGAAGGTTGGCAACCAAGAGACCCTAAAACGGTCACTGGTGGAAAATCTTATGCTACGATAGAACATGGCAAGTTTGCAGGTTTTATTGGAATAGAAGGAATGGTACTCTGTGAAATGCCAGAACAAATGGTAAATGAACGTAATGAATATTACGCAAAAATGACTGAAAACTTAATGCGATCAGTCGAACAAGATATCCACAGAGCTGAGTCACCTGGAAATCCAATACAAAAGACCTTCAAGAGTGAAGTTACTAGAGGCGGCTTTAAAGAGTAAAACGCAACTATAACTAGGAGGTTATAACTATGGCAAATACAGATGCCCCTCAAGGTTTTATACCTTTGAGACACTTAACTGGTGGAGTTATCAGACCCCAAGAATATCCTATTGCAAACTCTTACGGCACTAATATTGCAAGTGGCGACTTAGTTACTATGACTACAGACGGTACTGTAATAAGAGGAACAGCTGGAGGAAATGCTTTAGGTGTATTCTATGGAGTTGAATACATTGAAAACTCTACAGGAGACGTCAAGTTCTCTAAAGTTTGGAACGCAGATACAGATGTGAAAGCAAACACAACTGTGAAAGCACTTGTATATGATGATCCAAACATAACATATAAAGTACAATGTAATGGTACTTTTGCTGCAGCCAACGTTGGTGAGTTAGCAAACGTTACTATTGGAACGTACAATTCAACATTCGGATATTCTACAGACGAATTAGATATAGCTACATTAGGTACTACATCTAAAGTTTTAAGAATATTAAGATTAGTTGATGAACCAAACAATGCTGCAGGCGCAGATGCAAAAGTAGAAGTGGTTATTAATAAATCATTATACGGTGTAGGTGCTGCTGGAGCTGGTGTATAATAAAAGGAGATTGAATTATGGCACTAAATAGAGCACTATTTACCAAACAGCTCAATCTTGGTTTAAATACCGTGTTTGGTATGGAGTATGACAGATATCCAGAACAATGGAGATCAATCTACTCTATCGAGCAGTCACAAAAAGCATTCGAAGAAGATGTACAAATGATCGGCTTCGGTGCTGCACCTACGAAAGCAGAAGGTGCTGCAATATCTTATGAATCTGGCAGAGAAGGATTTGTATCTAGATACGTACATGAAACTGTTGCTTTAGCATTCGCTATTACAGAGGAAGCTGAAGAAGATGGTCTATACGGATCTTTAGGTGCAAAATATGCTAGAGCTTTAGCAAGATCAATGCAACACACTAAAGAAATCAAAGGTGCTAACATCTTGAACAATGCAACTACTACTTCAGTAGGTGGCGATGGCGTGGCTTTATTGTCTGCTTCTCACCCACTAGGTGGCGGTGGTACTGCTTCTAACACATTATCTACAGCGGCAGATTTATCAGAAACTTCTCTTGAGCAGTTACTGATTCAAATCTCAACTGCAGTTGATGACAGAAGTATACCAATTGCATTATCTGGACAAAAGCTAATCGTTCCACCTCAATTGGTGTTCATTGCTGAAAGAATCCTTAAGTCTAATTTAAGACCTGGAACTGCAGACAATGATATCAATGCAATGAGAAATATGGGTATGATTCCTGGAGGCGTAGTAGTTAATCAAAGATTAACTGATCCAGATCAATACTTCATTATGACTGATTGTCCTGATGGAATGAAACACTTTGTAAGATCACCAATGAAAAAAGCTGTTGAAGGCGATTTTGAATCTGGTAATCTAAGATACAAAGTTAGAGAAAGATACTCTTTCGGTTTCACTGACTGGAGAACTATCTACGGTTCAGAAGGAGCTGCATAATAATATAATCATACTAGGCGTAGCAATACGCCTAGTATTTAACCCTACGACTTCGAAAGAAGACTACTAAGGAGGTAGACTATGGGAACAACTACATTTTCAGGACCAATTAAAGCTGGTACTATTAAAGAAACTACTGGTACTACTTTAGGAACTGATGTAACAAATACTGGTTTTGTACAAATGGTACAATCTAAATCAGTTGCTTTAACTGGAGCTACAGCGAATACAACTGTTGCTGTTATTCCAGCTAACTCTCAAATCATCGATGTTAAATTAGATGTTGTTGCAGCAGCAGACGATACTAACGCTGCTACTGTTTCAGTAGGAACTGACGCAAACGGAACTGCATATATTGCTTCTTCAAACGCTAAAGCGGTTGCAAGAACAACTCCAATTGCTGCTGCTATTCCTAACTTAGACGATGTAGGAACATCTGATTCTAATGTTGTTGCTGTATTTACAGCTACAGATGGAGATGGAACTACTGGTGAAGCTATTGTAACTGTACAATACGTACAAAACAATAACGTAACTTAATATTTTTGAGGGCCTTCGGGCCCTCCTAAATAAGGAGATATAATGTTTGAAAAAATAACATCTGCAGGAGAAGCTCTTAGAAATCTTTTTGGTAAAAACGAAGATGAAGATACTAGAAATACAGCAGAAAAAATTTATGAAGTAGAAAAAGCTAAAGAAGAATATAAACCTACTAAAGAACAAGAAGCAATTGGTAAAACTGAAGATTTACCAGGAACTGAAAGTATTGAAGAAATTTTAAAAGCTGAATCTGCTAAAAAAGAAGAAGAAGGTAAAGAAAAACAGTTAGATGAAAAACTAGCTGATATAGAAAAAGTATTAGATAAATTTTCAGAACAAACACCATTAGGAACTGGACAATCTCCTTTTAGAGATACAGTAAGTAGTTTAGATTTGAATAAACCAATTGATTTTCAAAAAATAATGGCGACTGATTATGTAAAACCGTTTATAACACAACAAAGTAGTAGCCCAAAAGATAGAATTGCGTTACTATATGAAGAATTAAAAAAACAAGGATTAGCTTAAGGAGGAAAATATGGCAGGATCTGATATATTTGCAAACAGTGTAACCACTCAAGGTTCTAACGTTGCGGTATTTGCTGGACCTACAAGATTAAAAGCTTTCATTATCACGCCTAGTGCTGTTGCTGGAACTGTTACTTTTGTAGATGACGCTACTACTAAATTCGTTGTATCAACAGGTGCTAGTGCTGATAGTGGACCTATTAACATAAGTTTACCAGATGAAGGTGTAAAATTTGGAACTAATTTAAAAGTTAATATTTCTGCAAATGGTGCAAGTGCTGTAACTTGTTTCTTTGCATAATGGCAACTTCAGGAACAGCAACATTTAACTTAACTGTTAATGATGTTATACAAGAAGCTTTTGATAGAATAGGAGGAGATCCTATTTTAGGATATGATGTAAGATCAGCTAGACGTAGTTTAAATATTATGTTTAGTGATTGGGCTAATCGTGGTTACAATCAATGGACAGTTGAATTAAAAGATTTATCATTAACTCAAGGTACTAATGAATATACTTTAGATTATGATACAGTTGATATTATTAATGCTAATATTTTAGATAGTGATACTGAATATTCAATGACACGTTTAGGTATAAACGATTATGCTGCTATATCAAATAAAACTTCTCAATCAAGACCTACACAATTTTATTTACAAAGATTAAATACACCTGTAGTAAAAATTTATCCAACACCTGACCAAGCTTACACATTAAGATATTATCGAATGAGAAAAATACAAGATATTACAGCTTCTACTGTAAATGGAGTAGAACAAAATATTGATATACCATTTAGAGCTTTTGAATGTATGTGTGCAGGTTTAGCTTATTATATGTCTAAAAAAAGAACTGGTATAGATCAAGCAACTAGAGCTGAATTAAAATTAGATTACGAACAAGCTTATGAAAGATTAATTGCAGGAGATGACTCACCATCTACTAGAATTTTACCTAGTACGAGTTATTATAACTAATGCCAAGATTTGCTGATAGAAGTAATAAACCTCATAGAGCACCACATCAAAAATTTTCAGGTGGTAAATACGCTAGAGCTATCTCTGATCGTTCTGGTTTAGAATTTCCATATAATGAAATGGTATTTGAATGGAATGGAAGTTTAGTACATACTTCAGAGTTTGAAAAAAAACAACCACAATTAGATTTAACATATTTTACAGATGCGCAATCTTTACAAGATGCAAGACCTCAAGCTAATTTATCAGCTACAGGAGGTGTTCCAAATCAGATTACTTTAATATATCCTTCTACATCAGGATCTGTTTCTAATGTAGGTGTCGCACAAGCAAGCACAAATTTGTTACAAACTGCTTTAGGAAGTGTTACAGTGTCTACATGACAAATCAAAAAAAATTAGGAGTTATGATCGCAACTCCTTGCTATGGCGGTCAATTAACAGAATCATATTTACACGGTATTTTAAACGCTATAGGTGAAGCTAATAAAAAAGGAATACAATTACATTTAAATACTATGGGTAATGAAAGTTTAATTACTAGAGCTAGAAATACTTTAGTAACTCAATTTTTAGATGCTGATAAAAAAGATCCAAATAAATTTACACATTTAATGTTTATAGATAGCGATATAGGTTTTGGTGGAGAAGCCATAATGAGATTATTAGAAAGTGATTATGACGTAGCTTGTGGAATATATCCTAGAAAATCTGTAGATTGGAATACTGTTAAATCTCACGCAGAAAAAGGTGATTTAGAAAATTTAGAACAAAAAGCTTTAGGATATAATTTAAATTTTGCAAATCCATTAAATATAGAAGTTAAAAATGGATTTACTGAAGTATTAGATGCAGCAACTGGCTTTATGTGTATTAAAAAAGAAGTATTTTATAAAATGATAGAAGCTTATCCTAATCTTAAATACACATCTGATCAAATAATAAATGGAGAAAGATTTAATAGTGACAATTGTTATGCATTTTTTGACTGTATTATTGATGAAAAAAGTAATAGATATTTATCAGAAGATTATGCTTTTTGCAGATTATGGCAAAAAATCGGTGGAAAGATATATGCTGATCTACATAGTCCTCTTACGCATTATGGTACATATGCATTTAGAGGTCATGTATGGACTAAGTTTAAAATTGAAGGAGTAGAGCCAAATGCCAATGACGTACAGCAGCCTAAAAAATGATATTCAAGTTTGGGCAGAAAACACAGGAACAGATTTTACTAATCAATTAGATACCTTTATTGGTAATACTCAACAAAAACTATCTAGAGAAATTGATCCTACTGGATTTAATCAAAATGTAACTTCATCTACTTCTATAGGAGATAGATTTATAACTCTTCCATCAGCAATTGAACCTATGCTTTTAAATTATTTAAATATAATAGATAGCTCAAGTAATAGAGTATTTTTAGAAATTAAACCATTAGAATATTTACAAGAATATTGGCCTGATGCTTCTTTAACTGGTCAACCTAGATATTTTGCTAATTTTGATGATACTACATTATATTTAGCTCCAACACCAGATGCTATATATACTATGGAATTAGGTTATCAAGGAAGAATTAATCCATTATCTAATACTAACACTACTAATTGGTATACTGAAAACGCTTCTGATGCTTTATTATATGGTTGTTTATCTGAAGCAAATCTCTTTACAAAGAACATGGAAGACTATAATATATATAAACAAAAGTATGTCGAAAGTGTGGCTGCTATTAATAACGAAGCTCGTAGAAACAGAAGAACTGACTACAAGTTTCCAGGTAGTCCACTAGGCGAAAACACATTAACTGGAGGACAATAAATATGGCAATAGAACAAGCGATAACAGTGTCGTTTAAGCAAGACTTAATGTCGCCTGGCGGAAACTTAGAAGCTCAGACATTAAAATGCGCACTTTACGACAACACTGCAACTTTAAACCAAAATACTGCTGCGTATATTACCGCAAATGAAATTTCAGATAGCGGTACTAATTACACAACTGGTGGTGCAACACTTACAAATGTTACTATCACTACTGATGGAACAACTGCAATTTTTGATGCTGATAACGTTACTTTTGCAAACGCAACTATTTCAGCTCAAGCTGCATTAATTTACAATGCAAATAATGCAAATTCATCAATTGCTGTATTAGATTTTGGTGGAGTTAAAACATCTACTAACGGTACATTTGAGTTACAGTTTCCTAACGCTGACGCTACTAACGGTTTAATCAGAATAGCATAAGGAGATAAATCCTTATGACTGCTATAGTAGGTTGGAGCAGATTTGAATATAATACAGGTGCATGGAGTACCTCTCCAGACGCCTTAGCAGTTATTAATGGTATTTCCTCAAACACATTATTAAATAATGCTGTTGTAACTGCTTCAGCTCCGTTTAGTATAAATGGATTACTTGCTAATATTGATGTAGGACAAGTTAATGCTGGATCATCTGTTTTTTTAGAAACTGGATCTTTTCAAGCTAACACTTCTTTAGGAACTGTTTCTACAGGAGAAGGAAGAGAAGTTACTATTTCAACTGCTGGTGAACTTACAGTAGATTTAAATTTAGGTTTTGGTTGGGGAAGAGAAGAATGGAATGTAGGAGCTTGGAACGAAAGTTTAGGTTTTGTATTTACTGGTAATGGTAATGTATTTGCAACAACTACAGCAGGCGAATTAACTACTACTGCTAATAATATAACTGTTACAGCTAGTGCTCCTATTACTATTATTACTAAAGATGGCTCTACTTTTACAGCAGAAGGAACAACAGCACTTTCAACTGATCAAGCAAAATTTGGTGACGCTTCTGTAGAATTTGATGGAACTTCTAATCAAGGTGTTCAACAAGATAATACATCTGAATTTGGATCAGGTGATTTTACATCTGAATTTTGGATTTATAGCTCTTCAATAAGAAGTCAATCTTCTACACTTTGGGATTTTAGAATTTCAGGAAGTGGATTATTATTAACTAATAATAATGGACAAATATCTTTCTTTAAAGATGGTTCGGGAGGAAGTTCTCCTACAAGTATATTAACTAATGATACTTGGCACCATATTGCTATTGTAAGAACTGGATCAACAGGTAATGTTTATGTTGATGGTAATTTACAAATAACTAGAAATATTGGAACTGACGATTATTCTAGTCATACATTATTATTAGGCAATAATGTTTTTAATTCTTCAGGTTATTTAAGTGGATATATTGATGAATTAAGAAATTCTAATATAGTTAGATATTCTTCTAATTTTACACCACCATCTAGTGCTTTTACGCCTGATGCTAATACAATAGATTTATTACATTTTGACGGAACAGATGGATCAACTACTATAATTAATTCTCAAGATATAACTCAACCAGTACAAGGTACATTTAGTATAGGTGAAGAAACAATAACTGGTACAGCACCTGTAATCATAACTGGAGAAGAATTATTATCTGCAACTGTTAATACTTTTGCTGTAGCTGCAGGTGGAGCTATAACTATTAATACTCCTACTTTAGAAGCTAATGTAGAACTTAATAATGATGGTGTAGTTGTAGGTCTAGCTACTTTCTTAAATGTAATTGGATTTCCTTTATCTGCTAATTTAGGAACAGTTACAACTACTTCTGAAAATATAATACCTATTACTGGAGAAGAATTAACAACTACAGCTAATACAATTACTTTAAGTACCGATCAAATATTCTCTATGACTGGTAATGGAGTAACTATTACTTTAGCTGATATAGTGCCTAATTCTGAGAACTTTATATCTATTCAGGGAAATAGAGCAAATGCTAATGTAACAAGTTTAAAATTTTGGGACCCAATTAAAGGTAATATTACCGAAAATTGGACTAATATTCACTAGACAAATAATGACAAATGTATATTATTTACATTATTCAAAATATGGAGTATAAAAAGTTATGCCATCAAGTTATACATCGAGATTAAAATTAGAGAGACAAGCTTCTGGAGAAAATTCAGGAACTTGGGGTAATCTAGTTAATTATGTTTTTAATAGAATTGATTCATCAGTAAAAGGTTATCAATCAATTGACGTTGCAGGTTCTGCAAACGTTACTTTAACTTCAAATAATTCTACATCTAATACAGATGATTCATCAACAGACGACCAAGTACATAACGCAGTATTAGAATTTACAGGTACATTAACAGGAAATATTAATGTATTTACTGACGCTGTAGAAACAAAATATACAGTATTTAATAATACTTCAGGTGCTTATTCATTAATATTTGGTCCTACTGGAGGAACAGGTGTAGCTCTTAAACAAGGTGCTAAAACTTTAGTTTACACTGATGGTACAACTATGATTGATATCATGGCTGATTTAGGTGATATAGCTATGACATCTGTAACTTCTTCAGGAAATGTTGCGGGTACAAATATAAATGGTTCAGCAGTTATTTCAACTGGAAATGTTTCCGGAACTAATTTGATTGCAACATCGGATACAGTAGATATTCAAGGATCTTCTCCTGCGATTATTGCAACAAATGGAACTAATACAGATTTAACACTAACACCAAACGGATATGGTTTAGTAACTTTTAATGGTGGTGGAAAAATTCAACAATTAGCTGAAAAAGTAAATACTTCAGCAACAGCTGCAACTGGTACAATTAATTTTGATGCAATTGATGGAGCTGTTCAAAACTTTACTTCTAATGCTTCTGATAACTGGACATTTAATTTAAGAGGTAACTCTACTGTTACTTTAGATACTTTATTAGATACAGGTGAAAGTATAACAGTTGCTCATGTTGTTCCTCAAGGAGCAACTCCTTATTATGCAAATGTTGTTCAAATTGATGGTTCAACTGTAACTCCAAAATGGCAAGGAGGAGCTCCTACTGCAGGAACTGCAGATAGTACAGATAGTTATACTTACACTGCAATTAAAACAGCAGCTAATACTTATACTGTATTAGCTTCACTAACTGCATTTGAATAGAAAGGAGTTTTAATGCCAATAATTGGTACATTTGGAGCAGGTTCAGCAAAAGGATATGGACGTGGTGCTGCAGGAGCTAAATTTATTGAAGCTACTGGTGGAACAGTAAGCGAAGATGGAGATTTTAAAATTCATAAATTTACAGGACCAGGCACTTTCACAGTTACATCTGCGGGAAATGATCTTGGTTCAAATACAGTAGAATATTTAGTTGTTGCTGGTGGAGCTGGAGGCGGTTATGGAAACGGTGGTGGCGGCGGAGGCGGTGCCGGAGGATTTAGAACAGCTACTGGAATTTCAGTTTCAGAAACAGCTTATCCAATATCAGTTGGAGGAGGTGGCGGACCAAATAGTGGAACAGGATCACCTTCAACAGCTATAGGAATAGAATCAGCTCGTGGAGGAAAAGGTGGTGCAACACCTGCGGGACCTTCTGGTGGACCTGGCGGATCTGCTGGAGGTGGAGGATATCCAGGCGGAGGTGGTGGAACAGGCAATCAACCTCCTGTTAGTCCTCCTCAAGGAAATCCTGGAGGAAATGCTTCTGGTGCAAATGGCGGCGGAGGCGGCGGAGCTGGAGGATCAGGATCTCCCTCACGACCTGGAGGACCAGGTACAGCTTCTTCGATAACTGGATCACCTGTTACATATTCAAGAGGTGGACTTGGTGGAGTTAATTCATCTGGTAGTGGAACACCTGGTGGTACAAATACTGGAAATGGAGGAGGTGGCGGTAACGGTGGTCTTTCTCCTGGAGGATCAGGTGGACCAGGTATAGTTGTTATAAGATATCAATTTCAAGCTTCTTAAAATTATGGCACATTTTGCAAAAATAAATGAAAATAACGAAGTTTTACAAGTTTTAACTGTAGATGATAAAGACGTTCTTAATTCTAATCAAGTAGAAGAAGAATTAATAGGTCAACAATATTTAGAAACTCATAATAATTGGCCAGCACATCTTTGGATTCAAACTTCTTATAATACATATGAAAATACTCATAGAAATAATGGAACACCTTTTAGAGGAAATTATGCATGTATAGGTCATATTTGGGATGAAGATAATCAAATTTTTTGGGCGCCTCAACCATATTCTTCATGGATAAAAGATATTTCTACAGCATCTTGGAAATCTCCAATTGGAGATGCTCCTGCAATGCCTGAAGAACAAGCTTTACAAAACGAAGCTAAAACTCATTTATGGTATTACAATTGGAATGAAGATGCATATCAATCAGATAATACACAAGGTTGGGAATTAATAAACGGTTTAGCATAATTTAAAATTTTTGTATAAATATTAATTATTATTTTATACAGATAATAATTATGGAAAAAAACATTTTATCAGAACAAGCCATATATTATGGTAATGTTTTAATGCCAAAAGGTTTTGAAATTGATCTTAATCAATTAAGAGCTGATATTTTACAATCAGAAATTGAAAAAAAAGATATAAAATTTTCTAAAAATTTTGATAAATTAAATACTTTTATTAAAGATCACGTTTGTTTAAAATACGACATTAATTTAATCTATAAATCTACTTGGGGAAATTTTTATCAACCTCACACAATTACTGAACCTTTATTACAAGTAAATCCTGTTGATTTAAAACATTCACCTGATTTTGTACTATTGTATGGCGTACAAGTTAAAAACTGTTTTATTAAAATTTATTACGATGATAACAGAAGAAAAGGAAGAAGTTGGGAAATAGAATTATTAAATAATATGTTTATAATGTTTCCATCTACCAATATGTACACTATTAGTAATAATACAGATAATTTAAATATCGTTAACACAATAGCATACGAATATGTTTAATGAAAACTATTAGACCTAGAAAAAATTGGAAATTTAATCCTCAAAATATAACTGTATTAGATAATTTTTTTACTGATGAATGTCTTAAAATATTAAGATATAGAGTTCTTTATGGAAAATATTTTGATCAAAAATATGATGGTTATTTAGCTATTGATTATTTTAAAAATCAAGATTATTTAACTGATTTAATTGTTAAAGAATTAAATAAAAAAATAAAATTACCTCCTTTTCAAAGAGCTTGGAGTTTTGTTTACAATTATGAAACTAAAGGAGTTAATATTCATTGTGATCCTTCATTAATAAATTTGAATGTTTGGGTATCATCTGATAAAGGTATTAAAGATAAATCTAAAAATGGATTAAATATTTATAAAATAAAACCACCTAAAAATTGGACAAGAAATGAATGGAATAGTAATTTTACTAAATCATTAAATTATATTAAATTAAAAAAAATAAAGCCAATTAAAATTGAATATAAAAGTAATAGGGCTGTTTTTTTCGATGGAGCTTATTTTCATAATTCAAATAATGTATCTATGAAAAAAAATTTTGAAAATAAAAGAGTAAGTTATACAATGTTATTTGGATCGCAATTACAATGAATTTATATAACTACTATTGGTATTTTGAATCTGCTTTAACACCTAGATTTTGTGATGATGTAATTAAATATGGATTATCTCATTCTGAAAGTTTAGGAGTAATAGGTCAATATGATTCTAAAAAATTAACTTCTAAAGATATAAAAGATATAAAAAAGAAAAGAAACTCAGATTTAGTGTGGCTAACAGATAATTGGATTTATAAAGAATTACATCCTTATATTCATATAGCAAATAAAAATGCAGGTTGGAATTTTCAGTGGGATAGAACAGAAGCTTGTCAATTTACAAAATATAAACTAAATCAATTTTATGATTGGCATTGTGATTCTTGGGATAGACCTTATCAACGAGATAGTGTTAATCATCCCGAACATGGTAAAATAAGAAAACTTTCAATGACTTGTCAATTAACAGATGGTTCAGAATATGAAGGAGGCGAATTAGAATTTGATTTTAGAAATTATTATCCAAGTAATAATGAAAAAAAAATTATAAAGTGTAAAGAAATATTACCTAAAGGTTCTATTATTGTATTTCCATCGTTTGTATGGCATAGAGTTAAACCAGTAACAAAAGGAGTAAGGTATTCATTAGTAACATGGAACTTAGGATACCCATTTAAATAATATGTTCAAAAATAAAAAATACGCAATTATTCGAAAAGCAATACCAAAAGATTTATGTGTTTTTATTTATAATTGTTTTTTAATGCAAAAACAAGTTTATGATACACTTAAAAAAAACAGATATTTTTCACCTTTTGAAACAATATTAGGTCATTATGAACACGAAGGAGAATTAGTACCTAATACTTATGCTCATTATGGAAATATAATTATGGAAACATTAATGTTAAAATGTCAGCCAGTTATGGAAAAAACAACAGGGTTAAAATTATATCCTGCAAACACATATGCAAGACTTTATAAAAAAGGTGATGATTTAAGAAGACACAAAGATAGATTTAGTTGTGAAATATCAACAACAATGTTTATTGGTGGTGATCCTTGGTCAATATATTTAGAGCCATCTGGTAAAGAAGGAATGAAAGGTGTTAAAATAGATTTAAAACCAGGAGATATGTTAGTTTATTCTGGTTGCGAATTAGAACATTGGAGAGAAAAGTTTAAAGGAACACAATGCCTTCAAGTGTTTTTACATTATAATAATTCTAAAACTAAGGGGGCTAAAGATAATATATTTGATACTAGACCTCATTTAGGTTTACCTCATTGGTTTAAAAAATAATTTTTTTGAAAGAATTTATAAAACTTTTACATAACCCTGTTTTAGCTACTATTAAACAAAAACAAAAAGAAATATGGGATGTTAAAGGAAGATTAGAAAATAGTAACCAAATTTTTAAATTTGACATTAGACCATTAAAACCTGTAAAAAACAAATTAGAGAAAATAGGATATTTTAAATCTAAATCTGATAAAATGGTTTTTGAAACTGATAATAATTGGATTATATTTGATACTGAAGAATTAAATAATTATGTTAAATCAAGCAATAAAACAGATTTTAATGTAGATGAATTACTAGATAATTTAACTTGGAATATAATCTTGTTAAAATAGCACTATATTTTTACAATTTTTGTTATATAATTCAAAAATTATGCCATTAACTCAATTGAATTTTCAACCTGGTTTAGACACCGAAAACACCGAAACAGGTGCAGAAGGTAGATGGACAGACTGCGATAAGATTAGATTTAGAAAAGGGCTACCACAAAAAATAGGTGGGTGGACTAAATTTAGTGAAGACTATTATGTTGGACGACCCTCAAGTATAGCTTCTTGGATTAGTTTAGACGGTACTCGTTATCAATCTATTGGTGGAGATAAAAAAGTTTACATTTATCAAGGTGGATCTAATCAAGATATTACTCCTATAAGACAATCTAATACTTTAACATCTGTATTTACTACAACAAATACTAGCTCTAATGTAATAGTAAATCATGCAACGCATGGAGCTGATGTAGGAAGTTTTATTACCATATCTAATGTATCAGCAAATGTAGGAGGTATTACTACTACTGATTTAGAAAATCAATTTGAAATTATATCTGTTAATAATGTTGATGCTTATACAATTGCTACACCAGGTACAGCAACATCTACAGTAACTGATTCATCAAATGCTGATATAACTTATCAAATAAATCCAGGTCCAACTACTCAAACTTTTGGATATGGTTGGTCTGCTGGTACATATTCAGAAAGTACATGGAATACTCCTAGAACTTCAACAGAAGTTACTCTTGATATGAGACAATGGTCATTAAATAATTGGGGAGAAGATTTAATTTTAACAGCAAAAGATGGAGCTACTTATGAATGGGATGAATCAAATGGTATGACTAATAATCCAGCTACTGAAATTGCTAATGCTCCTACAGCTTCTACTTTATCAGTAGTATCTACAGAAACTAGACATTTAATTTGTATGGGAACAGAGACAACTATTGGTGACATATCTACACAAGATAAATTATTTATAAGATGGTCAGATCAAGAAAATTATAATTTTTGGACTCCTAACGCAACTAACTCAGCAGGATCACAAAGAATTGCGGGAGGTAGTGAAATAAGATCAGCTAAGCCATCAAAAGGAACTATACTTGTATGGACGGATACGACATTAAATTCTATGTCTTTTATAGGTCCACCTTTTGTATTTGGATTTCGTCAACTCGGTAATGATTGTGGAGCTATTGGATTAAATAGTACAATAATAGTAGATGATATTGCATATTGGATGTCTGATGGACAATTTTTTAGATTTGCTGGTGCTGTACAAGAAATACCTTGTCCTATATTAAATCATGTATTTGATGATATTAATAAAGCTCAATATCAACAAATTTATGCAGGACAAACTTCTGATTTCTCTGAAGTTATTTGGTACTACTGTTCTGCTAATTCAAATTTAATAAACAAATATGTAATTTATAATCATTTAGAAAATAGCTGGTATTTTGGTAATTTATCAAGAAGCACATATATAGATAATGGAGTAGAAAATAATCCATTAGCTACAGAATATTTAGCTAATTCTACAGCGAATACATATTCAACTATATATGGTCTCACTGCTGGACGAAGTTTAATCTATCGACATGAAGATGGTGTCGATGCTGATGGATCAGCAATCACTGCTTATATAGAATCAGGTGATGGTGACATTGCTGATGGAGAAAATTTTAGTTTTATTAATAAAGTTATACCTGACTTTAAAAATCAAACAGGAAATGCTACTATTACTTTATCAACTAGAGATTATCCAAATAGCTCTAAGATTACCGGAGAGGTTATAACAGTGTCAAATACGACAGCTTTTTATAATTCTAGAATACGAGGTAGACAATCTTCTATTAAAATAGAAAGTGACGAATTAGGTAGTAATTGGCGATTTGGTACATTAAGAATCCAAATTAGACCTGATGGAAAAAGATAAATATAAGATTAGACAAGCTCGTATTGATGATGCTGTACGTATAAGAGAATTACTTAAAACATGGCTTCCAGAATCACCTTTTAATTTTGGTAATGTAAATAACAAGAAATTACTTGATCATATTATATTTTACATTCGTAATAGTTTTGTTATAGTAGTAGAATATGAAAATGTTATTGTAGGAACTATGGCAGCCGCTATAGACGAAACATGGTATAGCGACAAAAGATTTCTAAGAAGTCTATGGCTTCATGTTAATCCTAAATATCGTAACTTTCATATCTTTAGAGCTATTATGATAGTTTTTAAAGAATACGCATTAAGTAAAAGACTTACTGCTTTATGCGAAATAACTCAAGGTAAAGACGTTGAAAGAAAACACAACGCCTTTGTCAAATTAGGATATAAAAATATTGGAGGAACATATATAATCAATGGGTAGTCTTTTCAAACCACAAACAACTGTTGTTCAAGCACCAAGTGAACAAACTGTTACTTCACAAATTCCTGAATACTTTAAAGAGATTCAAGAAAGAACTTTAAGACGTGCTGAAAATGTATTTGAACAACCTTACGCAGGTTATACTGGTCAAAGAGTTGCACCTTTATCTGGAGGTGAACAAGCAGCAGCCAATGTATTTAGTACACAAATTTTACCACAAGCTGGACAGTTAGCTCAAATAGGAGCACAAACTTTTGATACTGCAACAATGCAACAGTATATGAATCCTTATACTAATGCTGTTATTCAATCTACATTATCTGATTTAGGAGAAACTTATGGTCAACAACAAAGAGCTATGGCAGCACAAGCAATTGGCGCAGGAGCTTTTGGTGGAAGTAGAGAAGGTGTAGAAAGAGCTTTAGGTAGAGAAAGATATTTAGATCAAGTTGCTGATGTATCAGGTAGATTAAGACAAGCTGGTTTTGAATCAGGTGCACAAAGATTTGCACAAGATAGAGCAACACAATTACAAGCGGCACAATCTCAATTATCAGGACTTGCTGGTGCTGCAGCTGGATTAGGTCAATATGGAGCTACAGCTAGAGGAATAGAACAAGCTGGACTTGCAGAGCAATATAGAGATTTTATTGAAGAAAGAGAATATCCAGCAGGACAAATTAGACAAATGATTGGTGCATTAGCAGGAGCACCTATAAGAACTTATGGAGAAGAACGATCAGGCTTTGTAGGAACACCAGTAGGTGCGCCTAGTACCTTTAGTCAAGTAGTTGGTGCAGGTCAAGCTCTTGGTGGTTTCTTTTAGGAGGTTAATATGGCGTCTTTACAAGAACAGTTTAAAGAATATCAAGCTGATGCACCTGAAAAAGGTGCATTATCTTTTGATGAATTTGCTCAACAAAAAGCAAATATAGGTAATGAAGAAGCTAAAAAATATATTGAAAAGGAAAAAGATATTGAATCTGTAGCACAACCAGGTGCTGATTCAGCAGAGAATATAGATAATTTAGAAATAATTGCAAAAATAAGATCAGAAGACAGAGATTACCAAAGATTAAAAGAATTAGAGAATGATGGTAAAATTGGTGTACAAGGTGGAGATGCTTTAGTTAATCAAATAAATAATAAAAAGAATGATGGTGGTGATGAAAAAAAGAAAGGTGGCTTTTCAGCATTTGTATCTTCTGTAGGTGATGCTTTAACTGGAGTAGTTTCTGGTGTAGAAAATAAAATGGAAGCTATTTACGAGGATCCTAAGAAAAGAAGAAGTTTTTTACAAGGTCTAAATACAATTATAAAATCATCTGGTTATACTCCTATAGGTCAAGCTAAATCTGCTGTAGGTATGATTGCTGAGGGACAAAAACAAGGTTTCGTTGAAGACTTAGCTATTAGACAAAAAGAAAAAGGATTAGATATTGAAAGATTAAAAGCTTTGAAAAACGAAAAGAGGATCGCTGATCCAAAAGATAAAGTTATTGCAGATTTATTTAAAGATTACAATGATAACTTTAATAAAAACAAAGGTTCTAAATTAGCTACTGAAAGAACTTATAATGAATTATTAAAATTAAAAGATTACACTCCAACTGGTATTTTAGAAAATGTATTTGCTCCATTAGAAGAAGTGGCTGTAAGTTTAGGTTATGGAGATTTTTTAACTGAAATGAGGAAAAAATTTGATAAAAATCCTGACGCTGTACCTGAAGCAGATGAAATTGTTAAATTTAAAGCAATACTTGATTCAGGAGCAAGTAATAGAATTTTAGGTAAAGCTAAAGAATTATATCCAGTATCTAACGTTGACTTACAATTATTATTAAAAGGCGCAGGTAGTTTAAAAACTAACCCTCAAGCATTAAAAGTATTATTAGCCGCAGAAAGAAGTTTAGCTTTAATTGAAGATGAAGCATATCCTATAGCTTCTAAATTAGCATATCCTGGAGGATCTGAAACAGGCTCTGTTGGTTTTCAAAACGAAGCTGCTGAATTAGCTGCAAAAAACATAGCAGTTAAATTTGAAAAAGATGTTAAAGATGAAACTTTAAAAGAGTTATTTGGAAGCACAGAAAAAACACCATTTAGAATTATACAAGCTAAACTATATCAAGATTTACAAGCTGATAAGTCTATTCCAGAAGTCAGTGCATTTGACAAATTCTTAGGAGCACAAGCTGAAAAAGAAAATGAACGAAATAAAATTATAGAAAAATATCAATAAGGTATCAATGTGGCTGAAGTTAAACTTAACGAGGAACAACAAAAAGATTTCGAAAGATTAATCGAACTTGGAGAAGATCCTAAAAATGCTCAAGCTATTGTAACTGGTACATTTACTGGTGAAACTAAAAAGATAGATACAACTAAATCTCAAGAAGAAATAGAAAAACAATTTTTAGCAGACGATGGTTATAATTTAGATTTAATTAAAAATGCAACTAAAGAAGCTGAAAAATCTTATAACGAAATATTAGTAGATGATGTAGGAATAGAAACTCAATCGGGCTATGTTTCTAAAAAAAATCTATATGAATTAAATGGTATAGACGCAAATAAAGATAACGAAATAAAAGGCGATATACGATTTAAGTTAGGATTTGGTTTAGATACTGATCAAGCTAAAACTAGAAATATAAAAAATCTTTTATTAAAAGATTTAGAAGCACAATATGGTGCTGATAAAGTAAATGAATTTAAAGATAAAATTGATGTAAAGTTTAAAGAGTTAAAATACAAAGATAGAACTAATAAAGGTTTAATTTATAAAATACCAAAAGAATTAGGTGGCACTGGTTTTTATTCTGCTGTTGATTCACCTTTATTATCTAAAGCTGATATATCAGATGCTGTAGCAGATACAGGACCTATCGTTGCATCAATTATAGGTGGTACTTTAGGTAGTGTAGCAGGTCCAGCTGGTACAATTGGAGGTTCTGCTGTAAGTGCTGGTTTATCAGAGTTCGCAAGATTAATGTATGGTTATCATAAGTTAGGTTTACAAAATGATATGTATACACCAGCAGAATTTCGAGAATTAGCTACAGCTCAAGCTCTTAAATATGGAGCAATTGATGCTGCTGCAACAGGTACATTTTTACTTGCAGCTAAAGCAATCATGCCGACAATACTTGGTAAAAATCAATTAAGTAGTTCTACAATAAAAGAGTTTATAGAAACTAAAGGTAAAACAGATACTGGTTTATTTGGTCGTATTGAAAAAACTAAAAACAATATGAAAAAAGAATTTAATCTTACTGATAAAGAAGCTGACGAATATTTTGCAGTATCAGTTGGTAAAGCTATATTAGAATCAGATCAATTAATTAAAAAAACTGGTACAGCTAAAGCTTCTATATTAGCAGATGAAGTTGCTACGTTAAAAAATAAAGGATCTATTAAAGCTATAGAAGATAAAATATTAAAGAAAACTACTGGATTAAATCAAGTAGATAATGCAACTGCTGATTCTTTAATTGAAGGTGTAGAGAATCAAGTTAAAGGTCAAGCTCAATTTGCAATTAATAAAGCTAATCAAGATTTATTAGAAAACTCTGCTCAGATAGCTAAATTAGAAAGTAGTTTTGTAGATGACTTTGCAACTAAATATTTAGATGAGTTTGGAGTTTATTTAGATGATACTTATAGAAATTTACAAGCGCAACTTACTACATTAGATGATTCTATTCAAACTGGCATTTTAAAAAATAAAGAAAAAATTGATTTTAATTTAGATGAAACTTTTAAAATATTAGATAAAGAAATAAGACGATTTAATTTAAAAGGTGTACTTCCATCTTCTACTAAAAAAGTACCTAAAGGACCTAGAGCTAAACCAGAAAATATTCAAAAAGCAATAGATAATAATAAGTTAGTTAAATTAAGACAATTATTTGATAGTGCTGGTTTTTCTCAACAAGGAGCTGACTTAAAAACTTTATTTCAAGGTTTTAAAACTTTACAAAAACAAGGTAAACTTACTTTAAAAGATGTTTACACTTTAAAAAATGCTGTAGGTTTATTAGAGGAATCAGCTAGTGGAGCAAGTCAAGGAGCTTTAAGAAATCTAAAAGGAAGTTTAAATAAAAATATAGCAGAGTTTTTAGCTAAAACAGGTGATGATAAATTAGCAAAAGATTTTGCTGAACAATCTTTATTATTAGATTTAAAGAAAAGATCAATCTTTAAAAACTTTTCAGATGAATTTGGAGGAGGACAAACTGTTCAAGGTTTATCTAAAGCTACAGATAAAAGTGAAAGTTTATTTAAATCATTAATAGACGATAGTATTGAAGCTAGAGAAAAATCTGCAACGTTTGGTCAAATATTAAAAGCGGATAATGTAGTTCCAACCGCTGATCAAACTAAAATTAAAAGTGCCTTATATAGATATTATTTTGACAACGTAATTGAAAAAGAAGGCGTTAGAAAAATGTCTCATAATGAGTTTCTTAAAAAATTTGGTAAAAATTATGAAAACATTTTAGGAAAAGAAGAATTTACTAAATTAAAAAGTACAACTAAAGTATTAGATGAATACGAAAAATTAAATGAATTTGTATTAGATCAAAATGCAGCAGTTCAAAAATTTTTACCAGGTATTAAATGGGATGCTTTAGATAGTGCAGGACCTGGTCAAATTGTAAAACACATAATTGAAAGTTCAAATAAAAAAAATATTACTGGATTAATTAATGCTTTACCTACTAAAACTGTAAATGATATTCGTACTATATTTTTACAACAAATGATGAAAGATGTATCAGGTGAACCTTTTTCTGGAGGAAGAATATATAGAGCTTTAGGTGGTAAATCAGTTGAAACTTTAAATGGAGGTAAGTTAAATGCTTTTTTAAATAAAAATAGATCCACTATATTACAATTATATGATAAAAATTTTTTTAAAACTTATAGAGAAATAGGTGATGTTTTAGAAATGTTACAAACTCCTCCTGGAGGAACAGGTGCAGCTGGAGCTAAATCAATAACTGATGCTGCAAACCAAGCTGGATTATTCATTGATATATTTGCTGGACCATTGAACCACAAAAGACTTGTACTTAATAGAGTTGCAAGAATTTTTGATTCATATAAAATGAATACAGATAATTTATTATTATTTACTGATTATGCAAAATTTATAGAGGCTGCTAAGAAAAACTTTTTAGGAGGAAACTATCCTAGATTTATGGATAAACTTCCTACAGCAAAAAGAGAAGCTGTAATAGATAAAGTTTTAAAAGCAATAAAATTAGAAGATACTAAAGTTGGAAAATTTTTATCTAAAGCATATAATTTAGATAATATTGTTAATACACTTAATTTAGGTTTTAATAGAGGAGCAGGTTTAAGAAAAACATATACTCCTAATCCAGTTAAAAATCCATTAGTATATAAAGAGTATGGCGAAGATAAATTTGAAGAAATACAAAACGAAGATCCTATGCAAAAAAATGCTGATGTATTTTTTCCTGTAGATGCTACAGCTAAGTATGCAATACAAGCTTTAAAAGATGTGTTTGGTGCAGGTGTAAGTATAGTTAAGAAACCTTTTGAAGCTGCTGAAAAAGTTAAACAAGAAGAAGAACGAGATTTTGATAAAGAAGAATTTGAAAAACAATTCGGAAAGGGTGAGTGATAACAAAAAACAAAGGTTGTTACGCAGAGAATTTAGCTATCTGTTGGTTACAAGAAAATAATTATTTTGTATTTACTGGTTGCCAAACACATTCGGCTGTAGACTTAGTTGCAGTAGATCCTGTAACATTTAAAACTAGATTATTTGATGTTAAAGTAGAAAATAAAAGAAAAGATGGAAGCTCTATATCTAGAGTACCTAGAATTAAAAATAAAAATATTGAAATAATTAAAGTAGATTTAAACACAAAAAAGTGTAGAATAGTAGAAAAAAGAGGTGTTACATGGAGTTAAGAACTAATACTGATATGATCGTTGTACATTGTGCTGCAACTAAAGCTACAATGGATATTGGCTACGATGAAATTAGAAAGTGGCACGTGGATCAAAATGGTTGGGACGATGTTGGTTACCATTTTATTATTAGACGTAATGGTAAATTAGAAATAGCTAGACCTATTGGCTATAAAGGAGCACACGCTCCAGCTGTTAATTCTAGAAGTATAGGTATCTGTTTAGTCGGCGGTATGGCAGATGATAATGGACCTGAAAATAATTTTACTTTAGAGCAATTTTTTACTTTAAAAGATACGATAGAAATGTTATTAAAAAAATATCCGCATATTAAAGAAATCGTTGGACACAGTGACGTTCAAGAGAATAAACCTAATTGCCCAGGTTTTCCTCTTAAAGAATGGTTACACAAGGAGGACATAAAATGTGGTTAAATGCAGCAAGTATGCTATTCAAAGCTGGATCGCATATTTATAAAAACAGACAACAAACTAAAATGTTAATGTCAGACGCTGAGCGATTGCATGCTGAACGACTGGCGAAAGGCGAAATTGAATATAAAAAGGAAATTATTGCGTCTAATGATAAAGGCTGGAAGGATGAATTTGTCCTTCTTTTGGTATCCGCTCCTGTTATTATATTGGTGTGGTCTATCTTTTCTGACGATCCAGAAATTCGTACTAAATTAGACACATTTTTTGAATACTTTGGCAACATGCCATTTTGGTATCAAGCTTTATTTATTGGAGTGGTATCAGCAATTTATGGTTTGAAAGGAGCCGATATAATTAAAAAGAAATAATATGGAGTGCGCCAAGATGAATTATTATTTTACAGGTACATTAATTATATTAATGGTTCTATTAGCTTTGTTTGGCGGACCTGCTAACTAAATAATTCTTTCCAATGATCACCTGTTATTTGATCAGCGAGTTTCTTTTTAGTATCTAAAGTTTTAAGTATCTTATCATCAATACTTCCTGGTACAACTAAATCTACATAAGTAACTTTATCTTTTTGACCTATTCTATGTGCTCTATCTTCTGATTGTAATCTAACTTCCATATCATATGTATTATTAAAATAGATGACTGTTTTAGCATTAGTTAAAGTTAGACCATAACCTCCAGTTCTAGGTTGACCTATAAAATATTTAATTTCACCAGCTTGAAACTTAGTAACTATTTCTTGTCTTAATTCAGATTCAGTTTCACCATAATAAGTTGCAACATTACTAGCTCCATATTTTTTTGCTAAAGCATCATAGATCATTTCTATACTTCTTCTAAATGTAGCCCATATAATTACACCTCCAGTTGATTCTTCTAACACATTCATTAGTTCTTCTAGTCTAGGGTTAGTTCCCGGGATAACTTCTTCTCTTCCATCATCATATTTAATAAAACCAGATAATATCTGCTGAAGTCGTAATATTCGTGTGATTATAAGAGGTGCAGTCACTAATTTAGACTGTTCTAGTTCTACTATAGCACGTTTTCTAAGAGTGTGATATAGGCGTTTCTGGTGAGGATTAAGCTCTATTTCTCGCTTTTGCCTTAGTTTAGGTGGTAAATCTAAGCATTCTTCTTTAGTTACTCTAAAACTATATGGCTTTAGAGTATCTTGTAATTCATCTAATCTTTGATAACTTACTATTTCATCAAAACTATGAGTTGATGTACGTCTTCTACGAAGTACACAATAAGCATTTCGATATGCATAGAAACTAGATTGTAAAATATATTCATCAAGAAAATTAACTTGTGACCATAAGTCTAGAGGACCTTGGGTCACTGGTGTCCCTGTAAGTATTCTTCTATACTTAGCCATACGACCTAGTTTTAAAACTGATTTAGTTCTTCTAGCAGTTCTATGTTTAATCGTTGTACTTTCATCTATACAGAAAAAAGATTTTCCTGTATTTAATAATCGTTGTAAATAATTTTTACCTTTGTCGGTAGATAGAGCTTCTATATTTATAATAAAAAATCTTAACTTCTCTGATTCTTTTAAAAAGCTTACAAGTTCATCTACATTTTTTTTCGTTTCACTAGGCGACCATATACAGACTTTAGATAATTGTACGACATCTTCAGGCATGTGCGTATTAAATTCAGAAGCAAACCAATTACGATATACACCTTTAGGAGCAGCAATGATAGCAGTATCAATAGAGCCTCTCCTAAATAGGTAGGCAATGTTATCAATAATAACTTTAGACTTACCAGTACCTTGTTCCATAAATAATGCATAGGCTTCCTTATCTTTACTTTCCAAAAAAGCATCATACTGATGTTTAAATGGTTTAGTTTTAAATTTATACTTTATAAAATCATCATCATTAATAAATTGTACTTGCATATAAATCTTTCTGTTTTCTATTTTATAATTTACTTCTATATAACTTTTCGATATAAGTAAATAGTAAATGAAGAAAGGAGAACTAAATGGGTAAAGTTTATGTAGTACAAGAAAACCCTAATGTTAATGTACTGGCTGCCGGTCGCTTTGGTGATTTAATTCCATTGTTACCACCAGGACATCAAATAATGTTATCTCCAGCACCTATTATTAGAATGTTAAAATCAAAACTAAAAGATTTTAGTGATGATGATTACTTATTAGCAATGGGTGATCCTGCTGCTATAGCAATAGCTTCTATAATAGCAGGTGACGTTAATAATGGCGTTGTAAATATATTAAAGTGGGACAGAGAAAATAGAGCTTACTATAATGTATGTTGTGATGTCTTTAATAGAAAGGAGAAAGCAAATGTCTAAAGAAACATGGATATTTGACGAGGTTGAAAAACACTCGAAAAAAGAAAAGTTACCAGAAGTAGGACTAGAAGTAGTTACTAGAATTGGTAATAAACTTGTAGATAAAAATAAACAACTTGCGATGAAAGAGGAAGAATTAAAAAATCTTAAACTTGAAATTCGTAAAATACAAGAAGAAGAATTACCAGATGCTATGAGAGCATGTGGTGGTTTAGAACGTTTTGATTTGAAAGATGGCACTCAAATCAAAGTAAAAGACGAAATCTTTTGCTCTATTAAAGCTGACAGAAAAGCTGATGCTTTAAAATGGTTAGAAGATGAAGGCCATGCGGAACTAATTAAACATGATGTTAAAGTTAGTTTTCCAAAAGGAAAGTACGATCAAGCTGATAAGTTAATTGAGGTTTTATCTAAAAATTTTAAAGATATACCTTACGATGAAAAAGCTGACGTACATTCTCAAACGTTAAAAGCTTGGGCCAAAGACCAATATAAATTAGGTAAAACATTACCTGAAGAATTATTTAGTGTCTATGAAGCAAGCATAGCGAAAATAAAGCTCGGAAAGGAGAAATAAATGAGTGATAAACAAGTAGCAAAAAAGTCAAACTCAGAAGTTGCATTAGGCGATTTATCTGCAGATTTGATTATTAAATCAGCTGGTCAAGGTTTACAAAATGTCGGTAATGACGATATTACTATTCCTAGATTAGCGATTGTTCAATCAGGGTCTCCACAACGTAAGAAAAAAGATGAGAAATATATTGATGGTGCTGACGAAGGTCATATCTTTAATACTGTTTCTAATACTTTATATACAGATGGATTAACAATAATCCCATGTGGATATAAAAAATCTTATGTAGAGTGGGTTCCTAGAGATAAAGGTGGCGGATTAGTTGCTGTACACGATTATAAACCTGAAGGTACTACAATAGATCCTAAAACTAAAAAGTCAATGTTAGGTGAAAATCAAATCGTTGATACTGCAGAACATTATGTATTAGTTAAGAATGGCGATGCATATGAACCTGCTGTACTTACAATGACTTCTAGTAATTTATCTGTTTCAAGAAAGTGGAATACACTTTTAAAATTGAAACGAATGAATGTTAAAGGTCAAACTGTAGAACCACCTTCATTTTTATTTGAGTTTAATCTATCTACTGTTCAAGCAGAAAATGATCTAGGTAGTTGGCACAAATATAAAATAGAAGAAATAGGTCAAATCAAATCTCAAGATGTATTTAAACAAGCGCAAGCTTTTGCTGATTCAGTTACAACTGGTAAAGTTAAAGCATCAGAGCCTGTAGATACAGAAGCAACGAGTACGGAGGAAAGTGGAGAAGACGCACCTTTCTAAAAAACTCTTTGAGATATTTCCAGGTTTAACTAGAGCTTATGGACAATTCTTTATAACAGAAAGAAAAGGTCCTAAGCTCGATGGTTATGGAAAAACATTAAGAGAGGCATACAGTGAAAACTTATGGAACGAACACCTAGACGGTAAGACAGGTCTAGGTGTTATTCCTATTAACGAAGACAGCAAATGTAAATGGGGTTGTCTTGACGTAGATGATTATTCAGTTGATATAGAAAAAATTTCAAAACAATTTGTTAAAAAGAATTTATTAGTCTGTAGATCAAAATCAGGCGGAGCACATATATTTGTATTTACTAAAAAATTTGTAAGTGCCAAATCAATGATAGATAAATTAAAAGAAATACAAAAAGCTTTTGGTTTTGTAAAATATGATTTAAGACCTCAACA
>Ga0181595_10000874_pt1 | contig 33525 bp, 26 predicted proteins | sample 041ome_7_FD_145604 | JGI IMG/M metagenome (GOLD analysis project Ga0181595, IMG submission 145604) | Coastal salt marsh microbial communities from the Groves Creek Marsh, Skidaway Island, Georgia - 041401AS metaG (spades assembly) | ecosystem: Environmental > Aquatic > Marine > Intertidal zone... | reverse complement strand
AGGAGACGACGTCTTCGCGAGGAGGACGCCAGTCGCAGGCGGCGCGCGCGCGCGAGGACGGGGCGGACGCGAACGCGGGGGGGCTGGGGCTGGGGAAGACGGGGAAGACGACGACGAATGGTGCGGAAGATGGCTCGAGATCGAGTGATGAGGAGACTTTTGTGGATGTTACGGCGAATGGGGGACAAGGGGGAGCTGGGGCGATCGGGGCGCGAGGTGGTGGGGTCGGAAGGCGCGCGCCGCAGTCGCAGTCGCAGCCGCAGCAGGCGCGGGGCGGGGTGAAGATGATTGTGGTGAGACAGGACTACGATGATGATACGGGCGCGAGCGGTGGGAATGAAGACGCGCTCGCGGCGAAGAAGAAGGCTTTGCGGGAGAAGGAGCGATTACGAAGTTTGCGACGACGATTGGTGCAGACAGAGGCGCAACGCGCCGCGGAGCGCGACCGTTCTCGCCGACGACGTTTAGCGATGACTGAAGAGCAAAAGAAAGCTGCGGCGGAGGCGAAAATGCGTCGTCGATGTGCGATGCGTCAAGCTAAGGAAGCCATTGCGGCGGCGACGGTTTTGGCGATGAATCTCCACGGCGAAAACGCGTGAAAACGCACACGCACGCACACACGGTGGCTCGACGACAAACCTGTAAAAACAACAAATACAATTACATCATCAACCCATGTTCACGGCGACTAGGAGCTCATTCTTTCGCGGTTTCAAAGAATACAGTGGTCCGAACGTGTTCAAGCGGAACGATCCATCGTCCACAGCCCGCAATCCATCGTCCGCGAGCGCGTTCGCCAACGCCGAACGATAATATTCGGCGACTTCGGGCGTCGCCACGCCTATAAATTCAATCGCCGCTAAAAGTTCCCCTCCAGTAGCTACAACCTTAACTTCGCTATCTTTGTTTGGTGCCGCAATACTCTCTCGCGCACGTCGCCCTAGAAGCGCTAATTCCATCGTCTTACCATCCTTTGAGTATCGCGTCGTGAGCGGCTGCGTCGGCGCGTACATCGCCCGCTCCGCGTTGCCTCCTTCAATATACTCCATCAACGTCGCGATACCTTGTTCTCGATTATCATACTGCGTCGCACACACCGTATACGCCCCATACACGCGCAATTCATACGTCTTTGTCTTCTTCACCACGTCGTATGGGATCACATACGACACCTCTTTCGCACCGACTCGCGCGCTGACGCCATCGCCATCGCCATCGCCAGCGGCGCTGACGCGCATCCATCGCCCCCGTGGCTCTCGTCGCGATGCGCAATGCGGTCGTGCGTGTGCGATACGCGTCGTCGTCGTCGCCGCCGTCGTTCCTCGCGTCGTCGTCACCATCGTCGTCGTCGTCGTCGTCGTCGTCGTCGTCGCGTCACAGAGTGACGTCAGGTGTCGACACGGTGTGGTGTGATGCCGCTCCTGCCGCCGACGACGCGCGCGTGGGCATTCGATGGCGGCGCGAAGGTTCACCGCGCGTCGTCGTCGCGGGCGTTCGCGATGACGGTGACGCACGCGAACGCGTCTGGGTCTCGGCGCGCCGGCACCAAGGTTGTTCGCGCGCCCACGACGCGTCGCGACGCGGGTAAACGCGGTGGTGACGTGTACGTGAACGGTAGACCGGAGACGTTCGATGCCAAGGATAAGGACTTCGTGTTGTCGGCGCAGAACTTGCGAAAGACGTACGATGGGGAGCGGTATCAGTTTCTTAATCTCGAGGTGGGGCTGTCGGCGGGGCAAAAAGTAGCCATCGTCGGACCTAATGGAAGTGGAAAATCGACGCTTTTACAAGTGCTCGGTGGACGAGAGATTGGTTTGGAGGATGGAGAAGTATGGCGACGTAAGGGTTTGCGCGTGTGCTTTGTGGATCAAGAGCCAGAGTTTGATCCAGAGCTCAACGTTTTGGAGGCGTTGTACGCGAGCGATACGCCGGTGATGCGAGCGTTGAGAAAGTATGATGCAGTCGTGGCGGCGACGGCGAGAGGTGAAGTGAATGATAAGGCGATGAGCGACGCGTTGGCGGATATGGATGCTTTAGGTGCGTGGGACTTGGAAGAAAAGACGCAAGTGGCATTGAAAAAGCTTGGATGCGACGAGTTTATTGGAAACAAGATGGGCCAATTATCTGGAGGCCAACGCAAGCGCGTCGCCCTGGCTGCTGCGCTCGTGGAGACACCAGACTTGATTATTTTGGATGAACCCACGAATCACTTATCGGTAGAGGGCGTGGAATGGTTGGAAGAGCAGCTCCAATCGCCGAATCTTACAGTATTGTTGGTGAGTCACGACAGAATGTTCATCGATAACGTGTGCCAAGATATAATTGAACTCGATGGTAAGGGCGGATCCTACCGCCATCGCGGTGGTTACGCGGCATTTTTAGAACAACGTGCTGAGCGTTGGTCGACAGAAGCGCAGCAATTGCAGGCGGCGAAAAACATGTTTAGAAGAGAACAAGAGTGGATGCGTCGGCAACCCAAAGCGCGGTCGACCAAGGAGAAGGCGCGAATTGAGCGGTTTTCCTCTTTGACTGAGCGAGCAAATTACAAGGGTACGAAGACGAAGTCGATTGAACTCGGTGATGTTTCATCTTCGAGAATGGGTAGCGTTATAGTCGAGTTCGATGATGCGCAATTGACGTTTGGGGACAAGAAAATTTTGGATGGATTTAGCTATGCTTTCAACAAGGGTGAAAAAATTGGTTTGGTCGGCCCTAATGGCGCAGGAAAGACCACACTCATTCGCACAATCTTAGGTGAAATTCCTCTCGACGCGGGTTGGGTATCCATCGGGGAAACGGTTTCTTTTGGATATTACAGTCAGGTTGTGAATTTCAAAGACCCGACCATGCGGGTGGTTGACTACGTCAAGGAGATTGAAGGCGAAGCTAAAGATTTGATAGGAGGGTTTGCTGGTCAACGATTGAGCGTATATACGTTATTAGAACGTTTCAATTTCACAGATGGTCGCCAAGCTGTGCAAATTGGCTCTCTCAGTGGCGGCGAACAGCGCCGACTTCAGATGCTCACCGTTTTGGCGCTTTGTCCAAACTTTCTTATTCTTGATGAGCCCACGAATGATTTGGACTTGGATACCATCGAATCTTTAGAGGACATGCTTTCCAATTTCGATGGTTGTGTCCTAGTGGTGAGCCATGACAGACAGTTTGTGAACAACATCGCCGACCACATCTTTGTCTTTGACGGCAAAGGAGGCATTAGCGACTGGTCGGGAACGTACTCTGAGCTTCGTGAATATGCAAAGGCGCAAGCTTTAGAAGCCTTGGATGGATGTAAAGTGGATAAAAAGTCTTTGAATAAGGCAATGACTGAAGAGGAGAAGGCGGCGGCAAAAGAAGCAGAGAAGCAGAAGCGAGAGCTGCTTCGCGAAGCGCACAACGCGCCCGGTATCATCAAGAAAATTGAGCAAGCGCTCGAGGTTTTAGACAAAGAGATCACCGCTTTCGATTCCGAGCTTTTCAAGGCTGGATCTGATGTTGATAAAGCTTTGAAGATTCAAGAGAAGAAGGACGCCAAGGTTGCCAAACAAGAGCTCTACTACGCCGAATGGGAGCGTCTGGAGGGCGTCATGGCGCAAGCGGAAGAAATAAAAGCCGCCGATGAAGCGGTGACGTGCTAGGTACTAACTAGATTTACTATTAATCGACGCAAGCTGCTATTCTTCTATTCCTCTATTCCTAATCAATCTGCTAAATATCGATCCTATTGCTTCGCATCAATCTAAAATTGCTTTCGCTTCGTTTTTTGGCCCAAAGGCTGCAGCCTTGGCGTAGTGACGCGATCCTTCAAACCACTCTTGTCGTTTCGTCTCGATCAACGCCGATGGATCGATGCTTGGTGCGAAGTGTACGTATCTTATCATGCGTGCGCGTATGAATATACGGTCGAGCTTCGTCTTCTCCCCTCCCGGAGTGACGCGAATCGCAGACGTGAGCGTGCAGTGCATGTCGTCGTCACAAAACTCCAACTGACCTCGGACGGCGACATCATCGCGACATTCGATGACGACAGTTGTGCCCACCAGCGCTTGAATGAAGCACACGAGGGACTTTTCGTTCCTCGGTGGCATAGGGGGCGCTCGTGAGGTGCGTTCTGAGGAGGTGGGCTGGTGTGGCGGGTGGCGACGTCTTGCGAATCTGAATTCAAGATGGAGCACATAACTCAAGAAACGTTCCGAAGTCCACAGGTTATCTACACAAAAAATTCTATTGATTAAAACAGTAATTTCTATATTCTATGCCTTGAGCGAAGGATGAAGAAGGGCTATCAATTTGACTTGCATGTTGCCGACGCGAATGTGAATTTCATCTTGTATAAACGTTTGTCCAAGATGAATATATATGAGGCTGTTTAAGACGGACTGTATGACGCTCGGTACTGCATAAAATACGAGCTTTGCATTACCAGTACCATCACCCGTCAAGAACGGGTTGTCGCACAGTTTCAAGGCTGAGACGTTTGACACTGCGAGCAAATTTGAGCGCGCCGAACTAACATCAACGCGCAATTTATACGCATCGAAATCGCTCGCGTAAAGACGAAACGTTCCAAGAACTGCTCGTTCAAGATAGTATGCTTCGTAAATCGTGCGATTGACGGATAATTCAACGGCATCGACCTTGTTTGTCACCTCAATTGTTAGTGTCGCCTGTTTGGATAACCGCTCACCATTCTTTGCTCTAAACGCTACGCGACTCAAAACCATTTGCCATGGCGGATACTCTGGTCCAACGTAAGCTGAATAAGTGTTGTAATAATCTGCAAACGGTACGACGATGACGTGCAGGCAAGCTCTATTTGTGTGCTGAATAATTGAATACGGCGCACACGCTGGACGAATTCCACACGTCTGCCCCATAACGGCTTGACCAATCGAAACCTTTTGTCCATCTTCTAGAAACAGTCCGATGAAATTCGGACTTTGCTCAATGATGAATTCTATGTCGCCTAACGGTAGATTTGTGTCCATTGCTTGAAGAGTGACTGAAGTTGCCTCGTCTTCTATCATGGATAGATGCGAATCGCACGCTAGAATTCCTTGATGCACAACAAGTGATAAGCGAAAGCGCGAAGACTCCCAATCGTCTGCAACATCAAATTCAAAACTATCGTTATGTTTTACCAAAGCTTCACCGTATACGTTTGTGAGCTGCCAACCCGCAGACCTGGTTGCGTTATAGCATAAATCTGAGGCATAAATTATATCACCAACTTGTCGTTTCAGACCACTCAGACATTCGTAAACTTCACCATAAATAGGCGCTCGACGTAAAATGAATTTACCATCGACGCTCAAAGCACATGCTTCTTCGTTAGCGTCGCACCAGTCGTCAAGTTGTCTATTATCAAATGCTATTTGCCCCAAGACGCCGAATAAGACATTCTGCTCCATCAATGCAACGTCACTGGAAGTAAGATCAATGACTTTGGCAATGACATGGACGTTTATAATACCTGCATAAATTGACCTAGTACCGTTAATATCGACTGGTATGAATTCTATGACGTCAAATGGCTTGGCATGGTCCAAAACAGTTTTCTTTGACCAAGCGTGCAGTGGTGCTGTGTACATAAATGACAAGTGCCCTGCTAGTAATCTGTGGGGTACATCGAGTATTGCCAAGGAAGATTCGACTTCTTGTATTAATCCATTTTCTGGTAAGCGCGTGATATCAATAAGAATTTCTCCCGTGCCAATTCGCACATCACCGCCAATATCGACGTCGCTCGCGCCGCACAAGAGTTCAACACTCTCGCCCTGATACACATCGACATCAACAATCACAGGCCATGGCTGTGGAGGATTACTCGCTAATCCATCGTTATAAATGTCACTAACGTCATCATCTGTAAGGCTCTTTGGGTACACGGCGGCGACGTAGACGTCGCCAGTCCACCATGTATTTGTGCGTTTGCTTGCGAGCCCACCGATGCGAATACTCAATCCCGAGGTTGCATTAGTTCCCAAACTCGGTGACATTATCCCCAAACCGGCAAGTGTACCGTTTACATAGAACCGAACGTCAGCATTTCTCGCCATAGAGATCACAACATGCGTCAATCCATGCCCGATATAAACTGTCCCGTGCGCCAAATTTGCGTCAAATATTAGCCAACCGTTGCGCTGCTCTAATGTCGCGATTATTGTCACTTCACTGGCATTCATCGTGTGATTCACCAAGCGAAAAATAGGTACGGGTATACTACTTTCTATCATCACCGCGTCATCATCGTCAAACCACAACTCAATCGACATGTCGCCACTTTCAAAGAGCACACCGAGCGCCTCTCGCTCGCTCTCGCTCGCCTCTTCCAAAATCTCTATCGTCTTTCTTGTCGTCCCGACGCGCACGGCATTGACATCTACCCGACACATTTCCACACTCGTACGCATTATACCTGTGTTCGCTTCCGCCGCGACGTTCTCCATCGTTCCCAATCGCACGCACGTCATCGCATCGCCCACGTACGCGCGCACTGGGCGCAACCGTGTTCGCGCAGCACTCGAGCCGCCATCGACGCTCGCGACGACGACCGGCACGAGGAGCGCGAAAAGAATTGCGCAATATTTATCCATCACGCGAGTGCGCACGGGTCGCATCGCCCGCGACGGCGTGCGCGTGCGGCGTCCTTTGCCGTCGTTGACTGCGCCAGTGGACGCCAACCGGCGCCTGCTGTTTTGAGAAGACATCAGTCAGAGCGCGCCGCACGACGACCAAGAAGGGCTCGCGTGGAGCGAGCGATGGCGAACGCCGCACGCCGCGCGTCGTCATCGTCGTTGTCGTCGTCGTCTTCGACGACGATGGGGGCACACGCGTCGGCGGTGGCGGCGGCAACGTGCACAGTCATTATTCCTTCGCTCAACGAAGCGCACCGCGTTGGGGAGGCGATAGCGAGCGCGAAACGCACGACATCCGGAGCGAAGATAATCGTCGTCGATGGAGGATCGAGTGATGAGACGACTGAGGTCGCGCGAAAGACTGGGGTGGAGGTCATACGGTGTGAGCGCGGCCGAGGGAGACAAATGAATGCGGGCGCGCGGCGAGCGTCTGGAGAATATTTAGTCTTCTTACACGCCGATAGTACGTTACCTGAGGATTATGCGCAGATCATAGCTCGCGATTTTGAACGTCAGGCGCACCGTAAGGGTAGGGTCCCCGAATGGGGGGCGTTCGCGTTTAAGATGAGTGATGACGCAAAAGGGCGGGACAGAAACGCAGGCGCGACTATACGCAGGCGCGTGGTAGAAATCGGCACAAATATCCGAAGCGCGGTGTTTGGTATCCCATATGGTGACCAAGGATTTGTCATCAAACGTGAGACATTCGATGCCGTCGGTGGTTTCGATGAAATGCCATTCATGGAGGATTACGCGCTGGCGAGAAAGTTGCGCAAGCGAAGCGCGCCGGTGATGTTATCTGCACCCGTGATTACGAGCGCACGGCGATGGGACAGTCGTGGTTTCGTCAAGGTGACATTAGCGAATCAATTAATCATCTTGGGCTATCATTGCGGGCTGCCAATAGATATGCTCGCTGATGTGTATAGGAAACTTTAGTTAAATTTTGCGTAGATAAATCTTTTGACTTCTTCGTTTGTTCCAAAGTTTTACTAGTTTTTTGATTTTTCTCTCCCCTGTCGCGCTCTGTTTACGCGTCGTCGTCGTCATCATCGCTGTCGTCATCGCTGTTGTCCAACGCCGCGAGTTGACGCTTTAACGCTTCCTCCTCAGCCGTCAGCGTTTCCTTCATCGCGTTCAACTTTTGCGGGTCCTTGGCCTTGGTTGCCGCTTGAACGATGGACGCCGCTGGCGTACCCAGCGACACCACCGGCGGCGGCGACGACGCCATCGCCGCACCTGCTGACATCGCTTGAAGCTGACTGATGTCAACTTTACCCTCTTGAATCTTAAACTCACGCTCGGAAAAGCTCGAGATGTCTGCCCACTCGAAAGATTCGTTTGGCGTGTTGATGTCGTACGTCAAACAGTGCAGTTTTGTCTCCGGATTGTAGTCGGTAATGATACAATCGAACCACCCACCTTCACTGGGCCAAAATCTCTTCACCCGCTTACAAATGTACTCATTCACGCCCATCTGCGCCAACGCCGCGGCTGAGATCTTTGGCGCGCGAACATTCGCGCTTCGCTGAGGTTTCGCCGCTCGCGCCACTGGCGCCGGTCTCGGTGCCTCCACACGCTGTCTCTTCGCCTCTTGTCCTTCCTTATACTCCACATACGATGACCTCATTCGATTCACGTTCTCATCCGCGTCCATTTGTTCCCGAAACCTCATGTGTTCCTCCGCGCTGATGTTCAACTCCACGCGTAATCGTCCCAAGAATTCTTCGCGGTCCCACGTGAGCCCGGTCACCGCCATGGCTTTTAATATCGCGCCATACGCGTTGGTTTCTAACTTGCGCACGGAACTTCCGATGGACATGATCACGCCACGCACGCCACGCACGCGACTCGCGACAAAGCGACGCAGAGTACCGCCACGAATGCGCGATTTTGATTTTTCTCGAGCCGTCGATGGCGAATCGTGACGTCGCGGGCGCGTCGCGACGATGGGCGCCTCGGACGTTTCGCGGTCGAGCCCTGGGGGGGACTCGATCGGCCAGGTCGTGATTGGTCAAATTCGCGATGGTCCTTCCTTGTGTGTGGGTTTGTTCACGAGTCAGGACCAGGGACGATCGCCGGAGCCTCAGAGACAAAATCGGTCCGGCTAAACCCTTAGGGTTTAAGCCATATAGACGCGGACGCGACTCGGCGCGCGCGACGTCCCATCGGCCTCTTAATTCGACGCCTTAGGACGCCATGGTACGTATGCTGCGTTCGTCGCGATGTGCGCGAGGTCGATCGCGTGTGATGTGTGTGTGGGTAGTGTTCGCACGCGCGCGGCGCCCGGGTGGCGGTGGTGGTGGTGGTCGTCGTCGTCACCCGTCGTCGTCGTCGTCGTCGCGGGTGACCCTAAAGCGGTCGATCGGTGCGGCGCGAGGAGGGTTGGTGGTGCGCGGCTGCGCGCGCGCGCGTGGGTGCGATGGGCGTGGACGGATGCGCATGGAATGATGATGATGAGTGTCGTCGTGTGTGCGTGCGTGCGCACGCGTGGGCGGCGTCGTGCGCGCGCGGGTGACGAGTGTTGGGTGATGATGACGATGCGCGCGAGACCCTAAACGCGCAAACCCGCGCGAGAGGTTTGACGATTGCGTGCGTACTGACGACGCGTGTGTGTTTCGTGAATGTGCAGCCGTCTGTTCCGGAATCTGTGTTGAAAAAGCGCACGCGCGATGCTCAATGGGCTGAGCAAAAGGCTGCCGCCGCGGCATCTGCCAAGGCTGCCGGCGAGAAGAAGCGCGAGGAAATCTTCAAGCGCGCGGAGAAGTATGTGAAGGAGTACCGCGACCAGGTGAGTTTGTTTTTGTTTTTGATTGCGCGTGCGTGTGTGCGAGTTCAAGTGCGTGAGAGAGTTGTTACAAGCACAATGTCTTGTGATGTTTTCGACGAATGCGAGTGACATGCGACTAACTGAGTGACTTTGCGTACACCTCAAAGGAAACGGATCTCGTGCGCCTCAAGCGCGAAGCGCGCGCCAAGGGTGGTTTCTACGTCGAACCCGAGGATAAGCTCATCTTTGTGATGCGCCTCCGCGGTCTTAACGACATCCACCCGAAGACGAAGAAGATTCTTCAACTCTTGCGCTTGCGCCAAATCCACAACGGTATCTTCATGAAGGCGAACAAGGCGACGCTCAACCAGCTCCGCAAGGTGGAACCGTACGTCATGTTTGGTTACCCGAACTTGAAGAGCGTTAGAGAGCTCATCTACAAGCGTGGTTACGGTAAGGTGAACAAGCAACGCATTCCGCTCACGGACAACGAGGTTATCGAGAAGGCGCTCGGCTCCAAGGGTATCATTTGCGTCGAAGATTTGATCCACGAGATCTATACCGCTGGCCCGAACTTCAAGGAGTGCGCCAACTTCTTGTGGCCCTTCAAGCTCTCCGCCCCGAACGGTGGTATGACCGAGAAGAAGAAGCACTACATTGAAGGTGGTATGGCTGGTAACCGCGAAGACAAGATCAACGCGCTCATCCGCCGTATGAACTAAAGAGGAGTGTGTTGGAAATTTGTCGGCCGGCGTCGGCGGCGGTGAGGAGGTGTTTGGTGCCCAACTAGTGGGGGGATTGGAATATGTGTAATCATACACAAGTTAATTTCGTAAATTTGCATCTCGCTCCTTTTATTTGTTCTCCTAAAAGCCTCACCATCTAGATGCCCTCGGGCCAACTAGATGCCCTCTGGCGCGACGGCTGCACTCGTCGCCTCGCATGGCGCCTCACGTCAACACTCGGTTCGACGAGGCGGACGATGCGGAAGATTATAAATGGCGTCAACCGCGTTCACCGACCCCTCGCACAATTACCCCTCGCGCGCTCCTCACGCCGCAGCGAACGCCCGCCGAACACGCCCTCGCCCTGGCGCACGCTGATGATTACAAGAGCACGCTCACGTCGAGGTATTTGGACGAGCAAGCGCGCGGGCGAGACGATGGATACGTACCCGCGAGCGAGATCGATGGACGTGATGGGGAGAACGAACGAGCTGCCGCGGTGATGATAGGTGGTGGACTCGAGAGCGCGTACGGAAGAGGTGAGGATGGTGATTACGGCTCTGGAGCTCGCATCCGCGGCGTCGCTCGCGCAGGAGAGTGCTTGGAATTGCGTGGATACGACCCCAAAATCGATGGAGTCACGCATTGGCAACGAGTCAATCCGTACGGCGGAGTGGAATTGATCGAGAACGCGCGTGGAAGGCGTTATGTGTGTCAAGACGAGGACATCGGGTGCACCGTGCGCGCGCTGCGAAGCGTGAATGGTCAAGTCGTGGCGGTGATGATGGATGATCCTGTAGAATTAGCAATAGATAGACCGCGCGAGGCTGTTGAGGGCAAGCGAAAAGAAGTTGTGCTACCAGACGTTCCACTTGGACCGGCAAGCGCGGCGTACACGCTACATGCGAGAGGCAAGGTGCTCGAAGCAGAAGCGTGTGAAGCCAACAAAGATGATAAGATAAGCGAAGAAAAGGCGAAAGAGGCATTAAAGTGCTACGTCACCGCCGCCAAAGAACAATTCGTACCAGCTTACTCGAGTATTGGTCGGATGTATGAACTCGGTATTGGTATGGAGTGCGACTACGAACAAGCGCGAGGTTGGTACAGAGAAGGCATCAAAGAAGGTTGTCCCATCTGTGCGAATAACTTTGGGGTCTTAGAATATTTAGAGATAGGTGAGGGTGCTGACAAGGAAAATGCGGCGAGTTATTTCCAAGAAGCTGTCACGCTTGGAAACCCAGCGGCGATGAATAACTTGGCGTTGTGCCTCGAAGAAGGCACCGGTGTCGAACAAAATTTCTATGAAGCGCAAAAGTATTACGAATTGGCAGCTCAAGGCGGAGTCATGAGTGCCTTTACGTCTCTCGGCTATTCGAAGATAGTGAATGGTGAGCTTGACGAGGCTCTGGATGCATTTAATGCGGGGTTGGACTTTGGAATTGAAGATGCTGCAGAAGGAGTAGCTTTGCTTTCAGACTTGAACGCATCAAAACCAGAGATACTGCGCGACCGTGCCGAGAGTTTGGCCGCCGAATTATCCATAGAAGCGCTGACGAAAGAGGTTGAGCAGTATGCCGATCTTTCCAAGCGATTTTATGAGCTTCTCACGTTGACCGCAGGTGAAAGAGTCAAGAACGCCGCAAATCGCTGCATCGAAGAAGTTTTCTACAGCTAATGATCGACGTGTATTTATTTATGTGTAATACAAAACTGTATCGGTACAAAACGAACCAACTAGGAGATTTACTCCGCCTTAAACGTTATCAAGAACTTTTTTGCATCGGAGATCTCACGACGACGACGCATAAAGCTCCACTTGAGCTCTGCGCCAAGGAGCTCAACCACACGTGGTAGCGCCTCTTCAGCAGCCTTAATGTCTAAAAACGCTAAGCGAGTACGTCTCGCGAGGAAATCTACCGCAGTTTGGCAATATTCTGCTCGTGCAGCGTACACGACTTCCGCTTCAATTACTGGATGATTTGGAACTAAGCGTTTGGACAAGTGCGAGTACGCCGCCAAGTCTGCGACCACGAGTGCCCGATCGCCATATGAAGTCGCGAGATGTTTCGCAACGACTTCATCCGGCGGACCGCCGAAACCCTTACCACCACGTTGAGCAACTTTGACGAAAAGATCTCTCGTGTATCCATGTGCTCCGACAACCCCCAATGAAGCGGTGCGACACTTACCAGCATCATCCGCCAAACCACCTATTTCGATCGCCTTGTCGACGGCTTCTTCAGCCATTCGTCTGTATGTGGTCCATTTACCCCCAGTGATAGTTACCATACCATCCTTCTCCACAGCGATGATGTGATCCCGCGACATGTTTTCGGTGTCGCCAGCTGATGGGTCAGACGCGAGCGGACGAATGCCGCTCCACACGCTAAGAATATCTGACTTCCGAGTGTCTACCTTCAAATACGGCGCAATAGACTCTAATATAAAGTCCACCTCCTCTTTCGTAGCCTTGGGTGTCATCGTAACGTCACACTGCTTGTCCGTTGTACCGGCGATGCACGCGCCTAGCCATGGGAGTAGAAACACGACGCGCCCATCCTTCGTTTTGGGCACAATGAGCCCCATATCGCTCGGACAGTAATACGCAGGAAGCGTGATATGTGCCCCTGCTGAAGGCATCATGATCCCATTTGCCTTGGAGTCGGACATCTTACGCAGTTCATCTGTAAAAGGTCCGCTCGCGTTAATAATCGTCTTGGCGTACACGTCAAACTCATTTCCAGTCAACATGTCGCGCGCACGAACACCAACGACGCGTTCGCCGTCTTTATGAAGCTTTACTACTCGCGTGTGATTCACAACTGTCGCACCAGCGTGCGCTGCAGTACACGCAAGCGCTACATTGAGCCTTGCGTCATCAAACTGTCCGTCGTAATACACAATCGACCCTTTCATCGTCTTCTCGCCATCATCCGTTCGCTTTTGCGCCAGTTGCGGGAACATCTCTCCCACTTTACCCGCACGTGCGAAACTCGACAAAGTCAACCCTTGCGTACCAGCCACTAAATCATAGGCTTTCATACCAGCCCAATAATATGGCACCTCCCACCACTCGTAGCACGGCGTCGCGATCGGCAACGCTCGCGTCAAATGTGGCGCATTATTCAACAGCGTTTTTCGCTCCATCAATGCCTCAAAAACTAATTTCAATTGCCCAGGATCGAGTTGAAACACTGCCTTCTCTAAATATCGCACACCACCATGTACTAATTTCGTCGACCGTCCGCTCGTGCCGGCGCCAAAGTCTTCGCCTTCGAGCGCGCACGCGCTCAACCCACGTGTCGCCGCGTCCACCGCGCACCCAGCGCCCGTGGCACCGCCGCCGATGATTAAAACATCAAACTTGTTCGTTTCGTTCCGCTTCAATGACGCCAACATTGCCGCACGCGTGGGCAAAGGCGTCGATGCAATCGCCCACGGGTCTCGAGGCAGCGTCCCATCGGCGCCATCGCCGTTCGAGTCCACCGCGGACGTCGACGTGAAGCCATACACCGCCAGCGCGCACGACGCGGATGCAATGCCGATGGTCGAGCCAGTGGTGAGAGCGCGGCGAAGCGCCATCGCGCGCCTCGTCTTCGAGCGTGCGCGGGTTCAACAGTGACGTCATGGACGCTTTACATTTTACTGAAGACTTTATTACAACGACCACGGGCGAGAAATGTCGCGCAGCGAGCGTTTCGAAGCGAGAAATGATTACATTTAAGCGCATCGCTAGCGCTTGAGCGCCTGGAAGCGCTTGGAGAGATCATCACTGTCATCTTTGCCCGCGTTGGCTTCCGCGGCGGCAGTTGGCGAAATTGTCGCCGGCGCGGATTTTGGTTTGGGGATGAACGGTGCCGCGCTTGGAGACATTTTGGGTGGTGCACCACCGACGCCTGGTGGCGGACCTGGCATGATGTCTTCACTGTCGGTAGTCTCTGGGACATCTGGCGTGGCAAGGACTTCTTCAATGACGGCTTCGATGTCTTCGTCATCAATGTGTACGTCAGCGTCATCAGCGCCGTCGTAAACTGCGGTGGTTTCTGCCACATTTTCCTTTCGCGAAACGCCTGCTAAAGCGGCAGCGGCTTCACTTGCGCGCTGTGCGCGTTGCGCGGCAGATTCTGCGGCGGCGGCAGCTTCCATGGCGTCTTTATACACGACATCTGCACCATCGTCAATAGCGCCGTCGCGCATGTCCATTGCCACGTCTATCTCTTTAGTTTCGAGTTCAACCTCTAACCCGTTCGCCGTAGCGATGATTTCTAAACGAGTCACGCATTCGGCGTCATCCACGGCGCGCACTTTTAACGCATCCAAAATTGCTGGGTGTGCCCCGCACGCTTTGGCTGTCTTATCGTCCTCGCAAGATTTCGCAAAATCTTTCCCATATTTGCGTCCAAACTGCTGCTTCGCGCTCGTGAGTTCGGGTAGTTCTAAAGCTCGCTTGGCGGCATAAATCACACTCGCGATGGGTTCGCGGAGTTCATCAGGTAACTCTTTCGAAGCGCTCACTAACGGAAGTCGAACAATCAATTGCTCGCATAAGATTTCCAACACCTCAAACGCTTTCAACGTACGCTCATCGCGCACGACGGATTCCACCCTCACCCGCGCTTGCGCGTGTTTCTTATTCGTCAGTAAATCCACAACATCTCGCACTAACGCGTCTCGTGCGGCGGACTTTTTATTCTTGAGCAGTTTGATGCGTCCGACGCATAACCGCAGCGAAGTTTTCGTCTTCGTCGCGTCGTATCCAATGTTCAGCGCGTCTTTGATAAAATCGAGACCAAACACACCCATGCTGGACTGTCGCGTCGTTTCGTGTCGCGCGTCGATGGATGCAGGCGTGGAGACGTGTGAGGCACGCGAAACCGACGTCGTCGCGCCAGGTGGAAAAATCTACAACAATTCAATGTACAACCCTGTCGCGCACAACTTTTACACTACTCATCGACAAACAACGCCCTAAATGCATCGGCTTCGATGCGCATCTCCTCCGCCGTCCGCGGTTCGCGAGCGTCGTTATCCAACGCCTTGGACGCCCGTCCCTCCAACGCGTCGTACACGTCGTCGTTGCGCTCAAAATCACCCTCTCGACGCGGTAACACGTGTACGTGCACGTGCGGCACACTTTGCCCCGCTAACGGACCGTCCTGTATCGCCAACGTGCTCGATGTCGTGTCATGCACGCGTTCTATTTGACGTTGCACGCGCGCCACCGAGCGCCACAAGTCTGATATCTCATCCGACGTCAAGTCGGTAAATTTCGCCACGACGCGCCGCGGACACACCAGCACGTGTCCGCGAACGACAGGTTTTAAATTCACCAGCGCAAACGTGCTCGGGGTTTCGTAAAACACTTGCGTGCGCGGGATTACTATCGGTCCAAACGCGTACCCGCGGTCAGCGTCAGCATTCACCATGGCACTCGTCGCCTTGCGAGACACCCGTCGCGCGCCCACCGTCGCCGTGCGCGTCGTCCACGCCCCGCTCGATGTTCTCGCGCGCGTCACTGCGAGCGCACAGCGCGTGATCATGCAACACCACCGCGAGGCGCGCTCTCAAGGGCTCGTCGAGTTGGTTGTCACCGTCGTTATCATTACAAAGCAATTCGTATCGCGTATCGCCCCCGTCGTCGTCATCATTTACTTGAACTGCGTCTCGTAATACGACACCGACTGCCCATTATAATTCGCAAACTCATTATTCGCTTCCTCGAACCCCGTGAGTGAGGTCGTGGCAAACACCACGCCTCCGATCACCGCCGCGGCGACGGCGAGCCCGCCGATCCCACCCAAACCTTTCTTCGCGTACTTATCGCTCGTTGGGCTCTCGGTGTACAACTGCCTCGGTTCGATGGCAAAAATGTTTCCGCTCCCACTGTTATCCTTACCGATGTACCCAGTGGCGCGATCGATGTCGTTTTTCGCGCGAACGACCACCGCGTGGCGCTGGGCGCTGGGGCGGGGGTGCGCGCGCGAATGCGTCGTCGCGATCGTCGTGCGTGCGTGCGTCGCGTGGGCGTGCATCATCGATATCTCTGTCGTCACGCGTTGTCGTCTTTGGCGCGCGCGCTGGGCAACGGGTTCGCGCGCGAGGCGTCGAGTGCCGAGGCGGAGGCGTGACGTCACACACACACGTGTGCTGACTGGACGAGGTTATCGTCGGGACGCGCGCGCGCGATACTCATACTCGTCGATGGGCGTGCGTGTGGGTGAGGGGGGAGACGATAACGACGCGAATGGGGAAAGTGGAGTGATGGTTTTATGGTATCACACACGTGGGTGGCGGAACGCGGGGCGCGAAGGAAAGTGACTATTCGCTTCGGCGCGGGTAGCGGATGAAACCGTCGTCGCGTCTACTGTCGTCGTCGTCATCGTCGTCGTCACCGTCGTCGTCTTTTGTGCGGACGGCGTTGGGTCTTGTGCTAAAGTCTACCTTTTTGACCTTTTTGATTGTTGTCGCCGCATCGTCGGTGTTGCGAGAGGAGATTGTTTCTTCGTCTCGCACGAGTTGGTCTTCAAATTTCACGGCGCCGGCGTCGATTTTCACCTCAATCAAACGCGCCTCGAGTTCGGCTTGTGATTGTTTGAGGTCTGATATCGCCTTGGATAGCACTTCGAACTGCTTTGAGCTGACGGTGTGCAGGCCAGACATCGTGGATTGTCCATCCACGAGCTCGGCTTCGAGGAGTTCGATGCGCTGCGCGACGGCTGCGAGAATTTGCGCATTCTCCTTGGTCTCCGCTTGTACTTTACGTAACGGCGGTGACAATTCTCGTCGAGTGAGTCTCAAGCGCGTGCCTACTCTAGAAACATCTCGTGCCGTGCGTCTCGATACTTCTACCACGCTGTCATTCGCTTGCTCTAGCATGGCGATGCGCGCAGCGACGGAGCTCGGCACGCCGCGTAACGCCCCGACGCTCGCCGCGTCCCTACTCTTCCCTATTCTCCTAAGTAACGTCCCCGCCACGACCGCGACGTAGAGTGGAAAATCGCCAAACGTCGAAATCGCCGCTCGCGGTGGTACGGGTGTGCCCGTACGCGTCGCTACCGCTACGTTTCGTTGCTCTACGTACGCCGCGCGCGCCTTCACCCCAACCGCCGCAGTCAGCGCAAATACCTCTGCACCATCCAAAAACGCATCTCGCATGGACTCCCCGTCGTCATTTCTATTCACCGCCGCTTTAATGCGCTCTTTTTGCGCGCGTCTACCCGACGCACGGTCTCGATCGCTATACACCCCGTCGTCGTCGTCGTCATCGTCGTCGAAACGCGCTCGAGTCGCCCCGCTTCTTCTGTGCACCTCACGAGCGCGCACGCGCGCCGAACTCGCCCGACCGTTCGCGTGCACGTTTTGAAATAACGCCACGGATGCTTTCACGCGACGTTTATCGCGTCCAGAGCCTCCGACCGGCGTCGATACGTTCGCATGCGCGGCGGGCATAACGGCACGAAACATCATCATCATCGTCGTCGTCGTCATCGACGCCGTCTATGTCTCCAGAGACGAGTGACGAGCGATGACGAGCGATGACGCGCGCGCACTCGCGCGCGCGGCTTTGTCTGCGCTCGCTCGCTCGCTCGCTCGCTCGCTCGCGTCGCGTTGCGTGCGATTGACTGCGGTCTTCAGCGCCACTCACCGTCGCTCTTCGACGTCGTCATGCGCTTCGCATGCGCCGTCGTCGGCGCGAACGCGAGCGCGGTAGACGCGAGCGTTGAAGTCACGTCACGTGGGATACGCATCGATCGCGTGCTCGGCGCGACCGCGGAGGTGGAGACGCCGATGGCATCGACTGCGACTTCATCATCATCATCAACTCGAGCGCAACCGACGCCGGGCGCACTGAAGACGGCGTTGCTGGGTAAGTTCCCATGCGCATCGGTGGTAAACATGAGCTTTGATCCGCATGCGCGCGAGGTGGTGCTCCAGGTGGCGATTCAAGGTGGACAGAGGGTGATTCGACTGCGCTGCGCGCGCGCGAGCGAGGCGACGTCGTTGCGAGACGCAATCGAGACGCACGTCGGCTCGCGCGCGCGATGGGATGTCACCGAACATCAACATGTGAGTACTCAGAATAATGGAGCATCGATGACGTCTTCGGCGCTGGTTCGAGATTTACGGGAAGAGAATGCGTTGTTGTCGGATGCGTTGCGCGCGGCTGAGGAGGCGCTCAAAGCGAGGGACGGCGTCGACGACGGCGATACTATCGATCGCCGGGAGATTGCGAGCTATGAAATCAAGCTGAGAAACATGGCAAAAACTTTAGAGTACCATCAGTCGCGAAGTGCGCGATTGGCCGATGATGTTGCGGAGCACGCGCGGAAATTGGAGCGATATCGCTCGCTCGAATCCGTGCTCACAAAAGAAAACGAAGAACTCCGCGCGAATGTACAAGAGATGAAAGCCGCACGAGACAGTGCGGTGCGGCGAGCAGAAGCAGCGGAAGTACTTTGTGCGCATGCGAAAAATGAGGTTGCAGCGTTATCGAATAACGACGGGTCGTCGTCAGAGGTATCGTCGTCTTTGGCGCTCGAAGAGCTGCGGCGCGAACTAGCCGTCGTAGAATCGGCTCGGTCCACGGCAGAGACGCACTTGAATTTGACGCTCGCACATTTGCGAGCGGCACGTGATGAAAATATCAAACTGACGGAGGATTTACTGAAGAAAACGAACGAGAGCTTTGAGAGAGAAGCTCGCGTGGATGAACTCGAGCAAATGATTGATATGAAATCAATGCGCGAAGGAACGAGTTCCAAAGAACTTGCAATCGCGTTACAGGACCGCACCGAAGCTATGAATCGGGCTAAAATGTTCGAAACTGAGCTCAAGCAGGTTAAGATTGAAGTTGAACGCCTAGTCGGTAGACTCGGTGATGCGGAACGCGCCGCTTTGGCGGAGAAGGAGGAGCTGCGCGCGACGTGTGCGGCACGAATCGAAGAATACGCGACTGAAATGTCAAAGCAGACCGCGGCGGCGAGAGATGCTGCAATTGAAGCTCAGAAACAAGCGTCATTGGTGCACGATGCTCACGTGAAGACGCAAGAGCTCGAATATGAGCTGCATGAAGAGAGGCGCCGACGAATCGAGCTCGAGCGCAATATCTCTCACATGGAGTTGGCGAAACAAACTATTGCGGATTTCACCGCGGACGCTGAGGCGAGTGTGCTGCGCTCCATTCAAGCACAACGCGACGCCAACGTTGAGCTACAACGTCTTAGAGTAGAAAAGCACGATCTCCAAGGTCAGCTTTCGGCGTCAAAAACCACATCCATCGCGTCGCCGGCGCCTTCTTCAACGCATGATACGCCACAATGCAAGGATGAAGGTTGGCGCCGTCAACTCACCGCCACGCTTGATTTGCATAAAACTCTTCGTGGTGGAAGTCCCCAAGCGTTCACTCCGAGTAATAAGGGCGCGAGTTGGAATCGTGTGACCAATCTCACGGGCGGAGCTGCCTTTGCTAAACTGCCGTCTTCGGCGCAGCGCTTGAAGGAAATTGAAGCGGAAATTTCCATGATCAAGTCAAGGCAAACCCCGGTGAAAGCGTCTCTGGAGACAAAATTCAACCTTCATCAAGGCCCGCGCGTGGTCACCGCGTACGAGACTCCTGGAAAATAGCCAATTTTAGCCTTTGTAAAGTCCATCCATCGCGCTCACGAGCCCCAGTCCTCGACGCATCGCCGGCATGATTCTTACCCCACGCCTGGCCATCGCTGCGCCATCGCATGGAGTCACGCGACGCACGCGTACGCGCACGTATGCATCGCCGTCCTCAAGTAATCGCTCGCTCATTCCCGAGACACTCGAAGCCATGAAGGGCGACGACGAGTTTCTCCTCGCGCAGCAAAGATTAAAAGACCTCGGCCAACGCGCGTTGACCAAGGAAGAACGCGCGCGCCGTCGGCGGGCTCTCGATGACCTCGGTGTTCCGGCGTTCGAAACCGTGCTCGGTGAGCGCGGCGGGCGGGCGTTAGTGCGTGAGCCGACGACTATCTTACAAGTGAATATTGGTTTGTTTTGTAACCAGGCGTGCGCGCACTGTCACGTGGAGAGCTCACCGCTGCGTACGGAGATGATGACGCATGACACCGCGGAGGCGATCGTTAGAGTGCTCAAGAATTCACCCGGAGTGAAGATGCTGGATCTCACAGGTGGTGCGCCGGAGATGCACGAAGAGTTTAGGTATCTTGTACGCGAGGCACGAGCGCTCGGCGTGGAGGTCATCGATAGGTGTAATTTAACTGTTTTGTACGAAGATGGGCAAGAGGATTTAGCGTCGTTTTTGGCAGAGAATAAAGTTAAAGTTGTAGCATCCTTACCGTGTTATAGTGAGGCGAATACTGATGCCCAACGAGGGAAAGGTGTATTTGAACGCTCCATCGCGGCGTTGAAAGACTTGAACGCGGTGGGCTACGGCGTCGAAGGTACGGGCTTAGAGCTCGATTTGATGTACAATCCCGGTGGTGCGTTCTTACCTCCGGCGCAAGAAAAGCTTGAAATTGCGTACCGAAGTGAGTTGCAGGATACGTGGGGAATTTCGTTTAGTCGACTCTACACGCTGACGAATATGCCCATCAAGCGCTTTGCAGACTACTTGCACCGTGAGGGCAAGATGAGCGAGTACATGAGCCTTTTGGTGGAAAATTTCAACGTCGCGGCATCAGCGGGGGTGATGTGCAGAGATTTAGTCAGCGTATCTTGGGATGGTCGATTGTACGACTGCGACTTTAACCAGCAACTTGACATGCCGCTGCGCAGTGGCAAGACAATTTTTGACTTGGAAACCATCGACGATATCGTGGGCGAGCACATCGTCGCCGACAATCATTGCTTTGGATGTACCGCGGGGTCGGGGTCGTCTTGCTCGGGGGCAACGATTTAGATAGTTTAGCAGCTCAATTGTTTCAAATACAATTTCAAAAACTGTTTATTTGCGCGCGCGAAGTTTACTTTTTCGCCTTCTTGCCTCCAGCCGGGGCAACTTCGACTACAGTCTTGTGAGACGCCCAAGAAAGGTACGTGTTCCATAGCAACGCCACGACATTCGCTGCGGCGACTTGCAAGTTCAAAGGAACGAAGCGGAAGTTTAAGAACTGAAACGGAATCCAAATCTTCCAGTTCGCCACGACGGTTGACGCAAAGTCTTGCTTCAACTTGGGTATAATTTGGTCTTGCATGCCCTCGATAGTAAACAATGACGAGAGGAAGACACACAAGAACGCCGGCGCGAACACACCTTGATCCAAGATCAAACTAATCGCGGCGCCCGCGCTCCCTTTGACGGTGACGAGCTTCCCGAGTGTTCCGTACCACAAGTGCAAGGCTGGACCGACGAGCACGGCTCCGAGGAACGTAAACACGCCAGCTCGTCTAAAGTCAACGCCCTTGTTCGCGGCGTCATCAAACATGAATTGTGCGAACAAGTCACCGAGCGCGTTTAAAAAGCCGCTCGTCGCGCACTTCGTCGCCAACGGATGCTTCTCCAACGCTTGCAAGTACGCCCCCCACAACGACGAGCTACCGTTCGACGAACCACTTCCTCCATCGTTATTGCCTCCACTTCCACCTCCGCCTCCGCCACCACCACCGTTTCCACCACCGCCGGCGTTGTTACTCCCTCCGCCGCGCGCCGTCGTCGCTGCTCCTCTCCGCGTCGTCGTCGTCGTCGTCATCCCGCGCGCCACCCCACCCGCACTCGCGCGCGCGAACGCACGAACTTCACCAAACGCACCCCCAACGCCGCGTCGCGTGCCCCCCCCCGCCCGCGCGCCCGCACCGCTCGCATCGCTCGCACTCGAGCGCACCAACGGCATCGCCGCGCGCGCGCTCCCTCGCCCCGCGCCCGCCGCCCCGCGCGCGCCACTCGCGCCGCGCGTCGCCACCGCCATCACCGCCACCGCCCCGCGTTGGCATCCGTGCATCACAACCCCCATCATCGCACCGCGCGCGTCAGAGAATGATGATGCTCAAGCGCGCGCGGATGGGTGCGAGTTCAAACGACGCCGAGAAAATCACCCTCGCGCGCGCGCACGCTCGCCCTTTTGCGCTCGCGCGGCGTCGCGTGCGGTAGGGATGCGTATTCTCCCACAGTCCGTCGCGCGCGCGCGGCGAGGCGCGATGGCGAACGGGGTGAGCCCGGGGTGAGCTCGTCACTGTGCGACGCGGCGAACGAAAAAACAAATGTCTGGACCGTACAGTGGAAAGTCGAGTTTAGCGGCGGTGATGCGCGCCGGGGCCGTGGTCGTCGGGTTGGGGTACGGCGTCGTCGTCAATGGATTCACTGGGTTGTTCGGGAAGTGATCTCTCGCGCGCGATGTGGGCTGGTGGGTGATGGATGACGCCGCGGATGAGGAGGAGGATCGCGAGGGCTACGGGGGTGGACTTTGGCGCGCGCGGTTTGACGTAGTAGATTGTAATTGAGTGAGTATATGTGTTTGTGCGATGTGTGTGTGTGCGTGTGTTTGATGATATTACCTAGGTGCGCGTTTACGTGCGTCGCGTGCGCGCTCGGTTTTTTTTTATTGCGTGAGATCGCGCAAGACTTCGACCCAGCGGTGCAGAGCGAGCGGGGACGCGTCGACATCCATAGTGTCGTCGTGTGATTCGTGACCGTGTCGGGCCATTTCTAGAAGCATGAATAGACGCTTGATGGGGACTTGGTCGCCCATCAGTGCCTCGAGCGCTTGGCACGCTTGAGGGATTTCATCGCTCGCGAAGGCGTTGAGTTGCGTCAACACTTCGGTGGTTTCGCCCATGGATAACATAGGGACGTGTAAAGATACGTTGAACGCCTGGTTGAGGCCCATTTCTTCAAAGACCATAGGCAACGATGTGGTGCCGATGACGAAGAGCTTGCGTCCTGGTGGGGGTTGTCGCTTGAGCAACACTAAAAGCGCTTGTAAGACGACGTTGCTAAAACGCGGTCCGATGGAGACGTACTCAAGCAAGCGCTCAATATCATCCAAAACAATCAAAGACACAGGCGATTTGTAAGCGTCATCGAACAACTTTGCTAACGCTTGACACTTGGCTACCTCAGAGGCGCCGATAAAGCCATCGGCGGTGAGAAGCTTTGTGAACGGGAACTGGGACTTGATGGCAATCGTAGCCGCCATGGCGGTTTTCCCGCTTCCCGCTCCACCTTCGAGCAAGCACGTCAACATGGGCGTCTTATCCGACACGCGAACTTGCTCTACTAATGACTGAAGTGTGGACACGAGCTTAGTATACTTTTGACCGTACGGAATCATTCCATTGAGTAAGCAGCGCTCGAACAAATCCGTCGACGCCCCGAACGCGGGCTTCACTTCGAGCAATGCTAGTTCAAAGTCAGCCATCGTCACCTTGATATTTTCTTCGTCAATAGGTGCCCCAATATCATTCATATCCACTTGCCTCGTCAACGCGAAGGAAACCGCAGATTTCACTAAACCTTCGATCTCGGCACCGCTAAAGTTTCCAGTACGTTTTGCCAACTCTGCGACGTCGACGTCGCCGCCAAGGAATTCATTTTCGCTCATTTTGTTCGAGTGAATGTTCAAAATCTGCACACGACCAGCTTCGTCTGGTAAACCAATTTCTATATGAACTTCAAGACGCCCCGGACGCAAGACTGCTTCATCGAGCATATCTTTTCTGTTGGTCATACCGATTAACAAAATATTGTTCAACGCGTCGACGCCATCAATCTTTGTGAGAAGCTGGTTGACGATGGAATCGTGCACACCAGTTCCACTCGAAACGCTCCCTCTTGATTTACATACTGCATCAATCTCATCAAAGATAATAATGTGCAATTCACTATCATCACCGCGCGCCTTGTATTCGGCTTCCGCGTCGGCGAACAATGCACGGACATTCTCCTCTGACTGCCCAACATACTTAGACATCACTTCCGGCCCGTTCACAATCTTAGGCTCTTTACCATTTAACATCTTTCCAATTTGCCTCGCAATTAAAGTCTTACCCGTACCCGGGGGGCCATGAAGCAACATACCCTTGACGTGCTTGATCCCGAGTCGTTGCACGACGCTTTGCGGAAAAATGCGTGAACTAAACGCGCGTCTAAAAATATCCTCAAACTGCTTATCCAGACCCCCAATACCGAGCTTTGAGAAACTGAAATCTTTGCTCTTAAACAACGCAGTGTTCATGACCGCCGCCTTTTGCCCAGCAATCTTAATCCCGCTATTGGAAGATGCATCGTATGCCACCGCTGTGCTCGGCGTAAACATTCCTCTCAAAGTCGTCACACCTTCTCTCGCACCATCAACCATCAAATGATTCAACGTAATTAAATAATTCTGCCCGCAATATTCCACCGCAACTTTCTGACCAATCGTGAGCACTTGCGAACTGAACGTTCGATGAAAAATCGCCGTCATATCATCCGCGCGCACTTCCTCGTGCTCGCCTCGCGCCAATAAACTCGCCCCATACGACGCGCGCGTGAACTCCAGCTCCACCGTAATGCCCGCGCACGTAAACTCCGCACTCGGTGGTGTGTAGGTAGACACTTTCACACTATCTCCGGTACTTACGCGCAATTGCTTCCGTTGCACGCCGTTCAACGCCACGCAGCCAGGCGAGACATCCGCGTGCGGTTTCACCGAAAACACACAGTCACCAATCTCTATGTACGGTACCAACGTCCCAGCGTCTGCCGCGCTCACAAACGCGTAATTCGTCAACGCCAAGTCCTATGCACGCGAGTACGCGTCATACACATCTCGTCAGTCGCCACGCACGCGAACACAACAAGGAGCTGAAGATCTCAACAACAATGCACCACCAATTCTCTCCAGCTCACCCGCGCCGTGCGCGATGACGTCGTCGCGCTCGGGACGATTCGCGCGCACAAGACGCAGCAAACTGTTCACTTTGACGCACCTGACTCGGACAATTCGCGACTTTCATCATCATCGTCGTTGACATGGCTAGTGGCGCGCGACACCGTGTGAGGCCATTGCGAGGCGCGCGACCACGCATGAATTCTTCCGCGACGACGTCATCGCTGGCATCGGAAGCTGCGAGTGCGAAGGACGAGCCAAAAGCTGCGCTGTCGCGATCGACGAGCGCGTCAAGTAAGAGCGCGTTCGCGTCAGCGTTGGACGGAGAGGACGATTTTAGTGCGCTCGGTGAGACGGGAACGACGAGGGAAAAAGTGCGACACGGCGGCGAGTGCTTGGCTGGTCCGTTCTCGGCCTTAGTGCGAGGTTGGAACGTGCTGTTTTGCTGTCAGGAACCGAATAGAAAATCGTCGCGGTAGAGGTTTAGGATTGAAATTGTAGTGGGGCGATGTCGACGTCGACGTCGGCAGCTTTGGATGCCGCATTGATGCAATTCAGGGCAACGGCGTCGCTCATTACGAGCGGTGAAAGGAGGGGGATTTCGATCACTGATATGTGTGAGCACGTTCGCGCGTTGCGAAATGCGCTGGCGGGAAATGCGAGTGGGTTGGAATTAGCGCGCGAGTTGGGGACGTTTGCGACACTGGTTGCCGTGCTACGAGACATGGCCAGAGTCAGTGATGGCGCTTGGGGTGGCGCAAGCGACGATTATGCAAGAGGAATGATGTTTGTGTTGCAAACGCTTATCAATGCCGGGATGGATGATCCACGGTGTTTAACTGATGCATGGGAGGCGGATGGGGCGTTTCACACTCTCGAGGCTGTGGCGGAGACGCGAGGTGGTCGCGCGGCTCGCTCGCATGGTTTGGTTTGTCTTTTTGTGAATATGTGTGTGAAGCACGACGCAACGAGAATAATGAGATTGACTGATAGCGCTGCAAGTTCGTTCTGGCGGTTACTCTTGATCGCATCCGCGGACTCAACTGAGCCAGAGGGTGTTGGTGGAGGCGCAAAGTTGCTCGATTTGGTGTGCACCGTGTGCTGCAAAGGCGACGGGCTACCCAAGATTTTCCGTGGATTGTCGCCAAACGCGACCGAAATTGCCGCCATGAACGAAGCGATGTTACGCGCAAGACTCGTGGCGCTTGCTGAAGACGAATCACACATCAATGAAGTGAACGACACTCCAGCGCCAAAGACATCAACGCGACTCAAATACGTTACTGAGCAGGCGACATTGTTGCATTTTATCGCTACGGTTATGGATGACAAAGTTGCTACATCATACGTTGACATCCATCACTCAAAAGTCGTTCCTGGTGAACAGCCACCGCTTCTGATGCCCGAAGGTGTTCTTGCATTTCTCGTCGATACCACGAGTCTCTCAGCGGCACGATTTGCGGCGGCAGAGGATGACGGCGAACGCGATAATGCTCTTTGTATATTAATGGAATGCGTGAGTATTTTACGAGCTGTTAGCGAACGCGAAGTGAAGCCGCATGCGGGTGACACTATCGGATGCTTAGCAGCGATGGGACTGGTTCGACTTGTTCTTTCGCTCCTTGCTTCTCTTCCGCCGCCTGAGGGTATTGGCCAGACGAGTAAAGCGACAGGACCAGCATCGGCGCCAAAACTCGAAGCTCACATCCCCAAAGAGTTGAAAAGTGACGTAGTTTATCCCAACAAAGTACCGTGGGCCGGGTACAGAGTAGATCTCATTGCAATTCTTGGAAACGCGTGCTTCAACCGAGAGCGCGTATGTGAGGACATTGCGTCACTGGGCGGGGTTCCGATCATACTCAATCACACCCGCGGTCAAGATGACGAACCTTATCTAAGAGAGTGGTCGCTTTGGACTGTGCGAAATATAACAAATGGTAGCGAAGAAGCGCGTAAAAAAATCATAGAGCTACAACCTCAAGCGGTTGAGCAAAGTGACGAACTTCTCGCCAGAGGATTGGGTGTTGAACTCAATAGCGAGACGCAAAAGCCACGAGTTGTTCGACAAGATGGCTCGCAAACTACTGCACGCGACTTGCCTCCAAATATGAGACCGAAAGATGGCAACGGTATCGTTGATGTCGCGGAAGAAGAAGAAGATGTTGAGGAAGCTATTCCATCAAACTGGAAAGTGACCGAGTTGTAACATACCAATGGCACCGAAGAAATGGCGTGCAGCGAAGCAAATAATACCGCTCTGACTACGCACTACGTTCATAGTAAAAGTTCTAGTGAATTTATCCTAACTCTATCCATCTATCTCTTCCTAATGCGTCTCAATATGATGACGCCGAACGCAAACACGATGGATGGAATCTGCACCTTGCTCGCGTTGAAACGTCGTGGTCGAAACACCACAGCCTCCGACTGTGCCAATTCTTGCCGAGCTATATCCAATGTAAAGTGTCGTTCGATACGAATAATGCTAGGTTCTACGGCTCCCGCACTGCCAAATCCAGTCTGCACCACGCGCGCCCCGTGCAACTCGTAGTATCCCAACAACCGTCCGCGACCAACCCGCGTGTCCATGTCCACGCTCGCTTGGAGCTTGGTGATTCCTAATTTCGCGGCATGCGCTTGAGACACACGCATAAGATATGAGCCATAGCCGTGTCGCCGGTATTTCGGTCGCACGCCGAGATGGGCTCCGTACCAACTGTCTGCGTAGGAGACTCCACACGCAAAGCCTACGATTTCACCGCCTCGAACGTCGCCGTCACTCTTGATTTTCTCCGCACGCGCGCGACGAAGCACGAACCACGTCGTGCTAGATTCGTCATGTAACCACGTGACGCGATCAAAGAACTCGTCGACGGTTTCTGCGCCACTTTCGGGAACATCATCAGGAAAGCATTCGCAGTGGGCGGCGGAGAGCTCAACAAAAATGGCACGCGCGCCTGAGGCGTCTAGGACGTCTAGAACGAACGCATTCATGCACACTTACGCAAGCGTATTCCCGTTCGAGAGTTTAAGTGGAGTTAATGGTGAGTGTGCGTGGTCCTACAGTGGCGATTTGAATTACAAAACGCAAGCGTTTTAAAGACGCGTCGAGAGAGCAATTGAGACTTCTCTTACTGATAGTTTCCGCTCAAGATGACGTCGTCAATCTTAAGGATGAGCTTCACGACTTGAGTAGCGAGTAAAATTTGTTGCTGCTTACCGATCAAGGTTTCGAATACGCCTTGAGACTTCATGTCTGGCGTGCCGACTTCCTTGCAGTCGACACCCAAAAACGGATTCTTCTCCTTGAGCTGTCTCGACTTGATGTTCGCGACGGTTTCGATCGGTGGAAGACCACTGTTTTCGGCCAAAGCCGTGGGTACTGCGTCTAACGCATCAGCAAATGCGCGCATGGCGTATTGCTCGACGCTCGCAATCTTATCTGCTTCCTCTTCAACTGCGATGGCGCATGCAATTTCTGCCGAACCACCACCGTAAACGATGTTATTCGACCGAACTAAGTTGCGCGCAACGCAGATGGCATCGTGCAAAGAACGCTTTGTCTCATCAATCATCATCTTGTTGCCTCCACGAACGAACACCGTCACAGCCTTACTCGCAGCACAATCTTCGATGATGACCATACGTTCCTTTGTTGTACCAAAAGCAACCTCCTTGACCAGACCAGCCGAGCCAAGCTTTTCGGCAGATAATTCCGTGAAACGAGGAACGATACGCGCACCGGTGGCAATGGCAAGTAATTCAAGCTCAACGCCACCGACCCAGCGAATAGCCGGAAGTCGTTCTTGCATCAACATGGAGTTGGCTTCGTCGTCAAAGCCCCACTGGCAAATTACGAGCGTCGCGCCACTATCCTTGCACTGCTTCACCATGTCAGTAAAGTACTTTTCTTCTTGTTGACGGAGTTCTTCATACTTCTCCACGGTGTCTATTTCAATCTTGTGCTTGGTCTTCGGTTTTGGCGGCTCGAATGGGCAAGTCAAAATCGCAATCTTTGCATCTTTGATTTCCTTTGACATTTGTGGGTGGCTGATATCTTTATCTAACACGATACCATTGACCAACATCGTGTCCTCGAGCTTACCACCTACTTTGCCTTCAACCTTAATCAAATCCAAGTTCACATCCTTACGTTCTAAATCTGCCACAGCCATGACAGCCTTGACACAAATTTCTGCCATCTCGCGCTTGCAGCGGTTCACAATCTTACTACTCAAGGTTGTCATGCACGTGCGAATCAAAGGTTCGATATTCTCCGCATCGAAATCAAACTTTTCACTAATATTCGCAAGTTCTTTCGTGGCAACCTTGGCGGCCATCTCGTAGCCTTCCGCGATTCTCAACGGATGAATTCCGCGATCGAGAAGCTTCTCCGCCTGTTCCAACAACGATCCAGCCAAAACGACAACGCCCGTAGTGCCGTCACCAATCTCATAGTCCTGCGACTTGGACAACTCGACTAAAAGCTTACCAATCTCATGCTCGACCTCCATCTGGTCCAGAATCGTCGCCCCATCGTTCGCTATGCACGGGAAAAGATCAAGTAAGTTAGTTTTCGGTCAACCCTTCAAGCGCGTCGACGATGCATCTAAACGCTTGATCACTCGCAGTCTGTACGTACTTATCGTAATATCACCATCACCAGACTGCAAAATCTTATCCATACCCTATTTATCGCGCGTAAAATCGCGCATCGTCAGTCATAGTTCCAGCGCTCGCGAGCGCGCTTTCGAGTCAAACGTCGCCGCTCACCGCTCACTAATCATCGCACCTTTGGTCCTAAAGACGAGCGCAATGTGCGCGCAACACTCTTCGCAGCTGCAATATTCGCCTTTTGCGCATCGATTCCTCGCACGCGTGACTTATTGCCTTGTTCCTACGCGCGTGAAAACGACATGAACTACTCGTCAATCATCTGCTCAAAGGCGCGCGCGCACGACATCGTCAACGCGCGATCGTCGTCACGTGCGCGCACGGCTGAGCGTCATCGCGCGATAGAAACACACATACCTTGATGATGATGAACGGTCGCCCGAACTCATCGAATGCTAAACTCATCTTTCGTCGTCGTCGAGCGCGATGGCGGCGTCGACGTGTGCGGTCGTCTGCGCCGGCGCGGTGTGTGGTCTCGTGCGACATGTGTACGTATTCGATGACTTTTATGACCATCACTATATTTTACCTCGTGTTTGACGTTTAAATATCAACTTTTTTTGTTGTTGATAATACTCGGACATACGACTCATAATGCATGCGATTGGAACGGTGACAACCGGTTCGAGACTTGAATGATGATGATGCTTTTTTGAAGTATTTACACCTGCAGAGCCGCGAAATGTTCGCGACTGTTGCACACCCTAGAGAGCTAAAGAGCTATCGCTGAGCTATAACTACGTAAATAATCCAAAGAATCTTGTTTTGTTTTTGTTTGGTCGTCATCCCTCACGTTCATGCGGCGACTCCAACGACTTGCGGTGCGCGAATTCCTCTTCGAGCTGTTGTTTCCAGCGCTTGTACGCGTTCAAGATCGGCGTAACTTTTTTCTCCTCCAGCACGCGTAATCGATGCGTCAAACTGTATTGCATGAGATCCTCTTCCTTCCACCCTCGTTTCTTCCCATTCGCATCCTTGGCGTCGTCATCGCCTTCAGTAAGCGTAACATACGCGACGACGTCGGCATCCGACGCGTCAGCCACCTCCTTCCCCGCGCGCGACGCGCGTTCTTTCTCACGTCGCGCATGCTCGAGCGCGTCCGTATCATCGCTGCGTTGCAACGTAATCTCTACCGCGCGCGCGGCGGACCCGTTGACGTCGTCATCGTCATTCGACGCGTCGTCACCGTCGGAACGCATGGGTGTAAACCGTGCGCACGAAGAAAATACGTCAGATACACGTGGCAACGCGTCGGCGTCGGCGTCCGCGTCGGCGTCGCGCGCGTCGGTGCACCGCGTTGACGGTTGTGACTCGTTCGTGCGCTCAATCGTTCGATCGTCGGTGCGGCCCGCGCGATGGTGCCGACGCGGGCGCACGTGTGAGGGCGGGACGCGGAGGCGCCGGATGACTGATCAAGCACGCAATAAAGGGCCCCTTCTACGGGGAGGTTGTTGCGGCTGCCGCGGCGTGGCGCTGGGTGGATGCGACGTTAGATGTGATGTTAGATGGTGATGTTACGATTGATACTACGGGGCGAATACGAGAACTGCGCCGTCGCGGGTGCCGGCGGCGATGTGGTTTACGCCGTAGGGTTGCGTGGAGGCGCCGACGGAGGAGACGGCGACGCAGGAGACGGCGCCGCAGTCTTCCGCGGCGGCGTCTGGAATCCATCTTGAGACGACGTTACCGGTGGAAAAATTCATGAGTTCGAGTGCTCGAGCGTTCTCACCCTTGGCACAAAGCATGAAATTTGAAGTTATGTCGATGACGGAGGACCTTGGCGCGCTCGCTCCACAGATAGTTCTCGACAATGGGAACGGCGTCGTCGCAGACCAAATGTGTGCGTCGCCAGCGCTTGAAAGTGTGACAGCTTCTCCCGTCGAAATGTCGTGCGTGACCGACATCCAGTTTGGTTGAATACCACCGGCAACGTTCATACGCATAGATCGACCATTCATGCGCAGATCAAAGGATCTTAGATCGTTTGAAGCCGCAGCGATGATGGAGCGACCGTCTGGGGCAAATGAAACTGAGCGAATTTGCGTTGCACCATGGGAGTACATGACCATTGGCGCACCACCACCACGCGCAGCTCGAGCATCCCAAATCTTAATATCTCCACCCGCACCTGCCGCAGCGATGATGGCGTCATTATCGAGGCCGAATTTAGTGAGCGTATTTACGCTCCACGGCGCTGCGTGCTCGCCGTGCGTCAAAGAGCCGACATACTGACCAGTGGCGATGTCAACTTGAACGAGTTCACCCATGTCAGTGCCTACACAAACAACACGCTCGTTCATGATTGCTGTCGCTTTTGTGCCGCGCGGTACGCGCATCAATGCCGCTGGCTTACGGCTGTCTGGTGCCCACAGTCGGAGGCAGTTGTCCTCGCTCGCGGTGAGTAACGATAATCCTCCCGGACCGTCGATAAAGTCGACAGAAATTAAAGCTTTGCGCACGTCCAACTTTTGATATAATGTCATCGTCTTCACGTCCGTTTTTACTGACTTTGACGTAGACGGTTCGTCATCGATGTGCGCGCCGGCGCCGTCGCTTTTCATCGGCGACGCCTTGTACCGATCAAACGAAACCATAGTCTCAATGTTCCTCGGCGGTGGCGCAATATTCGGCATGATGCTCAAATCAAACGGCTGACTCTCACTTGTTTGTTCCAAAATTTGTCGCTGAATCTCTGCCGCTCTGATGTACAAATCAGCCTCTTCCCGTTGAAGCTGTCGTAACACGCGCGAAACTTCCACGGCTTCGTCTTGCCGCTTTGCAATCTCTCGCTTGACTTGCGCCAACTGCGCCGCGAGTTCATTTGGTGTCGTTGCCAGCGTCTCCATGACTAACGAAGATGCCAAAGATGAGTGTTTACTCGTCACAGCCGCGACGTTCGCCCTCTGTTCGGCGTAACCGCGAGCATTGGGTGTCGCAAACGTCGCGGCCCCGACAAATCCGTCGGCGTACCCCCCGACGACGCGCGGCGGCGACCGTTCGCGAAGGGGAATCGAACTCGGCCAAGGTACGGCGTTATACACCGCAGGTGTAGGTGGTAACCCATTCGTGTGCATCAATGGCGCAAACGTTGCCTTTTTCACGTCACTTCTGCCCACCGAGCCGCTCGCCCAAAACGTCTTGGATTTTCTGCGTTCCTCCTCGCCGACGCTCGTAAAGGTAAATCCTTCCACCGCCCCACTCGGCGCGCGCTGCACGTCCTCCTCCGCACGCGCCGCAACAACATCAGCCACATTCGCCATCAGTACATCACTCTCAACATCCGCCGTCGCCATCATCGGCGCGTCGCCCTCGACGTCCTCGCGCCGCTCAACCGCATCCAACCCCGTCCCATCGCCGCGCATCCGCCGTTTCACCCCACCGCCACTCGCACTCACCACGCTCCCCTTCCCACCACGCGTGCGTTCCCTCTCCGCGCTCAACTCCACGTTCTCCAACGACCGCATGGCATTTATCGGCGTAAACGTAAACGTCTCCGTCGGCGCATCGGTGTCACCCACATTCGCAGGCGATCGCGTCGTCGTCGTCATCGTCGCCATCGTCGCACCCCCGTCGTCATCGTCGCGCATCAATCTCGCGCTCCGACGTCGTCCACTCGCGGTGGTGGACATCCTCCGTGTGTCGCGTGCGTGCGTCGACGTGTGCGGTGCGCGCATTCGCGTGCGCATGCGCCGCTTCGTGTCCTTCGTTCCCCTGTGAACAAAATCACGGTGCCACATGTCCGAACGACGTGGTGCCCCCGATGTGACCGATGATGATGACCAGGGCACGACGACGCGGCGTGCGTACGATTTTTCAACGCGATCGAGCGACGCTCTGTGTGCGCGCTGTCATCTGACGACGCGTGTCGTGCGATTTGGCGTCGCGTGCGACCGCGCGGTGGGTTGCCATTGGGCGTGGATCCA